>CAJDUR010000014.1_pt1 | contig 27857 bp, 24 predicted proteins | sample 7391191 | NCBI WGS metagenome assembly CAJDUR01 (sample SAMEA7055688, study PRJEB34461) | soil metagenome | biome: terrestrial ecosystem; feature: Peninsula; material: soil | place: Antarctica | collected 2016 | reverse complement strand
CTGCCGAGATGACTTGGGTGTCCTCGCTCGTGAGCTCGCGGGAGCGACGCACCGCGCGCTGCTGGAGCGCCGAGTGGTCCGACGCCTCGACCTGCGCCACGTCGTCCCCCGCAGCACGGGCCCGATCTGCGGCGGCCTCGGTGCGCAACCAGACGATCACCGCGGCAAAGGTCAGCAGGGCGAACGGTACGGAGATCCACATCAACAGGCCGGTGATCGCGAGCACGATCGAGGTCGGCACCCAGACCAACGAGGCCAGCAGCAGGCCGGCGCGCAGTCTGCGCTGCGTCCGACTGACCACGGGCCGCGCGGGCCGCTCCCCGCGGAAGGGGTCGGTGGGGCGTGGTGCTCCCTGGTCCGCCCGAGGTGGGCGGTGGGCCAGTGGGGACCGGTGCTGGGCCTGCGACTTCATCTGCTCCACCTCGGAAGTGGTCGGGACAGGTGCGGCGCCGCGCCGGGCGACGAGGGGCGAATGGGGGCGAGGCGCGCCAGCGGGCAGGGCCCGCTTGACCTCGACGGTGGGACGCGCCGGGGGACCCAGCGTCACGGCATACGAGTGCGGCCGGGGCTCGCGCAGGTCCGCAGTCGGCAGCAGTGGCCGCTTCTCCAGGACGCGCATCGCCTCCGAGAACCGGTCGACGGAACGGGTTGCCGCAGCGTGCTCGCGTCGACCCACCCAGTGCTGCAGCAGATAGGCAGCCCAGATCGCGACGATCACAATGAAGATCAGGCTGCCCGGCACGAGGCCCACGGTAGGCCGGGCGGGCAGTCGTGCCACGCATATTCGGCGCGTGTCGCACAAGTGGCTCGTGTTACGGGCGTGAAACGGGTGTTACGGGTGTGAAAGTCGCCCGATCAGGCCTCCAGGGCCCAACTCCTCGGTGGTCATCGCGAAGGACCGGTGATCGCGCCACTGTCCATCGATGTGCAGGAACCGCTCGCGGACCCCTTCGTCGCGCAACCCCAAACGGTGCGCTACTCCGAGCGACGCGGCGTTGTCGACTCGGATGTTGATCTCGATCCGATGCAGCTTGCCCGGGCCGAGCGCATAGTCGATTGCGAGCGCCACCGCGCGCGAGGCGATCCCACGGCGAGCGACGGCCTGCGCCACCCAGTACCCCACCGCTGCAGAGCGGCTCGCGCCCGCGGTGATCCCGAAGATGTGGACTTGACCGACGATGGCCCCACCGACCTCGATGCACCAGGGCAGCGACTCCCCCACCCTGGCCTGAGTGTCGAAGTCACGGACGAGTTGCCGGAAGGTGACGGGGGCAACGACTCGGCTGCCGGGCGGCAGCGTCGGCTCCCACGGCCCGACGTGACGTGCGTTGACCTGACGGAGTTCGTGCCACAGCCGCTCATCCGACGTCAGGAGCGGGCGCAACGTGATGACCGGGGCGACTGACGCGTCGGTCAATACAACCGGCCACGGGGCGTCCGCTGGGCCGACTTTCCACGGCAGCTTCATGCCGGGACCCTCGACACGATGGTCCGGGGCACCGGTCAGCCGCCCCCCGGATCCGACGTGGGCGTGCTCCCCGAGGCACGGTGGTCGCTACCCCGGACCTGATCGAGGAGGTGACCGATGACCGCCTCGAGGACTTCCAGCGCGTCCCTGACGCCGCCCAGTGATCCGGGCAGGTTCAGGACGAAAGTCTGACCGGCCAGCCCGGCGAGGCCGCGCGAGAGCATTGCCGTGGGGATGCCTTTGGCGATGCCGGCCGCCCGGAGCGCCTCTGGCACTCCCGGCACGAGTCGGTCGAGGAAGGGGCTGGTGTGCTCCGGGGTCTGGTCGGTCGGGGTCAGACCGGTGCCACCCGAGGTGAGCACCAGATCAGGGGCGGCCGCGAGCGCCTGGCTCAGAGCCTCCCCGACCGGTGCGCCGTCGGGCACGACCTGAGTCTCCGCCACCGTGAACCCCCACGTGCGCAACTGGGCGACCAGCACCGGGCCGGTCCGATCGGGATAGGTCCCGGCGGCGGCCCGGGTTGATGCGACGATGACGGCCGCGCTGCGCCCCCGGCCCGGTAGCAGGCCCGCACTGCTCGTGTCACTCATGCCAGTCCCCCGATCGGCCGCCGGACTTCGCGGTGACCCGCACGTCGGTGATCCTGGCGTGCTTGTCGACGGCCTTGACCATGTCGATGAGAGCCAGGGCGGCCACGGTGACCGCGGTCAGTGCCTCCATCTCGATGCCGGTGCGATCCGCCGTCCGGACTCGTGCGGTGATCTCGGCGCCGTCATCGACGACCACGACGTCGACCTCGACACCGTGCACGGCGATCGGATGCGCGAGTGGGATCAGGTCTGGCGTGCGCTTGACGGCCTGGATGCCGGCGATTCGGGCCACCGCCAGGGCGTCCCCCTTGGGCACCCGCCCCGAGCGCAGGGCCGTGACCGCCGCCTCCGACAGGAGGACTCGGCCCGCCGCGGCGGCCTCGCGCGCGGTGATCTCCTTGGCCGAGACGTCAACCATGTGGGCGGTGCCGTCTCCTCGCACGTGCGTCAGTCCAGCCTGCTCCGACCTCGTGTCGCCGTCCACGCAGCCCATCATGTCACCACCGCACGTCATGGGTCTGCGCGACGAGGCGCCGGCTCACGGGTTGAGGCCGAGCCGCTCCATTCGTCGGGTGTGTTCGTCGGTCAGGCGGGCGAACATGCGTCCCAGCTCGGCCAGGTCGGCGCCCGCCCGACCCGGTGACCCCACCAGCAGGCCGGCCAGCGCATCGTGCTCGACGCCGACGCGTTGGGCCTGCGTGATTGCCTCCCCGACGAGTCGGCGGCCCCAGAGCGCGAGCCGGCCGGACAGCCGGGGGTCGGCCTCAATTGCCTCGCGCACCACCGTGACAATGAAGTCCGCGGCGCCGTTGTCCTCGAGAACGACGTCATGCACCAGGGCCCTGGTGTCCGTATCGACGTAGCGAGCGACCTCCCGATAGAAGTCCTGCGCGATGCCCTCACCGACATACGCCTTGACGAGTCCCTCCAACCACCCGGAGGTCTGGGTTCGTTCATGGAACTCATCGATGGCCCGGACGAACGGCTCCATCGCGTCTTCGGCCGAGACACCAAGGGACGCCAGTCGCTCCGCCAACGCCTCGTAGTGCATGAACTCCCGGACGGCGAGCCGCGCCAGGGCAGCGGTCCGGCGCAGGTCGGGAGCATGCTCGGAGTCCTGCGCCAGCGAGGAGAAGGCCCGCAGTTCTCCATAGGCCAGCGCCCCGAGCAGGTCGGTGACCCCGGCGCGGTACTCGGGGTCCCACTCATCGCGACCACCTTGATCCGGCTGATCCTCATGGTCTGCGCCGTCGAAGGTCGGCAGGTCTGAAGCGGGTGTCTCACTCATGGCCACAATGTAGTGAACCGGGGCGCTGTCCACACCCGGTAGACTGTGGTGGATAACCCGGTGCCCGGTCGGCCCGTTGGTTCTTCCTGATGGTGTTCTGGTCATCCCACGAGCGCCCGTGGCGCACGTTCGTCACAGACTTTCCTGACACCCTCCGATCGGCCCGCCACGAGACACTGAGCTCCCGCCTACCGGGGTGCTCGTGCTGATCGAGAGATGCACATGACGCAGAACGCCGCGGACCTCACCGCGCCCGTGATCGATGCCACCGCCACACTCGACGTGGCCACCGCCACGCCCGACGTGCCGGACACCACGATCGACGACTCCCCCGTGGAGGCCACGCCACCTGCGGAGATCCTCTTCTCCGACTTCGACATCCACCCCGAGATCGTCGCCGCACTGGCCGACGCCGGGATCGAGCACCCGTTCCCCATCCAGTCGATGACCCTTCCGGTCGCCCTCGGTGGTCACGACATCATCGGTCAGGCCAAGACGGGCACGGGCAAGACGCTCGGCTTCGGGGTCCCGATGCTCAACCGCGTGGTCGCCCCCGGTGACGACGCCTTCGCCTCGCTCGCGAGGCCTGGCAAGCCGCAGGCCCTGGCCGTCGCGCCGACCCGCGAGCTCGCGGTGCAGGTGGCCGGCGACCTGGCCCGGGCTGGCAAGCGCCGCGGCATTCGCGTGCTGACCGTCTACGGTGGTCGGGCCTACGAGCCTCAGATCGCGTCGCTCAAGGCTGGCGTCGAGGTGGTCGTCGGAACTCCGGGTCGCCTCATCGACCTGGCCAAGCAGGGTCACCTGGACCTGTCGCAGGCCAAGATCGTCGTCCTCGACGAGGCGGACGAGATGCTCGACCTCGGTTTCCTCCCCGACGTCGAGACCTTGATGTCACTGACGTCGAGCAGCCGCCAGACCATGCTCTTCTCTGCGACGATGCCTGGCGCGATCGTCGCTCTGGCCCGCCGCTACATGACCCAGCCGACCCACATTCGCGCAATGGGCGATGACACCGAGAACGCGCACACGGTCAAGGCTGTCAAGCAGTTCGTCTACCGGGCGCACGCCATGGACAAGGTCGAGATGCTCGCCCACATGCTCCAGGCGAACGGGCGCGGTCTGACCATCGTCTTCAGCCGGACCAAGCGGACCGCCGCCAAGGTTGCGGACGAACTCGCCGACCGCGGCTTCGCGGCAGCCTCGATCCATGGCGACCTCGGTCAGGGGGCCCGCGAGCAGGCCCTGCGCGCCTTCCGCCACGGGAAGGTTGACGTCCTGGTCGCAACCGATGTCGCGGCCCGTGGCATCGACGTCGACAACGTGACGCATGTCATCAACTACCAGTGCCCCGAGGACGAGAAGACCTACGTCCACCGCATCGGGCGGACCGCACGCGCCGGCAACGCCGGGGTCGCCGTCACCTTCGTCGACTGGGACGACCTGCACCGCTGGACCCTGATCAACAAGGCGCTCGACCTCGGTATCCCAGACCCACAGGAGACCTACTCGAGCTCGGACCACCTCTTTGCCGACCTCGACATCCCCGCCGACGCCAAGGGCTACCTGCGCAAGTCCGAACAGACGCGAGCGGGTTTGGGAGCCGAGGTCCTCGAGGACCTCGGTGAGACCGGTAAGCACCACGGCAAGGGCCACGACAAGGGCCACGACAAGGGCCACGACAAGGGCCGGGACGCCGGCCGGGGTCGAGACCAGGGCCGGGACGCCAGCCGTGGACACGGGCGTGACGCCGGGCGGGGCCACACGAGCCGCGACGGCGCCGAAGCCACTGCCGACGAGAGCCGTCCCCGTCGCAACCGCAACCGGCGCCGTACCCGCGGCGGCGGGGCCGCCGCGGCTGGTGCCGTGGCGGGTACTGACGCCTCGAGCAGCGCACCCGCGCCTGCAGCCGAAGGCGGCGAAGGTGCGTCACGCCCACGTCGCCGCCGTCGTGGTGGGTCGGGTCGCACCGACTCCAACCGTCAAAGTCTCGCTGCGCCCCGAGGGCGGCTTCGGGAGGTTTCCCCCCTCAATGGTCAAGAGGAGTGTCGCCGTCCCCTGATACACGCAGCCCTCACCTGAGCTGACCTGACACGACCCGGAACACCACCGACCCCCGCCCGTGCTTCATTCGAGGTATTCGGGTCGAGGTGATAGCTCGCTCTACCGAGCGAGGTATTACCTTGAATGGGATACCTCGAACCACGCAACCGTCAAAGTCTCGCTGCGCCCCGAGGGCGGCTTCGGGAGGTTTCCCCCCTCAATGGTCAAGAGGAGTGTCGCCGTCCCCTGATACACGCAGCCCTGACCTGAGCTGACCTGACACGACCTGAAACACCACCGACCCCCGCCCGTGCTTCATTCGAGGTATTCGGGTCGAGGTGATAGCTCGCTCTACCGAGCGAGGTATTACCTCGAATGGGATACCTCGAGGCCGCTGCGCCCGCCACCCCTACGAGAATCCCACCCGGGCCGGCCCGGCCCGGACAAGCGAAATCCCCCGACCAATCGGTCGGGGGATTTCACCTAGCCGGGGGTCGCCCGACAGAGGGTCCGATCAGATGCCGTGGACCTTCTCCGCCTGGGGGCCCTTCGGGCCCTGCGTGACGTCGAACTCGACCTTCTGGCCCTCCTGCAGCTCGCGGTAGCCGCTGCTGTCGATGGCCGAGTAGTGAACGAAGACATCGGCGCCGCCGCCGTCCTGCTCAATGAAACCAAAGCCCTTTTCGCTGTTGAACCACTTCACGGTGCCTGTTGCCACTGGTGTTGCCTCTTCTTGTAAGCGAGGTCTCCCGTGTGGAGACCTCGGGCCGCCGATGGTCACGGCGAGCACAACACGCGAACCTTCGCGTGGAGCCCGGTCGTGCCGAGCCCGTGCTTGCTGCTGGACCGGAACGGCGACGGGAACGACGCTAGCAGACGCAGGTGCCTGAGGGCAGTTCCAACCGAAATCTCGTGGGCGCGTCACCATCGAATCGCGACGGCGTCAGAGCCCCTTGCCGAGCGAACCCGCCAGTACCGCAAGGGCCCTCGCGTCCACGGCCAGCTCGGCGGCATACGGCAGACCGCTCAGCCAGCGGGGATGGTCGCGGTGTCGATGACGAAGCGATAGCGCACGTCACCGGCCACGACCCGGTCGTAGGCCGCGTCGACCTCGTCCGCCGAGATCGTCTCGATCGTGGCGGCGATGCCGTGCTCTGCACAGAAGTCGAGCATCTCCTGGGTGGCCGGGATGCCGCCGATGGTGGAGCCGGCCAGCACGCGGCTGCCGCCGATGAGCGAGCCGGGCGGCACCTCGAGGGTGTCCGTGGGCAGTCCGACGTTGACCATCACGCCCAGGGGTGCCAGCAATCGCAGGTAGTCCGCGATCGGCAGGTTGGCGCTGACCGTGTTGATGATCAGGTCGAAGGCGCCGCTCAACTCCTTCAACGTCCCGGCCTCGGAGGTGGCGTGGAAGTGCGTGGCCCCGAAAGCCTCGCCGTCGGCTCGCTTGGCGTCGGTGCGGCTCAGGATGCTCACGTCGGCACCGAGCGCGGCCGCCAGCTTGACACCCATGTGGCCCAGGCCGCCGAGCCCGATGATCGCCACCTTGGTGCCGGGACCGGCTCCCCAGCGCCGCAACGGCGACCACAGCGTGATGCCGGCACAGAGCAGCGGCGCGGCGGCGTCGAGACCGATGCCGTCGGGGATCCGGAGGGCGAAACGCTCAGACACGACGATCTGCTGCGCGTAGCCACCGAGGGTCGCCTCGCCGTCGTAGCCGTCACTCGCGTAGGTCATGACGGGCCCCTTGGCGCAGAACTGCTCCTGCCCGTCCTTGCACGACGCGCACTCGCCGCACGAGTCGACCATGCAGCCGACCCCGACCCGGTCGCCGACCTGATAGCGGGTCACGCCGTCACCCACCGCAGCGACGACCCCAGCGATCTCGTGGCCGGGCACCATCGGGAAGGCCCGGCTCCCCCACTCCTCGCGCACCTGGTGGATGTCGCTGTGACAGATCCCGGCAAAGGCGATGTCGATGAGGACGTCGTCGTCGCGCAGGTCGCGCCGCTCGATGACGCGCCGCTCGAAGGGAGCGCCCGGGCTCGGGACGACGAGTGCTGCGGTGCTGGTCATGGGTTCTCCTCAGAGCCTGGGCAGCAGGGACGCTGCTACCTCACGGTAGGCCTGCGCGCCCTTTGACGTGCGGGCCGTGGTCAGGATCGAGCGGCCCACCGCCGGCGCCTCGGCGAATCGCACGGTCTTGGGGATCGGCGGCGTGAGGACCGGCAACCCATATCGCTCCCCGACGTCGGCCAGCACCTCACGAGCGTGGTTGCTGCGCCCGTCGAAGAGCGTCGGCAGGATCCCCCAGACCTCGAGGTCCTTGTTGAGGATCTTCTGCACGTCGGTGACGGTGTCGAGCAACTGTCCCACCCCGCGGTGGCTCAGCATCTCGCACGGCATCGGGATGATCAGGCCGTGGGCCGCCGTGAGCGCGTTGAGGGTCAGCACGCCGAGGCTGGGTGAGCAGTCGAGCAGGACGACGTCGTATGCCGCTGTGACGGCTTCCAGCGCCGAGCGCAGGACGTACTCGCGGCCGGGTCGCGGCAAGAGCATCGCCTCGGCGCCGGCCAGGTCGATGGTCGAGGGGACCAGGTCGACCCCGTCCGCACACTCGATGATGACGTCGGCGAGTTGGGCGCGTCCCACGAGGACTTCGTGGATCGAGGCATCAACCGTGTCGGGGTCGACGCCGAGGGAGAAGGTCAGGCAGGCCTGCGGGTCGAGGTCGACGAGCAGCACCTTCTTGCCGGCCTCCGCCAGGGCGGCCCCGATCGAGGCGACGGACGTCGTCTTGGCGACTCCGCCCTTCTGGTTGGCCAGCGCGATGATGCGCGCGGTCTGGTCAGGGCTCTTGCGTGGCATGGGGCCAGTCTCTCAGGCCGCCGGTCATGCTTCGTCCAGGGGCGGCGCGTCAACCGGCCGACGCGTAGCCGGCGGGCTCGAGCCCGGCCCAGTCGGACTTCTCCGGCCCCATCGTCTGTCCTTCCGGGCAGTGCGCCCGGAAGTCACACCAGGAGCAGAGCGTTGACGGCGCCGGGGGGAAGCGGGGCGACGCGGCTCCGACCCGGGCGAACTCGGCGTCGGCCGTGCGCAGGTCCGAGGCGATCGACTCCGCCTCGGCGATCTTGCGCGCCAGCGACTCATCGGTGTGCTGGTGGGCCACGACGGTCCCCGACGGGACGTGGTGCAGCTCGACCCGGGTGCACGCGCGCCGGAAGGTGCGGGCCGTCCCGGCGGCATAGAGGGCGAGCGGCAGGGAGGTGCGGGCGTCCTCCGGTGTCGGCACCGACCGTCCGGTCTTGTAGTCGACGACGACCAGCTCCCCGTCCCGGTCGTCGAGCCGGTCGATGCGGCCGGTGACGACCATCTCGTCGGTCTTGAGCGAGACGCTGCGCTCGAGCCCGATCGGTTGCCGCTCCCGGTCGATGCCACGCAGGTAGTCCGTGACGGCGCCGCGCACGCGGAGCCGCCAGGCCGCCGACTGCTCCCGGTCGCGGAAACCGACGTCGATCCAACTGGCCCGGACGACCTCGGCCACCCCGGCCGGCGTGCGCTCGGCCGACGGCAGGTCCCAGAAGTCACGCAGCGCGTTGTGGGTGGCGACGCCGACGGACAGGTGGGCCCGCTGGGAGCGAGCCGCAGGGCGAGGCCGGTCGAGGTACTGCATCCGGTAGCGGCGCGGGCAGTCGAGCCAGGCGAGCAGCCGTGAGGGCGACGCGAGGTAGAGCGGCGCCGGCATCCCACCAAAGGTGGCCTGCTCGGGCCGGCCGCCCGCACCCGGGACGAGGGTCGCTGGGCCTGCCTCATCCGCCATGGGAGAGACGCTACGTCGGACCAGTGACAAAGGCCCGGACCGAGTTGGCGACCATCTGGACCGCGATCGCCGACAGGAGCAGCCCCGCGATCCGGGTCGCCAGCATCGTGCCGCTGTCACCGAGGACGCGCCGCACGACCCCGGCGAAGCGCATGGCGAGATAGACGACGCCGATGACCGACGCGAGGGCCAGCGCCACCGCCAAGAAGCCGCCGGGGCCATCGACCGACCCGGCCTGGTCCACGGCGAGCATCGTCGCGACGATGGCACCCGGGCCGGCGAGCATGGGTGTGCCGAGCGGGACCATGGCGACGTTGACCCCGGCGTCGCGATCGACCGAGGACTGCTCGCCCATGAGGAGCTGCAGGGCGATGAGCAGCAGGAGCAACCCGCCGGCCCCCTGGAGCGCAGCGATCGAGATGTGCAGATAGACCAGGATCTGCTTGCCGAAGATGGCGAACAGCGAGATGACGAGGATCGCGACGGCCGCGGCCCGCAGCGCCGCCGCGTTGCGCTGGGCCTGCGTGAGGGAGCCGGTCAGGGCCAGGAAGACCGGGACGATCCCCGGCGGGTCCATGATGACGAGCAGTGTGACGAAGGTGGACAGGTAGATCGTCCCGTCGAACCAGCTCACGGACGGAGCACCGGGGTCACGCCGCTCGCGGCTGCCTCGATGGCGGCCAGGATCTGGGGCTCTGTCGTGTTCTCACCGAGCCGGTTGCGCTTGCCGGCGCCGTGGTAGTCGCTCGACCCCGTCAGCACCAGGCCGAGCCGGGCAGCCAGGGCCTCTGCCCGCTCGACCTCCTCCGGGCCGTGGTCCCGGTGGTAGGCCTCGAGGCCGAAGAGCCCGGCAGCCGTCAGTTGCTCGATGAACTCGTCGGTGACCGCCAGTTCCCGGGTGCGGGTGAACGGGTGCGCAATGACCGGGACGCCGCCCGCGGCACGGACCAGCTCGACCGCCCGCACCGGATCGGGGGCGTAGTGGGCGACGTAATACGGCGAGTCGTCGGTCAACCACTCCTGGAAGGCCTCGTCGCGGTGCGCGATCGTCCCGTTGAGGATCAGCGCGTCGGCGATGTGCGGGCGACCCGGCGTCGTCTCGGGCCCCACCTGCGCCAACACCTCCGGGTAGGTGATCGGGATGCCGCCCTCGGCCATCAGCTCGACCATCCGCTCCAGCCGGGTGACCCGCGACTCCCGCGCCCGGTCCAACTCCCCCATCAGGTCCGCGTCATCGGGATCAGTGAGGTAGCCGAGCAGGTGCAGCGAGGCCCCGTCGTGGGCGCAGGAGATCTCGATCCCGCGGACCAGGACGATCCCGGCCTCGGCGGCGGCCGCAGCTGCTTCGTCCCAGCCGGCGACGGTGTCGTGGTCCGTGATCGCGAGCACATCGATGCCGGCGGCCCGGGCGGCCGCGACGAGCTCGGTCGGCGACTCGGTGCCGTCGCTGACGTTCGAGTGGGTGTGCAGGTCGATGACCAGCTCGCGGTTGGGCGTCACGGGCCCCAGCCTAGAGCCAGTGGGACCCACTGACTCCGGGCTCAGCCAGGATCAGGCGTCGGCACCCGGCGTCGACCCGGGCCAGTTCTTGTCGGGCTCCGGGACCGGGCGCCCGGGCTGTTCGCCGCCGCGCGCCTCGAGGTAGTTCTCCTTGGGGACCATCACCTTGCGACGGAAGAGGCAGACGACCTTGCCGTCCTGGTTGTAGCCGATCGTCTCGACGTAGACCACGCCGCGGTCGTCCTTGGAGGTCGACTCCCACTTGTCGAGCACGGCCGTCTCGCCATAGAGCGTGTCCCCGTGGAAGGTCGGGGCCACGTGCCGCAGAGACTCGACCTCGAGGTTGGCGATCGCCTTGCCGGAGACGTCCGGGACCGACATGCCCAGCAGCAGCGAGTAGACGTAGTTGCCGACGACGACGTTCTTGCCGAACTGGGTCGTCTCGCCCGCATAGTTCGCGTCGAGGTGCAGCGGGTGGTGGTTCATCGTCAGCAAGCAGAACAGGTGGTCGTCGTACTCCGTCACGGTCTTGCCGGGCCAGTGCTTGTAGACCGCCCCGACCTCGAACTCCTCGTAGCTGCGCCCGAACTGCATACCTACTCCTCACGTGCGGAACGTTTTGACCCAGCCTGCCCGAGTGAGCGGCATACGGACACGTTCGTATGCCGTGTGCTTGCTCACGCTGTACCTTCACTGGGGTGAGCCCTTCCTTCACCCCCGGTCCGACCCAGCAGGCGATCATCGAGGAACTCGGCGTCCGGCCGGGCTTCGACGCAGCAACAGAAGTCGAGCGGCGGGTGGCCTTCCTCGCGGACTACCTGACCGGGTCGGGCACGAAGGGATACGTGCTCGGGATCAGCGGTGGCGTCGACTCGACCACGGCCGGACGCCTCGCGCAGCTCGCCGTGGAGCGGGTCCGGGCCGCCGGCGGTGACGCGGCCTTCGTCGCGATGCGGCTGCCCTACGGGGTCCAGCACGACGAGGCCGACGCTGCGCGAGCCCTCGACTTCATCCGTGCCGACGAGGTCGCGACGGTCAACATCAGGGCAGCCACCGACGCCATCGTCGCCGAGGTCGACCAGACCGAGTCGGGCGCGCTGACCCCGGACCACGCCGACTTCGTCAAGGGCAACGTCAAGGCCCGGCAGCGGATGGTCGCCCAGTACTACCTCGCCGGGCTGCGATCCCTCCTCGTCATCGGCACCGACCACGCGGCCGAGGCGGTGGTCGGCTTCTACACGAAGTTCGGCGACGGCGCCTGCGACCTGACCCCGCTCGCCGGTCTCAACAAGCGCCGCGTCAAGGCCGTGGCCGCCCACCTCGGCGCCCCGGAGTCCCTCGTCGTCAAGGTCCCGACCGCCGACCTCGAGGACGGCAAGCCGCTCAACCCCGACGAGATGGCGCTCGGGGTCAGTTACGACGCGGTGGACGACTACCTCGAGGGCAAGCAGGTCGCCGACGCCGACCGCGACACGATCGAGCGGTGGCACGCCCGGACCGCCCACAAGCGGGCTCTGCCCGTCACTCCCGACCAGCTCTGACGGGTCACGGCGCCGCGCGCCGCGCCCCCAGCGTCGACAATCCAACCCGGGTCCGATCCCGTAGGCGGATCACCTCGCACGACCCCGACAATCCAACCCGGGTCCGATCCCGTAGGCGGATCGACGGGACGCCGGTGGACGACGAGGCCACTCGACTGGGCGGGTGATCAGCCCTCCGGTGCCGCCGACGGCTCCTCAGCGGGATCCCGTGCGGGCCTCACCAGCGGCAGCTCTCCCGTGTCCGAGAGCTGCGGTGGCGGCTCGGGCACCGGATCGGGCTGACCAGGGATGACGGCCCGGGGGTCACGTCGCACCGTCGAGCCGATCGCTCGTGCGGGACGCTGCCCGGTGCGTCTGCTCAGGATCAGGCCCGCGAAGTAGTTGCCGAGCGAGACCCCGGCAGCGAGGCCGAGACCCAGGCCGAAGGCACCGGCCAGAGTGGGGAGCCCGACGGCCAATCCGATCCCGGACGGTTGCGACACGATCTGTGAGATGCCCTGGTAGGCCATCCGCCCGGGCAGCAGCGGCACGATCGCCGCTGTCGTGACCGCGAGCGCGGAGATCCCGGCCCGGCGGGCCGCGAGCCGAGCCGTGAACCCGATGATCAGCGCCGCCGTCGCGGACGCCGTCGCCGGTCCGAATCCCACCACCGTCTCGACGACGGCCAGGATCCCCCAACCGAGGACCGCGGCCACGCCCGCCACGATGGCCGCCCGCCCGCTCGAGTAGGAGGTGATCGCGAAGCAGACCGCGATGATCGCGGCACTGACGAGTTGGACCCCGAGGTTGTTGGTGAGGATGGTGCGCTCGCTGATGGCGATGGGATAGCCGAGCTTCTGCCCGACGGCCAGCACGATGGTGATCCCGATCGCGATGCCGAGGGAGAGCGCGATGACCTCGAACCCCCGCGCCCCGGCCGTCACGTAGTAGCCCGACAGGGCGTCCTCGGCCGCGCCCACGATCGACAGCCCGGACAGCAGCAGGACGATGCCGGACGCGACGATGAGCGAGGGCGAGAGATCCTGCGCGAACTCGATCCCGTTGGCGCCGGCCACCACGACGAGCGTGGCCACGACCGTCGGGATGGCCGAGCCGACGCACTGGGCGAAGAACGAGGCGACCCCGGCTTTGGCGAGCGCGTCCAGCACCCGGGTGACGACCGCCGCGGTCAGGAAACTGAGCAGGATGACGGTCGGCCCGGCCCCCACGAGCGCGGCCACGCCCGCAGCCAGGCCCGCGCCGGCGGCCGTGACCAACCATCGACGATAGGGATGCGGGGCATGAATGACCGCGTCGAAGCGGACCCGGGCCTCATCGACGTCGAGGGGCTCCTGGCTCAGGTCGATGACCAGCTCCCGCAGTCGCTCCAGCCGGGTGAAGTCCTGCACCCGATAACGCACGATGCGCATGACGGTCATCGGATCGGCCTCGGGGCCGCGGTGGTAGGACACCGTGATGGAGGTGTAGGTCACGTCGACGTGCACGGAGCGCAGGCCGTAGGAGTTGGTCAGCATGAGCACCGTCGCCGTGACGTCGGCGGCGGCGGCCCCGGTCGCGAGCATCGCGACGCCCCCCCGCATCGCCAGGTCGATCACCGCCAGCGCCGTCTTGCGGTCGACCCCGTCCGGCGAGGTCCAGATGTGGATCTCGTCGGTGGGGGGGCCGCTCGGGCGCACTGCCCGCCGGGTACTGGCGAGCAGCGCCGGCAGTCCTGGCGCCGCAGTCGGCGCCGCAGTCGGCGCTGCACCCGGCACAGCACTCCCCGGCTGGGACGGTTGGTCGGATGGGGCCACGGCATCACTCTAGGACGCCGTCGTGCGGACCTCGGCCCGTGGGCGTGGTCATCCCGCTCATGCGCGTGACACCATGGGTGGATGAGCGAGGAACAGCAGAAGTCCGGGAACCGTGGGCGTCCGACGACGGACGAGTTCCGTGCCTTCGTCGCGTCGGGGTGGGCCCCGCGCAGCACCGAGGTCCCCGAGCGGGCCGCGGTCGTGCCGTATGCCGCGCAGCGGCGCGCCGCCGTCAGCGCGCGCTTCCCGGGCGAGCGGGTCGTCGTGCCCGCCGGCGGTCTCAAGGTCCGCAGCAACGACTGCGACTACGTGTTCCGCCCGCACAGCGCCTTCGCCCACCTGACCGGTCTCGGCGCCGACCGCGAGCCCGACGCGATCCTCGTGCTCGAGCCCCTCGAGGCCGGCGGGCACGAGGCGATCCTCTACTTCCGCCCGCTCGCCGACCGGGACACCGACGAGTTCTTCAGCGACGCCCGCTACGGCGAGTTCTGGGTCGGGGCCCGCCCGACGCTGGCCGACATCGAGGCCGAGTTGGACCTGCGCGGCCGGCACATCGACGAGTTCGCCGACGCCGTCGCCAAGGATCTCGGCACCATCACCGTCCGAGTGGTGCGGGACGCCGACCCGGCCGTGGCGGCCCAGATCGACCTCGCCCGCGCGTCGGTGTCGGCGCAGGAGGAGCAGGAGGAGCAGGACGAGCAGTCACAGTCGCAGCAGGAGGCCGATGAGGAGCTGGCCGGGTTCCTGTCGCACCTGCGGATGATCAAGGACGAGTGGGAGATCGAGGAGATGCGCTCGGCCATCGCCGGGACGCACCGCGGCTTCGAGGCGGTCATCGCGGACCTGCCCGAGGCCGTCCGCCGGGGACGCGGGGAACGGTGGGTCGAGGGTGTCTTCGGCCTGCACGCCCGCCACCACGGCAACGGCGTGGGCTACGACTCGATCTGCGCGAGCGGCGACCACGCCAACACGCTGCACTGGATCAAGAACACCGGCGAGGTCAGGGACGGCGACCTGCTCCTGCTCGACGCCGGCGTCGAGGTCGACTCCCTCTTCACCGCGGACATCACCCGCACCCTGCCGGTGAACGGCACGTTCAGCGAGGCCCAGCGCGCCATCTATGACGCCGTCTTCGCGGCCCAGGAGGCCGGGATCGCCGCGATCAAACCCGGCAACACGTTCTCCGACGTGCATGCCGCCGCGATCCGGGTCATCGCCGAGCACCTGCACGAGTGGGGCCTGCTGCCTGACGGCATCGACGTCGAGGCGACCCTGGACAAGGAGCACGGGCAGTACCACCGGCGCTGGATGGTGCACGGCACCAGCCACCACCTCGGGCTCGACGTGCACGACTGCGCGCTGGCCACCCGAGAGCAGTACATGGACGCGGAGTTGCGCCCCGGCATGATCCTGACCGTCGAGCCGGGCCTCTACTTCAAGGCCGACGACGAGCTCGTCCCGGATGCCTTCCGGGGCAACGGGATCCGCATCGAGGACGACATCCTCGTGACGGAGGACGGCTGCGAGAACCTGTCCGCGGCGATGCCCCGCACGGCCGACGAGGTCGAGGCCTGGATCGCCGGCATCTGGGCCGGCCGCGACTGATCGCACCGACCGACTGACCGCAGCAACCGCCTGACGGCACCACCCGGCCGGGTAGTGCGGTCAGGGTGCCGCTGGGACCTGGCGCAGCGGCATACGCAATGGCGCCGGACTCAGCTCAGGTCGCGGGGCGGCGTGGAGAAGCCCGTGGCGCCGCCGACGATGATGCCCTTGTCGGAGAGGATCTGGCGGCCCTGCTGGGCGAACTTGTGCTCGACGAACACCTCGTACTTCGTCGCCACGACCTGGCTGACCGAGGAGAAGTCGCGGGCGCCGCGCGTCAGGGCGTAGCCGACCACGGACCAGATGAGCCCGAAGATCGCGCCATAGAGGGCCGTCGCGGACAGCAGGGCCACGGCGCTCTGCTGCTGGTTGAACAACGCGAAGATCAGCCCGACGAACAGGCCCAGCCAGAGGCCCGAGAGGATGCCGCCGATAGCGACCCGACCCCAGGTGAGGCGCGCGGTGACCCGCTCGAGTTGCTTGAGGTCGGTGCCGACGATGAGGCAGTTCTCGACCGGGAACGCCTCATCGGACAGCGTGTCGACGGCCTTCTGGGCCTCCTCGTACTTCTCGAACGTCCCGAGTGATAGGGGGTACTCGAGTGAGAGGGTGGGGAAACCGCGGCGTCCCCCTGGTCCCGTCTTCTGCATGCTCATACCCCCATCCTCGCACCTGGCCGTAGGAACCTCATGACTTGAGCTTGTAGTCCTCGACGAGTCGGCGCCCGATGATCATTCGCTGGATGTCCGCGGTGCCCTCGCCGATGAGCAGCATCGGGGCCTCCCGGTAGAGCCGCTCGATCTCGTACTCCTTGGAGTAGCCGTAGCCGCCGTGGATCCGGAAGCTGTCCTCGACGACCTGGGAGCAGTTCTCGGAGGCGAGGTACTTGGCCATCCCGGCCTCGAGGTCGTTGCGCTCGCCGGAGTCCTTCTTGCGGGCCGCCTTGACCATCATCTCGTGGCTCGCCTCGACCTTGACGGCCATGTCGGCGAGGCGGAACAGGACCGCCTGGTGCTCGACGATCTTCTTGCCGAAGGCCTCGCGCTGCTGCGCGTAGGACACGCCGAGCTCGAAGGCACGACGCGCGACGCCGCAGCCGCGGGCCGCGACGTTGACCCGGCCGACCTCGACGCCGTCCATCATCTGGTAGAAGCCCTGGCCCGGCTCGCCACCGAGGATCTGGGCGGTCGTGGTCCGGTGGCCGTCGAGGATGAGCTCGGTCGTGTCGACGCCCTTGTAGCCCATCTTGTCGATCTTGCCCGGGACGGTGACGCCCTGCGCGGTCTCACCGAAGCCGGAGGTCTTGTCGATGAGGAAGGTCGACATGTTCTTGTAGACCGAGTCCGCCCCGGTGTCGGTCTTGACGAGCACGGCGACGAGGTTGGCGGTGCCACCGTTGGTCAGCCACATCTTCTGGCCGGTGATGCTCCAGTCGTCACTGTCCCCATCGCGCACGGCCTTGGTCTTGATGGCGCTCACGTCCGAGCCGCACCCCGGCTCGCTCATCGAGAAGGCGCCGCGGATCTCACCGGTCGCCATCTTGGGCAGGTAGTGGCGCTTCTGCTCCTCGGTGCCGTGCTGGATGATCATGTAGGCGACGATGAAGTGCGTGTTGATGATGCCGCTGACCGACATCCAGCCACGGGAGATCTCCTCGACGCAGAGCGCATAGGTGAGCAGGGACTCACCCAGGCCGCCGTACTCCTCGGGGATCATCAGGCCGAAGATCCCCATCTCCTTCATCTGGTCGACGATCGCCTGTGGGTACTCGTCTCGGTGCTCGAGCTCGGTCGCGACGGGGATGATCTGCTCGTCGACGAACTCGCGCACGAGTTTGAGCAACTCGTTCTGCTCGTCGGTGAGGCCGTCGGTCTGCTGGAGTCGGGACATGCGTGGATCGCCACCTTGCTGGTTGGGCCGGGTCAACTGCGATCGAGTATGCCGCCGAGCGGGCTCCGTGGGCACCGCTCGGTCATGTGACTCCCCCCACGCGAGTCCCCTGCACGGTCACCAGAGTTGGCCGAAGCTCACCTTCTTGGACGCGACCGGGCCCTCGAGGGTCGAGCGCTGGTCGAAGTCCTCGGTCTTGAGCGCCGCGGTGACGGACGTGAGCAACTCGGACCGGGACGCGTCCGGGGTCTGCGCGAGCGCCTTGAGGAAGAGGTACGTGAACGCGCCGTTGGACTTGCCGTCGAAGCTCGCGTCGGAGGCGGTCTGGCTCGGTTTGCAGGCCGCGAAGAGCACCGGCCTGGCACCCTTGCCTCGCTTGGTCAACTCGACCAGGGCGTTGTGGTCGGTCGTGCGAGGGGGCGACAGGGCCCGGATGGACCGGGCCCGGTCGAGTCCCTTTCGGGTCGGTGGTGGCAGGTAGCGCGGCCGGCGGCCACGCAGCAGGGCCTGTTGCATCTCGTCCAGGTCGCGCAGTCCCGTGCCGCTGTGACACGTGTCGAGCAGCACCTCGAGCAGCACTCCAGCCGGGACGCGGGCAAAGAGGTCGTGGAACTCGTCGTCGAGGATGACGGTGTCCGGGTCCCACTGGTCGCCGGCCCGGCGGATGTCGTGGCACGCGAAGGCCTCGTCGAGACCATCGGGCTCGTCGTCGCCACCCGGCTGGTTGGGCACCTGGGTGCCGTGGCTGGAGTAGGTGAAGACGATCCGGTCCCCCGACGTGGCCGCGTCCACCATCTCGCCCAGGGCGCCCATGACGGCGGCCTTGGTGGCGCCCGCGTCGGTCAGGACGGTGATGTCATCGGACCGGAAGCCGTGGCTCATCAAGGTGCCGGCGAGGTCGTGGGCGTCGTTGACACAGCCGGCGAGCCAACTGCTCATCGGCAGGTGCGCGAACTCGTTGATGCCGACACACACGGCCTTGGACGTCATGGCTGATCCTTTGCTCGATCCGGCATTCGGACGTGGGGAGGGGGACGACGGTCTCGCGAGCGGTGCAGCGGGCGTGGTCTCGGTGGAGCCTGCGATCGTCCGCTCGGGGGCCGACGTATCCGACGCAGCTGGCGAGTCGGGCGCGCGCGGCACGTGCGGCGCGTCCGGACCAGTGCCGTCGCTCGTGACCGCAGGGATCGACCCCGCCGAGGTGTCACCTCGGGAGTCGCCATCGCAGGTGAGCGTGGCGTCGGGGCGGGCGTACACGGCGTAGGCCAGCCAGGTGGCATCGCCGGCAGCCCGGGCCGCTTCACGGGCTCGGACGGTCGCGACCGAGACCGGGTCGCCCGCGAGGAGTCCGTCGTAGAAGGCCTCGACGAAGGTCCGGGCCGGCTCGTCCCCGACCGACCAGAGGCTCGAGACGAAGGCGCCCGCCCCGGATTGGAGAAAGGCCTTGGCGAAGCCTCCGAGGGTGGACAACTGCTCGCCGCCGCGTCCGACCTGGCAGGCGTTGAGCACCACGATGGGGCGGGCGGCGCCGGGCTTTGCCCACGCGGCGTTCTCGGAGACGGTGGTCGCGGACAGGTATTCCTGGATGACGGCGCCGGCCTTGCGACGACCCTGGAGCAGCACCTTGGCATCGGCGATGTCAGCGGGGTCAGCCATGCCGTGGCCAGCGAAGTGCAGCAGGTCGAAGTCTCCGGAGCGCAGCAGCTTCCGGACCCCGGCGGGGGTCGCACGCAGCGGCGTCGCGCCGAAGCGGTCCGTCAGGAACTCGCTCTCGGCCGCAGTGTGCGCCAACACGTAGGCGGGGTCCAGGTAGTCGGGGATGAGCGAGCGCACCTGGCCGCGCCGGGCGTGCAGCGTCTTGGGCGGGAAGCCGGTGAACTGCCACCGGACCAGGCCGTGCTGGGCCAGGAAGCGCGGCTTCTTCTGTCGGGGGCCGACGGCTGGCTTGAGGTGCACGAGCTCCCAGGGCATGTAGGGCTCATCGGCATACAGCAGCAGGTCGGTGATCGTGTCACGGTGCTCCCACAGCACCGATTGCATCTCCTGCGGGAACAACTGCTCAAAGAGCGACGAGCCGAGGTCCTGCACCGCAGCGAGGAAGCGCGCCGGCCGGTCCCCGACGTCGATCCAGAGGTCTTCCACCTGCTTGAGGAGACCCCGGACGAAGACCTCGCGATCACGCAGCGGGGGCGAGGTGAAGCGATGCACCTGGCCGCCGCGCTCGAGTCGAAGGGAGTACTCGTAGACGACGCGGTCTCCGTGCACGGTCTCGATGACCTCGAGGCAGGGCAGTCCCTCGAGCTCCGGCGCGTCGAGGCCGAGGCTCCCCGTGGCCGAGACGGTGCTCGCGCCGATGGTGCCGAGCAGCGTCGAGGGTGCGTCTGCGCTGCTGCCAGGTGTGGCGCCGTTCGGGGTGGCCGGGATAGCCAGTCCCTCGAGCTCGATGGTGCCGACGGGGACACTCCCCTGTCGGACGATCACCACGACCACGACTCGACCGGGCCGCTCCGCAGTCACCTCGAAGGTCAACTCGGAGATGCCACCGCCAGCGGGCAGCCCGAAGACGTCACGGTCCGGTGCTGTCACGGTCGCGTTCCGCTTGCCCACGACCTGGACGCTGGCCGGGCGATCCTGGTCGAGCTGCACCGCGACCGACCCGCTGACGGTGCCCACGCTGGCGACGATCTCCTTGCGCGACAGCCGGACCCGGACGACAAATGGTGCGGCGACGGTTGGTCGGGCTGGCATCTCGGCCGCCAGATGGGCATCCGCCAGCGACTGCGGCGACGGCGCTGAAGCTGGTGCCTGCGGCTCGGCTGGTGCCGGTGACGGTTCGGCCTCCGTCTCCGGCGGTGGCGGTGGCGGCTCGGCCGCCGCCATCGGCAGCTCATCGTCCCCACCGACCCAGTGATCAACCGTCTCCTCCGGGCTGTCGCCCGCGCTGGTCATCGACACGTCGCGATCGGCGGTCAGGCCCGTGACCCTGTCAAACTGGCCACCCCCACCCCCAGCCCCGGACCACGGCAGGTCGTCGACCACGCCGCCCCCGCCCGAGACCGTGTCCTCCGGGCCGCCCCCGGCACCCATCCCGAGCGGGAGCCACCCGGCGATGGCCTCGATGACCTGGAGTTGGCTGAAGTAGTTGCTGTGGTAGACCACGTCATTGGTCGGGATGGCGAGGCTGTCCCCGACGAAGCCACCGCCCCCGGGCAGGTCGATGGCGGACATCGACGCGGTGTCGACGACCAGGTCGTTGTCACCCTGGAAGAGCTGGTCGACGAAGCCCTCCTTCAGCTTGACGACGAGTTCGCGCGGGAACTCCGGTGGGTGCTGCGAGTCATCGAAGAGTTCGACGTGGAAGTTTGACGACACCACGTGCCAGTGGGTGCCCGCGGCGGGTTGCCCGGGCTGGCGTTGGTTGATCTGCGTGACGAAGTCCCCGTTGGGCATCATCGCCGCGAGGCCGGGCACGTCGCCACCGTCAGCGGCATACGTCACGAGGTACTTGACGAGCGCGCCGATCCCCTTGATGACTCCCCCGACCACGGCGGCGACCGGGGCCGCGCCGGGGAGCAGCGCGAGGGCGCCGGCCCCGACCGAGACCAGGTTGGTGTAGAGGTCGATGAGGTCGTGCCAGCGCTCCGGGTCCGCCAGGCGGGTGCCCCCGTTCGTTGCCGCCACGAAGACGATGTGGTCGACCTTGCCGGGCCAATCCGACTGGGCCAGCTCGTATTCGACGAAGCTACGGGTCGTCAGGCCGCCCCGACTGTGGGTGATGATGTCGATGACGAACTCGTGCTCCGGGTGGTGGGTCGCCAATCTGGCCAGCAGGTCCTTGGCGTTGGCCCGCGGGTCGACGCTCAGGGTCTTGTGGTCGAAGCCGATGACGGCGTCGTAGGCCGCGATCGCGGTCCGGAGCAGACCCGAGGCGTTGACGTCATAGGCGAAGGCCCCGAAGCCGCCGACCGTGGAGGAGAACGTGCCGTGGATGAAGAGCAGGATGCGGACCGGTCGGTCGGTCGGGAGGTCGAGGTCGGCCAGCGTCGCGAACGGCACCCAGGTGGACACCTCCGTGTCCCGAAGGTGCAGCAGGCCCGGCTGGACGTGCGACTCGAGGGCGTCGATCGCCTTGCCGACCACCCGGGGCAGGGCGAACTTGAACACGATGGCCTGGACGGCGCCACGGGCCAGGTCGCCCAGAATCCCTCGCGACCTCCGATCAGTCGAGGTGGATTCGTGCCGCGCGCGATCCGTCGGTCCGGCTGGCTGACCCCCGAGAATGATCTCGAAGCGGGCGGTGCGCGGCGTCGGGTCGAGGTCCCGGGTCCGCTGCGTCCGGTTGACCGGGAGGTGCCACGAGTAGACCCCGTCGCGCTCGAGCAGCACGACCGCGTCGTCGCCCGCAGCGACATCGACGTCGAGCGCGACCGTCCCACCCGCCGCGGGCGTCGGCTGGTCGAGCCCGCGCTCTCGCTTGGGCAGGACGTCGATGCTCTGGACCTGGTCGAAGCCACCCTCCCGCAAGGATTGCAGGATCGCGGCCTTGCTCGTCTCGGCTGCGTAGCCCGGCTCCCCCGGCAACGAGCGGCGCCCTCCGGGGCGCGTCGAACGGGCGTTGTAGGACGCCGGGACCACGACCCGGACAGCGCCGCCTGCGAAAGATGTCGATGGCATCCCAGCTCCTTTCGACGAGGGATCAGACCACCCGTCACCACCGTAGAGGCGCGGGGACACGAATTGATACCGAATCCGGAAGTCCGGCCCCACCGCCAGCGCCGCTCACCCGCAGAAATTCAGTTGCACGACGGCTGATCCCTGCGTCACGCTGATGAGGAACCGCCTCCGCCGCTGGCGTAGGCCCAACCCGAAGGAGAGTGACATGACCGAGATGGCCCCGGGTGGCCTGTCTGCCCACCTCACTTCTTCCTTGGAGTTCCCTTGTCTTTCAATCGCTTTCACGATGACGATGACGTCTTCACGCCACCCCTGAACCGGGTCGACACGCACCACGAGTTCGCGGTCGACTCCGAGCCGGAGGCACCGCCGGAGGGCGAGTGCTGGTCCAGCTGGGAGGGCGCCGCGCACGGACCGAAACCGCGGCCCGACTGGGTCGTGACGGACCTCGGCGCGGTCGAGGAGGACCTCGGTGTCCTCAAGACCGGCAAGGAGGCCGACGTCCACCTCGTGCGCCGCTGGGTCCCCGCCGTCGAGGGCCGCGATGTCCTCATGGCGGCCAAGCGCTATCGGTCCACCGATCACCGGCTCTTCCACCGCGACGCCGGCTATCTCGAGGGACGTCGGGTCCGCAAGTCTCGCGAGATGCGAGCGATGCGCACCCGGACCGCCTTCGGCAAGGAGCTGATCAGCGGGATGTGGGCGGCCACCGAGTTCGAGACCCTCGCCACGGTGTGGGCCGCGGGACTTCCCGTGCCCTATCCCGTGCAGTTGTCCGAGACCGAGATGCTGATGGAGTTCATCGGTGATGCCGACGGCGTCGCGGCTCCACGTCTGGCCCAGGCCCGGCCTCCCGTTGAGGTGCTACCGGTCCTGTTCGAGCAGTTGCGTGAGGCCATGCTCACCCTGGCCGAGCTCGGCTGGGCCCACGGTGATCTGTCCCCCTACAACGTCCTGCTCGCTGGGCGTGGGGACGACGCTCACCTCGTGCTCATCGACTGGCCGCAGGTCGTCGACATCATCGGCAACCCGCACGGGCCGGAGTTCCTCGAGCGTGACGCCCGCACGATGGGTGACTGGTTCACCCGGCACGGCTTCGAGGTCGACCACGGGATGCTCTTCGGCGACCTCATGGCTGCCGCCCTGTCGCGCTAGGACGAGGCGCCTGCCCGGCCCCCCGATCCCGCCTTCCGACCCCGCCACCCAGCCCGGCCGGCGCGGGCTCAGGGCTCAGGGCTCGGCCAGGAAGGTGGCCGCGTGCCCGAAGGTGTCCGAGTGGACGAAGGCCTCGAGCGGGAGGCGGGACCGCGGCAGCCGGGACCGCTGCTGCACCCAGTCCGGCAGCTCCCAGCCCTCCCCGTGGGTGGCGGGCAGACCGAGCGCGACCCCGGTCGTCACGGCCCAGTGCGCCGGGATGGCGAACGCGTCGGTCGCCGCGGCGTGGTCGAACCCGCCGAACTGGCGCACCTGCAGCCCCATCGACCGGGCCTGCACGGTGAGGTGCGCGACGGCCTGTCCGAGGTCGAACATCGCATAGTCGCTGTAGTTGATCTCGTGGTCCTCATCGGTGGCCACCTGGTGCAGGGTGAGGATGATCGCGCTCGCCGCCGGGGCCCAGGCCTGATTCGCGGCCGACAAGCACTCGACGATCGCCCCGTGCGTCCCGTCACCGCGACGGCCGACGATGAAGCCCCACGGCTGGGAGTTGCCGGCCGACGGCGCCCAGCGGGCTGCCTCGAGGATCCCGCGCAGGGCGCCGGGCGACAGCACGTGGGTCCGGTCATAGATCATGACGCTCTCGCGCTGGCGCAGCAGCGGCGTCAGGATCTGCGGCTGACGTGACTCCCCTCTCATGACCATGCTCGCGATCGTACGTGGCGCCGGGCGAGCGTCGCGCTACGCCTCCCGCATGGTGGCCACCATGAAGGCCCGCCACGCCTCGGCTCCCTCGGCGAGTTCACCTCGACCACCGTGGTCCCGAAGGATCGCGGTCGTCGCGTCCCGGGTCACGCTGTCGAACTCGCCGTTGATCTGCACGTCGTCGCGGCCCCAGATGTGACGGCACATCGCCTGGACCGCCTGCACCTGCACGCTACTGCGCCGGAGGAGCCGCGGCGCACCGGCCGGGCCGAAGCGCCCGGTGTCGACATGGATGTGGTTGGCGTGGTCCGAGTCGTAGAGATAGGTGACGACGTCGGCGAACTCCGTGTGCAGACTGGCCGCGAGCCGCCAGTAGAGCCGCTGCTGGCGGCGCACCTCGGCTGCGGTGTCATCGCGCCACCGGTCGTAGCGTGCCGACGCGAGGTCCTTGCCGGAGGCTCGCAGCCCCGCGACGTCGAAGGCCTCACCGGAGTGGTGCCACGAGCCGCCCCCACCGCGGGTCCAGGCGCCATAGGAGCGGATCTCGTCCGGCTCGAGCCCCGTGTGTTCGCGCCACGTCGCCATCCAGCGCTCCAGCCGGGCTCCAAACGCCGCCGTGACGAAGTAGGCGGCGCGCTTCCCATCGACCTCGTAGACGTAGGCCGCTGATCCGACTGCCGTCCCCGACTGAAGTTCTGCGTGGGCCACGGCGACCGCATCCGCTCGGGACTCGCGGGTCATCGTGACCGGGTGCGCCGCCTCCGCCGTGCCGAGCAGCGCGTAGCCGCCTCCGAGGAGCGCGGCGGCCCCGACCCCGCCCAGGGTGAGCACCCCACGACGGGACAGCCGTAGCGACGGCGGGGTGGTGGGGGTGGGCACTGACACAGTGTGACCGTTCAAGCTCGTGGGCGAGTCATCGACCCGCCGCAGGCCCAGTGTTCGGTGCCACAGGCTGCGTTTCGGGGCAGGGCCGGTGACTCACCGAGCAGCCTCTGCCCCGAAGCACATCCTGTGCGCCGGACCGCAGTCAGGACCCAAGAGCGGCGATCGCCTCGGCCGTCGCGAGCGCCTTGCGAGCCGTGTCGACGTGGAGGTTCTCGATGAGCCGGCCATTCAGCGTCGCGACGCCCAGCCCCTCGGCCTGGGCCGCCTCGAACGCCGCGATGACCGCGGAGGCGTCCGCCAGCTGGGCCTCACTCGGCGCGAAGACCTCGTTGCACGGCGCGACCTGGCCCGGATGGATCAGCGTCTTGCCGTCCATGCCGAGCTCGCGTCCCTGCTGCGCCTCCGAGCGGAAGCCCTCGTCGTCCTTGACGTTGTTGTACACGCCGTCGACGATCGCGATCCCGGCCGCCCGGGCCGCGAGCAGCGCGAGTTGCAGGCTCACTGCCACCGCGGCCCGCCCGGGTGCGAAGGTGGCACCGAGCTCCTTGTAGAGGTCGTTCGTCCCGAGGACGAAGACCGTGAGCCGTTGCGATGCCCGGGCGATCTCCTCGGCGTGCAGGATCGCGACCGGGGTCTCGATCATGGCCCACAGCGTGGTGCGCTCCGGCGCCCCGGCAGCCTCCATGGCGGCGACGAGCCCACGGACCTCGTCAGCAGAGTTGACCTTGGGCACGACGATCGCGTCCGGTCCTGCAGCCGAGGCCGCAGCGAGGTCGGCGTCGTGCCACTGCGTGCCGATCCCGTTCACCCGGATCGTCAGCTCTCGCCGACCGTAGTCACCGGATCGTGCCGCGGCACAAGCGTTCTCACGCGCCTGCTCCTTGGCATCAGGTGCGACCGCGTCCTCGAGGTCGAGGATCAGCGCGTCGACGGGCAGCGTCTTGGCCTTCTCCAAGGCACGCTCGTTGGAGCTCGGCATGTAGAGCACCGACCGTCTGGGTCGGAGCGCTCCGTATGCCGCACTGCTGGCGGTGGACTGTGCGCTCACTCGAGGGCGCCTTTCGTGGGGAACGGGCTGGGCGGCATACGGCTCGGTCGGCTCGGGCTCATTCGGCATAGCGGGCCGCGAGCTCGGGGTCGGTCTCGGAGAGGCGCTCGGCGAGCTCGAGGATGACCAGGCACTGCTTGAGGCTGGCATCGTCCTCCATCTTGCCGTCGAGCATGACGGCGCCGGTCCCGTCGCCCATGGCCTCCTTGACGCGCCGCGCGTGGGCGACGTCCGCGGGTGACGGGCTGAAGACGCGCTTCGCGATGTCGATCTGGACCGGGTGCAGCGACCACGCCCCGACACAGCCGAGCAGGAACGCGTTGCGGAACTGGTCCTCACACCCGACGACGTCCTTGATGTCCCCGAACGGGCCGTAGAACGGGAAGATCCCGTGCATCGCACAGGCGTCGACCATCCGGCCGATCGTGTAGTGCCACAGGTCCTGCTGGTGGGTGGCGCGCGGGCCCTGGATGTCGCCGTCCACGGCATCCTCACGCACGAGGTAGCCGGGGTGGCCACCGCCGACCCGGGTCGTCTTCATCCGGCGGTCGGCGGCGAGGTCGGCCGGGCCGAGCGACAGGCCCTGCATCCGGGGGCTGGCACCGGCGATCTCCTCGATGTTGACCATGCCGCGAGCGGTCTCGAGGATGGCGTGCACGAGGATCGGGCGGGTCAACCCGGCACGGGCCTCGAGCTGGGCCAGGATCCGGTCGACGTAGTGGATGTCCTCGGCGCCCTGCACCTTGGGGACCATGATGACGTCGAGCTCGTCCCCGATCTCGGTGACCAGCGTGGTCAGGTCGTCCAGGACCCAGGGGCTGTCGAGGCTGTTGATCCGGGTCCAGAGCTGGGTGCGCTCGCCGAAGTCGGTGGCTTTGGCGATCTCGACGAGGCCGGCGCGGGCCGCCTCCTTCTGGTCCGCCTTGACGGCGTCCTCGAGGTTGCCGAGCAGGATGTCGACGGTCCCGACCATGGCGGGGACCTTGGCCGCCATCTTCGCGTTGCTCGGGTCGAAGAAGTGGATCATGCGGCTGAGGCGGGCCGGCACCTCGGTGACCGGCGCGGGGGCCCCAACGGCGAGCGGACGGAAGAAGTCTTTGGCAGAGCGCATGGCGGTCAACGTAGCAATGCGGCGACGAGCAGCGTTATGACGGCCGTCACTCACTAGGGTGGTCAGGTGACCGAGCAACCGACGCCGGCTATCAACCTCACGGCCCTGCTGGGTGAGGCGATGACGAAGTCGGGCCTGTTCTGGATCGAGGTCCCGGGTGAGCGGGCCCGGCCCGCGTGGCACGTCTGGGTGGACGGGACCGCCTACGTCGTCAACGGCCCCGGTGAGCAGACCCTGCCGTGGATGCCACCCGAGGTCCGGATCATCCTGCGGAGCAAGGACAGCGGTGCCCGACTGTTGACGGTCCGGGCGCGGACCGAGGTGCTCGAGCCGCGGAGCGAGGCCTGGCAGGTGGCCGGCGACGCCCTCCGGGCCAGTCGGCTCAACGCGGTCGATGACAGCCTGGAGCGGTGGGCGAGCTCGTGCACGATCACGGCGCTGCGACCGTTCGACGCCCCGGTGGAGTCGCCCGGATCCTACGGCGCCGACAACCTTCGCGCGCTCCCGGCCGAGACGCCGGCGACGACGGCCTCGTGGCGCCCCTGGCACTGGCGCGGGCGAGGCAGCCGCCGACGCAGGGGCTGACCCCATAGCCTTGCCGCTATGAGTTCCAGCACCCGCGTCTTCGTCGCGCGCCTGACCGGTCTGAGCGTCTTCGACCCGCTCGGCGACCAGGTCGGCCGCGTCCGCGACGTCGTGGTGATCTTCTCCCCCAACCGGCCCCAGCCCCGGGCCATCGGCCTG
>CAJDUR010000006.1_pt1 | contig 28394 bp, 23 predicted proteins | sample 7391191 | NCBI WGS metagenome assembly CAJDUR01 (sample SAMEA7055688, study PRJEB34461) | soil metagenome | biome: terrestrial ecosystem; feature: Peninsula; material: soil | place: Antarctica | collected 2016 | reverse complement strand
GCCTCACGCCGCCGGGTGCGCATCCCCCACCTGCAGGCTCTGAAGCGGGAGGGGCGCAAGTGGGCGATGCTCACTGCCTACGACATGTACTCGGCGCAGATCTTCGATGAGGCCGGCATTCCCGTGCTGCTCATCGGGGACTCGGCCGGCAACAACGTGTACGGCTACGAGACGACGGTCCCGGTCACTCTCGACGAGTTGATCCCGCTGGTCCGAGCGGTGAGTGGGGCCGCGGCCAGAGCGCTCATCGTGGCCGACCTGCCCTTCGGTTCCTACGGCGGCTCCCCTGGGCAGGGCTTCGACTCGGCCGTGCGCCTGATGAAGGAGGGCCGCGCCCATGCGGTGAAACTCGAGGGCGGTGTGGCAATGGTCCCCACCGTCGAGGTGCTGACCCGGGCCGGGATCCCGGTGATGGCCCATGTCGGCTTCACGCCGCAGAGTGAGCACCAGCTCGGTGGCTACCGGGTCCAGGGCAGGGGTGATGGCGCCGACACGCTGGTCGACGAGGCGCGCGCCCTGGAGGCCGCCGGTGCCTTCGCCGTCGTCCTCGAGATGGTCCCGGCGCCGGTCGCAGCCCGGGTCACCGAGGTGCTGTCGATCCCGACGATCGGCATCGGGGCCGGTCCCGGCACCGATGCGCAGGTGCTGGTCTGGTCCGACTTCGCCGGCCTGCGCGCCGGACGGAGCCCCCGCTTCGTCAAGAAGTACGCGGACCTGCGTGGCACCCTGCTGGGGGCCGCCCGGGCCTACGCCGCTGACGTCGAGTCCGGCACCTTCCCGGCTGCGGAGCACTCGTTCGAGTCCTAGGCCCGGGAGGCGCGCCCGCTAGATGGCTCCGCCGTCCACCACGCCCGCGGGGCAGGGCTCAGTCGTCCAACGCCTCGTCGTCCCATCCGGGCGCCGCGTTGCGCGACTTCCACTCCTTGTCCTCCTCGTCCCACTTCTCGGTCTTGGCCCGGGCGCTCTCCAGCGCGCCGCGCGCCTCTTCTTCGGACGGGTAGGGGCCCATCACGTTGGCGCCCCGACTGCGGTTGTCATCGGTCTGCACCACACCGGTGTCGACGTTGTACCAGTAGTTCATGGGGGTGTCCCTTCGGCTCGGGTCCCTGACGTGCCCCTCCTGGATCCGTCCGGCAACCTCCTAGACTCCACCGTATGCCGCTCAGCTACGCAAGCGTGTCCCCGGGCTCTGTCAGCCCACGCCGTTCAGTGCCCGCCGCCATAGAGCGCCCGCACTACGTGGATCAGCCCCATCCACGCGAGGACGGCGACGTCCTCATCAAGGACGCCGAGATGATCGAGAAGATGCGGATCGCTGGGCGGATCGCGGCACAGGCGATGGGGGCCGCCGCAGAGATCATCGCGCCCGGTGTGACGACGGACGAGCTCGACCGGATCGCCCACGAGTTCATGCTCGACCACGGCGCCTACCCCTCGACGTTGGGCTACAAGGCTTTCCCCAAGTCGGTCTGCACCAGTGTCAACGAGGTCATCTGCCACGGAATCCCCGACAGCCGGCCCCTCGAGGACGGCGACATCGTCAACATCGACGTGACCGCCTACATCCACGGCGTGCACGGCGACACGGATGCCACCTACCTCGTCGGTGACGTCGACGAGGAGTCCCGCCTGCTCGTGGAGCGCACCCACGAAGCAATGATGCGCGGGATCAAGGCAGCCCGCCCGGGCCGCGAGCTCAACATCATCGGCCGGGTCATCGAGAGCTACGCGAAGCGTTTCGGCTACGGGGTCGTGCGCGACTTCACCGGGCACGGCATCGGCACGGAGTTCCACTCCGGCGTGATCATCCCGCACTACGACGCGGCGCCGCACTACAACAAGGTCATCGAGGCCGGGATGACCTTCACGGTCGAGCCGATGCTCAACGCCGGCACCTCCGACTGGAGCATGTGGGACGACGGCTGGACGGTCGTGACCAAGGACCAGGCTCGCTCGGCCCAGTTCGAGCACACGATCCTGGTCACCGACCACGGCAACGAGATCCTCACGCTGCCCTAGGCTCGGCACAACTCACACGGAAGGACGGCCCATGGGCAAGCGCGGGATGCCGCTCGGCATCGACATCGGCGGCAGCGGGATCAAGGGGGCGCCGGTCGACCTGACGGAGGGCGACTTCGCCCAGAAGAGGCTGCGGATCGACACGCCGCAACCCGCCACCCCGGAGGCTGTGGCCCAGGTCGTCGACCAGATCGTGGACCACTTCGAGGAGGAGTGTGATGGCTCGCCGATCGGCGTCACGGTGCCAGCCATCGTCATCCGCGGCACGGTGCTGTCGGCCGCCAACATCGACCCGGCCTGGATCGACACCGACGTCGAGGCACTCATCAAGGAGCACACCGGACGCTCGGTGACCGTCCTCAATGATGCCGACGCCGCCGGCCTGGCCGAGTTGCACTACGGCGCCGCCAAGGGCGAGAACGGCCTGGTCCTGCTCACCACCCTCGGCACCGGCATCGGCTCGGCGCTGATCCACGACGGCAAACTCGTCCCCAACTCCGAGCTCGGCCACCTCGAGATGGATGGCCATGACGCCGAGGACCTGGCGGCCTCGTCGGTCAAGGAGCGGGAGGGCCTGTCCTGGGAGGCCTACATCGAACGGCTGCAGCGCTACTACTCGATGGTCGAGATGCTGCTCAGCCCCGACCTCATCGTCGTCGGCGGCGGCATCTCCAGGGACTCCGAGCACTTCCTGCCCCACCTCAGGCTCCGCGCGCCGATCGTGCCGGCCGCCCTGCGCAACCGGGCCGGCATCGTGGGCGCCGCCCGGCGCGCCGTCGACCTGGCCGGCTAGCCGGGCCCTCACGCCCGCTCGAGGCTCTGGAGCAGCTCCGGGCCGCGCCGTTCATAGAGTCGCGCGCCAATCTGCAAGCCCACCATGAAGATTACCGCTCCGAGGATGACTCCCGCGCCGGCCGTCGCCCACCGGGCCCAGGAGTGGTCCGACCAGGCCAGCCACGCGAGGAGCAGCACCGGCGAGGCGAGGATGACGGTCCCCGTGCTGGCGAGCAGCTGGGCGGCGAGGGTGATCCCGGCCGCCCCCGGCGGGCTGGAGAAGGGGCTGTCCCCCGGCTTCGGCACGGGATAGGGCAGGGTCGCGCTCTGCACGCAGGACAGGCCGTAGCCGACTCCGAGGAAGGCGAGCGACACACCGAGGATCGCCGGGAGCAGCTCCCAGCGTCCACCGAGCCAGGCCCCGCCCACGGCATAGATCGGCACGACGACGCTCGAGATCAGTGCATTGACCACGAGTCGCCCGAGTCGATCCGCCCGGCCCGGAGTCCCCGCGGACACGTGCAGCCAGAAGGCCGTCGACTCGTAGGCCACGGCGTTGTGCTCGCCGAAGCCGAGGAGATAGGCACCGAGCGGGGCCATGAGCAGCGGCGCCCACGCAACGTTGCTGGCAGAGAAGGGGACGAGGAGGATGAGCGGCACGAGGGGGATCAGGAAGAGGTTCGCCTGATAGCGCGGGTCGCGACGGTAGTAGCTGATCACCTGGGCCGCGACGGCGCCGGCCTGGCTGTCGCTGGTCCGCGCGAAGGCGCCGAGGTCGTCCGGCGCGGAGACCGCGTCGGTGCGTGTCACCGCGCGCGGGCTCTCGACCTGCGCCGTCAGGGCCCGGAGCCAGAGGACACCGAGGCCAAGGAGGAAGGCCAGGGCGAGGACGAGCCGGACGGTGCCGATCACGACGTGACCCGCGGCGAAGTCGCCCGGGGCGGCCCAGACCCACCCGAGCGGTGTCGCCCCGATGACACCGCCGATCGTGCGCAACCCGTCCTCGGCGTGGATCACGATGTTGCCGAGCACGGACGCCAGGAGCGCCAGTCCGACGATGAGGACGAGCAGGACCACCGCGGTGATGTCCCGCCCGCGGCGGCTCGTGAGGGCACCCGTGACGAGGGCCGAGAGCCAGCGGCTCATCGTGACACAGGTCAGCACCCCGACGATGGCGCAGACCACCGCCACGGCAGTGGCCACGGCCCCGTGCGACCAGGTGATGATCGTCGCCGCAGCCACGACGGAGGTGGCCAGCCCCGGGAGGCCGACGACGCCTCCGAGGACGAGGCCGGTCGCCAGTTGCCGGTAGGGCACGGCGAAGGTGGCGAAGCGGCTCGGGTCGAGCGTGGGGTCCGAGCCGAAGGCGAGGACCGGGACCACCGACCAGAGGATGATCGCCGTGGCACCGCCGAGGGGGATGAAGGCCCGCGCGTCAGCCGGAGACACTCGCAGGGCTGCTACCCCGACCGCCAGAATGCTGACGAAGAAACTGCCGTAGAGCACCCCGATGATCGCCCCGATCGCTTGGGCCCGGCTCCGCTTGAACATGTTGCGCAGGAGGGTCAGCTTCAGTCGGACGAGGTGCGCAACCACGAGAGTCCCTCCACCTCGGTGGTGCCCCCGACGAGGTCGACGAAGCGGTCCTCGAGGCTCTGGTCCCCGCGGACCTCGTCGACGCTCCCCGTCGCGAGGACCGCACCATCGGCGATGACCGCCAGGTGGCTGCAGATCCGTTCGACGAGATCCATCACGTGGCTCGAGAGGATGACCGTCCCGCCGGCTCCGACGAAGTCCCCGAGGATGTGTCGGATCGTCGCGGCCGAGACGGGGTCGACAGCCTCGAAGGGCTCGTCGAGGACCAGGACTCGTGGCCCATGGATCAGGGCCGAGGCGAGGGTGACCTTCTTGGTCATGCCCGCCGAGTAGTCCACGACGAGCTTGCCTGCGGCATCGGTGAGCCCGAGGGCGCGGAGCAACTCCGTGGCTCGCTCCGCAGCGAGTTCACGCGGCATCCCGCGCAGCAGGCCGGCATAGGTGACCAGCTGCATCCCGGTGAGCCGGTCAAACAGGCGCAGCCCGTCGGGCAGGATCCCGAGTAGCTTCTTGGCCCCGACCGGGTCGGCCCACACGTCCCGGCCCAGCACGAAGGCCTGCCCGGCGTCGGGGCGCAGCAGCCCGGTGACCATCGACAGGGTCGTCGTCTTGCCGGCGCCGTTGGGCCCGACGAGCCCGAAGAAGGACCCCCGCGGCACATCGAGGTCGATCCCCCGCACCGCGATGACCTCGCCGAAGCGCTTGCCGAGACCCCGCACGCTGATGGCTGGGCCGGGCACCGGGGCGCCGTGCGGCGCGGGCAGATCGATTCCTTGGCTCACGACTCCCCGATGCTGGTTGGGCTGGTTGGCGGCTCAGAAGTCGCCCGACTCGCCGTCCGCAAGATAACGCAGGGTCAGGCCAGCCACCCCCGCGAACGCCTCGATGTGCCCCGAATACATTCGCTTGCCCTGCTCGGACAGCAGCGCGTCATGGATCGGCACGAAGGTCGAAGGCGCGATCCGGGCGATGAAGTCGATCGAGTCCCGACTGGCACACCACGGCGCGTTGAGCGGGTGGGCCAGCACATCGACGGGCCCCGGCTCCGCGTCATAGGCGTCACCCGGGTGGAAGAGTGACGGCTCGCCGCCCGCCCGCAGGACGAAGCCGATGTTGGGGATCTCGGGCGCCTGTCGATGGTTGTAGGCGTGCAGCTCCCCCACCGGGCTGATCGCGATGTCCCCAAGAGCGAATTCCTCACCCTGTCGCGTCGGGATCGCCTCCAGTCCTTCGGCTCTCAGGAGGTCGGCGGTCGCCGGGTCGGTGTGCACGGGAGTGTCCGGGTTGGCCCGGATCAGCGCAGCGACCCGGACGTCATCGAAGTGGTCCGCGTGCTGGTGGGTGACCAGGATCGCGTCGAGATCCCGCAGGTCCTCGAATCCGTGGGAGAAGCTCCCGGGGTCGACCAGGATCCGACGGTCGGCCATCTCGATGAGCAGGCAGGCGTGTCCGAGATGAGTCACTCGCATGCTGCCAACCTAACCCAGCCGGGCCCTCCCGCGGCAGGTCTGGCGAGCAGACCGGGGGCTACGCTCGCAGGAGGCGCGACCGGCCGGAGGAGGCGATGATGGCGCAGAGTGGCGGACCAGTCCTCGGGGTTCACGTGGACGACGCGGGAGCCGCCTTCGGCGTGTTCAGCGCCGTGGCCACGGCGGTCGACCTGTGTCTCTTCGACCCCTCAGGGGTCGAGGCCCGCGTGCCGATGCAACGCACGGTCGGTGACGTCTGGGCGGTGCATGCCCCCGGGGTGCGACCCGGGCAGCACTACGGCTATCGGGTCGACGGACCGTGGTCACCGGCAGCGGGGTTGCGGTGCAACCACGCCAAGCTGCTGCTCGACCCCCGTGCGGAGGCGATCACCGGTGAGATCGCTTGGGACCCGGCCGTCTTCGGGCACCTGCCCGGACAGCCGGACCATCGCAACGACACCGACTCCGCACCGTTCGTGCCACGATCAGTCGTGGTCGACGACGACTTCGACTGGGGTGCGGACGATCGGCCGGGCGTCGCGCTGGCCGACTCGGTCATCTACGAGACCCACGTCAGCGGCTTCACCCGACTGCTCGAGGCGGTTCCCGAGGACCTGCGCGGCACCTATGCGGGCCTCGCCCACCCGGCCGCTCTCGCGCACCTGACCGGGCTGGGCGTCACCGCGGTCGAGTTGCTGCCGGTGCACCGCTTCCTGCCCGACGAGTTCCTCGTCCGGGCCGGACTGACCAACTACTGGGGCTACCAGTCGATCGGCTTCTTCGCCCCCCACGAGGCGTATGCCACCAGCACCGGGACAGCCGTGGTCACCGAGTTCAAGGCCATGGTCAAGGCGCTGCACGCCGCTGGCCTCGAGGTGATCCTGGACGTCGTCTACAACCACACGGCCGAGGGCACCGCCGAGGGGCCGACCGTGTGCTTCCGGGGCCTCGACAACGCCGCCTACTACCGACTTCAGTCCGACCCACGCCACTACGTCGATGACACCGGCGTCGGCAACACCCTGGACGCCCACCGTGATCCCGCCTTGGCGTTGATCCTCGACTCACTGCGCCACTGGGCGCAGGACCTGCACGTCGACGGCTTCCGCTTCGACCTGGCTGCGGCCCTGGGTCGCGGAGACGTCTCCTTCGAGGTCCACGGCGCGTTCCTGCGCGCCGTGGCCGAGGATGACGTGCTGTGCGACATCAAACTCATCGCAGAGCCGTGGGATGCCGGGGGCGAGTACGAGGAGGGCCACTTCCCGCCCGGCTGGAGTGAGTGGAACGACCGCTTCCGCGACACCGCGCGCGACTTCTGGCGCGGGGTACCCGGCACGATCGCGGACCTCGCGACCCGCCTCGCCGGGTCGAGCGATCTCTTCGGCCACGACGGTCGACGCCCGAGCGCGTCCATCAATCTGGTCACCTGCCACGACGGCTTCACCCTGACCGACCTCGTCTCCTATTCCGGGAAGCACAACGAGGCCAACCCGGGTGACGGTGGTGGGACCGATGACAACCGCAGTTGGAACTGCGGGGCCGAGGGCCCGAGCAGCGACCCCGCGATCGTGGCCCTGCGGTGCCGGCAGCGTCGCAACTTCATCGCCACCCTGCTCCTGTCCGCCGGGGTCCCGATGCTGCTCGGAGGTGACGAGCTCGGTCGCACCCAGGGCGGCAACAACAACGCCTACTGCCAGGACGGCCCGTTGTCGTGGCTGGCCTGGGACGGCGACGCGGCCGACGTCGACTTCGTGGCGGACCTGATCCGGCTGCGTCGCTCCCACCCGGCCTTCCGCGGACCAACCTATGGCAGCGAGCAGATCGCGTGGCACCGGCCCGACGGGGTGGCGATGCGGGACGAGGACTGGGCCGCCGACTTCACCCGCGCCCTGTCTGCCCACCTCACCTCCCCCGGCGAGCAGCGTGAGACGGACTGCCAGTTCCTCCTCCTGCTCAACGCCTGGTGGGAACCGCTGGAATTCACCCTGCCCGCCGCCGCCTCGGAACGTACGTGGGGCGTGGTGGTGGACACGGCTGCCACCCCACCCACCCAGTCCCGACCGTTCGCGGCGGACACGGTCACCGTCGGGGCCCGCTCGCTCGTCCTGCTCCAGGGGGATCCGCCTCCGCTCGGAGGCTGACGCCAGCCCCATCGCGCCGATGAGCGGCCCCGACGGTCGCGACCCGGCCGCCCCAGGTCAATCGGAGAGCACGCCGAACACTCCCGGCAGCCAGAGCGACAGCGACTCGAGGTAGGTCACGAGCAGCAGGCCCACGAAGAGGGAGATGAGGAACCAGCCGAGCCGGGCGATGACCGGCTCGATGCCGATCCCGGCGACCCGGGCTCCGACGAAGAGCACGTTGCCGACCGGTGGGGTGATCACCCCGATGCACAGCGCGAAGACGATCATCGTCCCGAAGTGGACCGGGTCCATCCCGAAGCCCATCACCACCGGGAGGAAGATCGGGGTGAAGATCAGGATCGCGGGGGTCGGGTCCATGAACGTGCCGACGACGAGCAGGACCACGAGCATGACGAACAGGATGATCGCCGGCCGGTCAGAGATGCCGAGCAGGAGGTCGGAGACCGCACCCGGGATGTGCGAGAAGGACATGACGAAGGACAGGGCCGTCGAGACCCCGACCAGCAGCATGATGATCGCCGTCGTGCGGGCGGCCTCGAGCAGGATGCCGGGCAGTTGGGCGACCTTCAGTTGACGGTAGGCGAAGCCGAGGATCATGCAGTAGACCACCGCGATCGCCGAGGACTCGGTGGCCGTGAAGATCCCGCCGATGATGCCGCCGATGACGATGATGATCATGAGCAGGGACGGGACGGCCCGCCAGATGACCTTCAGCTGCTGGCCCACCCGGAGCCGTTCGGCCTGCGCCGGGTTGCTGAACTTGCGGTAGGTCAACAGGACCACGACCATGCAGGCGCTGACCCAGATCAGGCCCGGGATGACCCCGGCGACGAAGAGGGCGCTGATCGAGGCGCCGCTCACGAGGGAGTAGACGATGAAGGTGTTGCTCGGGGGGATGAGCATGCCCGCCGGAGCTGACGCGACGTTGACCGCGGTCGCCCACGGCTTCTGATACCCCTCGGCCTCCATCCGTGGGGTCATCACGGTGCCGATCGCGGCCGCAGCCGCCACGGCCGCGCCGCTGACGGCGCCGAACATCGCGTTGGCCACGACGTTGGTCTGCGCCAGGCTGGCCGGCATCCGGCCCACCATCACCTTGGCTGCGTCGATGAGTCGACCGGCGATGCCACCGGTGTTCATCAGCACCCCGGCCAGGACGAAGAAGGGGATGGCCAGCAAGGTGAACGAGTTGATCCCGGTGAAGAGGCGCTGGGCCGAGACCAGCGCCGCCTTGTCGAAGTCGAGCAGCACGACCGCAGCGAGGAACGAACCGAGCCCGATGCTGACGGCGATCGGCACCGACAAGAAGATGCCCAGGGCGATCGTGGCGACCAGGACGGTGGCGGCCAGGGCGATGGGGTCCATCGGTCACACCACCTGAGGGTCGAGGTCCGCCTTGATGGCGTCCTCGTCGTCTCGGAGGATGGCCAGCAGGTGGTAGACGCCGTAGAAGGTGATCATCAGCCCGGTGATCGGCATCACGAGGTACATCACCCCGACCTGGGTGGGCAGGGCACTCAACGACTGCCCCCAGGCCCCGCGCGAGGCCCGCCAGCCGCCATACACCAGGACCATCAGCGCGAACGCGATGATGCACAGTTGCACGAAGACCGCCACGACCTTCTGCGCCCTCGTGGCAAGCCTGGTGACCACGAAGTCAACCGCGACGTGGCCCCGCTCGGAGAACACCAGGGCGATGGCGAAGAGGCCGACCCACACGAACGTGTAGCGCGCCGCTTCCTCGGTCCAGGCGCTCGGCGTGTTCAGCACCTGTCGGCTGAACACCTGCCAGACCACGATGACGACCAACAGCGCGAACAGCGCCACCGACACCACCCGGAGCACAGCGTCCAAGCCACGCTTGATCGTGTTCACCTCGAACCCTCCTCATCGCCGGCTGCCGCCCGGATCTTCGAATACATCTCACGCTGCGCAGGAGTGGTCAGATACTCCTCGGCCAGTGGTTTGAGGCGGGCCCGGATCTCGTCCTGATCCAAGTGGGTGAAGGTCGCACCGCCCTTCTTCGCGTCCTCGATCGCCTGATCGGTCGCGGCCGCCCAGAGCTGCGTGTGCTCCTTGTAGGTGTTGATCCACTCGGCCTTCAGCAGGGCCCGGTCCGCGGGGCTGAGCCCCTCCAGCATCTCCGTGCTGGCCACCATGAAGTCCAGACCGACCAGGTGATGCGAGTCGGTGTAGTAGGGGGCCACCTCGAAGTGCTTCTGCGTGACGTAGGAGACCTCGTTGTTCTCGGCGCCGTCCAGGACACCGGACTGGAGCGCCGTGTACACCTCGCCGTAGGCCATCGGGGTCGGGGAGCCTCCCAAGGCCCTGATCATCGCCAGGTGCAACTCACTCTCCTGGACCCGGATCTTGACCCCCGCCAGGTCTGCGAGGGATCCCAGCTCCTTCTTGGTGTAGATGTTCCGGGCTCCCTGGGTGAGGCCCCCCAGGACGGTCAGTCGGTTGCTGCTCTCCAGCGAGGTGTAGAGCGTGCCCACGATCGCGGGGTCGTGCACGACCGGCATCTGGTGCTCGACGGAATCGAAGACGCCCGGGAGGCCGAGCACCCGGAAGTCGGCGCTGAGGTTCTCCATCTGCGGGGTCGAGATGATCGCCAGGTCGATGATGTTGTCGCTGACCAGTTGGAGGACTTCGGCCTGCGCCCCGAGCGTCTCGTTGGGGAAGATGTCCAGCCGGAGCCGGCCGTCGGTCTGCTGCTCGAGTCGCTGGCTCAGGTGGTCCAGGGCGATGTAGGACGGGTGGGTCTCGGTCTGGTTGAGCGCGACCCGGAGGATCTTCACCTCGCTGGCGGCCGCGCCGGACCCGCAGGCACCCAGCCCCACCGCGACGGCGAGCGCCATCACGAGCGCCACGATCCGCTGTCTCATTGGAGTCCTCCCGTTGGTAATTGGGCGTCACCCTAGGCCCCTGCGCCCCCTCTTGGACAGGGCGCCCACCGCGGCATCCGATACTTGACTCATGACCGACGATGTGCCCACCTCATCTCGCACGAACGCCGGATGCCCGACCACGGATCCGGCCCCCTGGGCGATGCGGAGTGGGACGCACGCTATGCCGAGTCCGACCGCATCTGGAGCGGCCACCCCAACACGGCCCTCGTCACCGAGGCGACCGACCTGACGCCGGGCCGGGCCCGCCACGTCACCAGCGGCGCTGGAGCGCACCACGTCGCTGGATGTGGTGCTGCGGGCCCGCCGCGTGTCCTGAGCGCCCCTCAGCCGGCCTCGCAGACCCCAGTGAGCGGCCTACAGTGAAGTGGTCCAGTCAAACGAGGAGCCAGCATGTCCAACGATCTACCCACCGACCTCACCGAGCGCTTCACGAAGGCGTTCGAGGCGGATCCGAGCGCCCGCCTGCTGCAGAACGCCATCACGACGACCACCGTTGACGAGATCGCGCTCGACCGCCGGGTCGTCACCAGCATCGACCACTCCGTGTCCAACCTGCTCGACGACTGGAGCGCCACGTCGCAGGACAAGAGCGGCCGTTGCTGGCTGTTCGCCGGCACCAACCTGCTGCGGGCCGGCGCAGCAAAGAAGTTGGGGGTCAAGGACTTCGAGTTCTCGCAGAACTACCTGCTCTTCTGGGACAAGCTCGAGAAGTCCAACCACTGGCTCGAGTCGATCCTCGCCACGGCGGACCGGGACGTCGACGACCGCACGGTCGCGCACCTGCTGCAGACCCCCGCAGAGGACGGCGGCCAGTGGAACATGTTCGTCGCCCTGGTCGTCAAGCACGGGCTCGTGCCGAAGTCGGCGATGCCGGAGACGAAGAGTTCGGGACTGACCCACTTCCTCAACCGAGACCTCGGGTCGATCCTGCGCCAGGCGGCCCGCGACCTGCGGGCCCAGGCCGCAGCCGGCGCGAGTGCGGATGAACTGGACGTGCTGAAGGAGGCGACCCTCGCCAGCGTCCACCGCTTGCTCTGCCTCCACCTCGGCACGCCGCCGGAGTCATTCATCTGGCAGTGGAAGGACACGGAGAAGGGCTTCCACCGCGACGGGGTGATGAACCCGCACGAGTTCGCCGAGGCCTATGTCACCGTGCCGCTCGAGGAGTACGTGTGCATCGTCAACGACCCGCGGCCGTCCAGCCCCTACGGCCGGACGTTCACGGTCGAGCACCTCGGCAACGTCGTCGGAGCACCGCCGGTCACCTACCTCAACGTCCACTCCGACCTGATGAAGCGGCTCGCGTCCGAGTCGATCGTCGGCGGGGAGCCGGTGTGGTTCGGCTGCGACACCGGTCAGATGTCCCAGTCGGAGCTCGGCTACTGGGACGCAGCGCTCTTCGACCGCGCCTCGATCTATGCCACCACCCCCGACCTGGCCAAGGCGGACCGGTTGCTGCACCACGAGTCGATGATGACCCACGCGATGCTCTTCACCGGCGTCGACCTGCTCGACGACGCCCCCCGGCGGTGGCGCGTCGAGAACAGCTGGGGCACCGAGAAGGGCGACAAGGGCTTCTTCACCATGAACGACAACTGGTTTGCCGAGTACGTCTTCGAGATCGCGGTCCGCAAGGAATCTCTGCCCGAGGACCTGCAGCAGGCCCTGACCACGGCACCCATCGTGCTCCCGGCCTGGGACCCGATGGGCGCCCTGGCCCACTGAGACGCAGCTGGCAGAGGCGACCTTCAGGCCCAGATCGCAGCCGGGATCCCGTCGGAGAACACCTCCGGCGGGTCCGGCAGCGACCGGGCCAGCCCGGAGCCGTGCCGGGCGGCGGTCCACGCGACCGCGCAGGCGTCGAGGACGTCGTCAGCGGCATACCCCGTGCCTGAGAGGGTGGACGGCGAGGCGATCCCCACTGCGGCGAGCGCAGCCAGCCGGGCTGCCCGTCCCTGCTCCGACTTCTTCTTCGGGGCCAGCGGGGCTCCGGACATCGTGGCGAAGGACAGCTCGGGGTGCACCTCGATCACGGACAGTGTCGGTCGGGACCGGACCCACGTGTCGACCTCGACGATCTTGTCCCGCAGCGCGAAGGCCTGTGCCCCCACGCCCTGCCCCGAGAGTGAGCGGTTCACCTCGTCGGCGGCGGCCCGGTTGGGCGTCGCGTACGCACGTCGGGTGAGCGTCGGGAAGACTGACGCGGCCTTGCCCGGCAGCGCGTCGCGGGCCAGGGCATCGGCCTGACGGGTCGAGTCGTCGGGCAGGCCGATGGGGATGTCGATCCCGACGACCTGGATGTCCAGCCACTCCCGGACGGTCTCCACCAGGACGGCGATGGTGTCGGCGACGACGATCCGGGGGCGTGCGGCTCCCGGCTCGAGGATCGCCCCCACCCAGCCGGCTGCGCAGGCGTCCACGCCCAGCACCGGGACCGTCACCTCGAGCGGCTCGGGCCTCGTCGGCGCGGAGGGCGTCGCTGGGGCGCCCGGGGCCTTCGCGCTGGAGCCCCGGGAGAGCTCGACCGGATAGCGCTGCGCGTTGCGGGCGGCCTTGCTCGTCATCGCCGCGTCGAGATCGATGTCGAGGACGTCGGCGATCCGGAGCAGGTAGGTCATCACGTCGGCCAGCTCGTCGAGCACGTCCTGACGGCGCTCCCCCGCCAGCACTGCTGCGGACTCCTCCGGCGTCATCCACTGGAAGATCTCGACGAGCTCCGCCACCTCGACCGACAGGGCCATGGCGAGGTTCTTCGGTGTGTGGAAGGGCGCCCACTCCCGGTCCTCGGCAAACTCGCGGATCCGTTGTCTCCAGTGGTCGGTGTCCATGGCACCAGCCAACCGCGTCACGTCACCCCGCGTCGAGTGGCCCCGCGTCGAGTGGCCCCGCGTCGAGTGGCCCCGTGTCGAGTGGCCCCGCGTTGGGGACCGAGCCAGGTCTTGGGGTGGGTGCGGCAGGTCAGCAGCGGCGGCTGGTCACTGTGAGCTCACGCAGTCGGCGTGCGTGCGCGTCGGTGAGGGCGCCTGCCTGCATCTGCCAGCTCCAGCCGCCCTCGATCCCCGGCGCGTTCATCCGGGCCTCCGAGCCCAGGGCGAGGATGTCCTGGGCCTGCATCATCGCCAGCTCGCAGGGCCCGGTCACCGCGATCTCGATCAGTGCCCACGACGGCTCCCGGTCCGGATCCGCGGTGGCACCGGATGCCTTGGCCGCATCCCGGACCATGGCCCGCGAAGCGTTCGGGAGCTCGCTCCACCAGCCGCACACGGTGTCGTTGTCGTGGGTGCCGGTGTAGACCACCTGGTCCCGTTCGAGGTGCGCCGGGTGGTGGGTGTTCGCCGGATCGTGGGGGTTGAAGCCGAACTGCAGCACCGCCATCCCGGGTAGACCCAGGGCGCGCCGCAACGCGATGACGGGCGCGTCGATGTCCCCCAGGTCCTCGGCGAGGATCGGGAGCTTGCCGAGCTCGGCCGTAGCGGCGTCGAAGAGTGCTCGTCCAGGTCCTCGCTCCCACCGGCCGCCCATCGCTGTCGGGGCACCCGCGGGGATGGCCCAGAAGTCAACGAACCCGCGGAAGTGGTCGAGGCGCACGTAGTCGAAGAGCGCGAAGCTGCGCCGGAACCGCTCGATCCACCAACGGTAGCCGTCATCCGCGAGGGCGTCCCAGCGGTAGAGCGGGTTGCCCCAGAGCTGCCCGGTCTCGGCATAGGCATCCGGCGGGACGCCGGCGACCGCGTCGGCCCGGAAGAACTGGGGCCAGGCCCGCTCGTCGGCCCCGTCCGGGGCGACGTAGATCGGGATGTCACCCATCAGCCGGACACCACGGTCGGCGGCATACGTTCGCAGGTCCGCCCACTCCCGGGCGAAGCGCACCTGATCGGCCAGGTCACCGCCGAACTCGGTCCACGACGACGCCCAGTACGCCTCGCGCTCGGCGAAAGCGGCCACCTCGGCTGCCGTGACCTCAGCGTCGGGGTGCTCGAGCAGTGCCGGGGAGGTGGCGAACGCGGAGGGCGACTTGTAGGGAGATCGGTGCTCGTCGGGCACGGACACTGGGAGCACCTGCCACACACTCTGGCCCGCGGCCTCGAGCCAGTCGACGAAAGCGCGGGCCGATGGCCCCAGCCGGCCGTCCGGCAGGGAGGTGATGTGGAGTTGGACGCCGCTGGCGCGTGAGGTGATCACGGGGTCGACACTCTCATGGGCGAAGCCCCGCTGATCAGAGCCCCGCCGCCGCGGACCTCGAGAGTCTCGGGACGGATTCCGGAGCCGCCCGCCAGTCAGGGCCGGACGGTCAAGCCCGGCCGTCCAACCAGGCCAACACCTGGTCGCGTCGATGAGTGGCAGGGTGAGCACCCAGGGGGCAGCGTCTGGTCCAGCGCGGTCCCGAGACTCGTGGGTGGCGTCGCCACCCGGGCCGGCGAGACTGCTCTAGACACGGCAGTCGCGATCGCGCGGGGCAAGGCATCGAGGACCTCACTGGCAGTGACCACCGCAACCGTGATCCACGGCACCAACGACACGATGGCGCCGGCTGCCGAGGCGCGGCTCCTCGTCGAGCGACTGCAAGAGACACCGAAGCGCACGGTCGTCTATGCCGAGTTGCCGGGTGCCCAGCACGCCTTCGACTTCTTGCCCTCGATCCGCACGTGGCTCACGTCATCAGCGCCGTCGAGCGCTACCTCACTTGGCACTGGAACAGCACCAAGCGCCCGCCCGTGGTCGAGGCGGCCCTCAACACGTGACGGTACCTCCCGGAAGTGCCCCGGGGTGGACTCAACCCGAGCTGGCAAGACGACTCAGCTGTGGGCCCTCAGCCAGGCGATCACGTCGGCGGTGACCTCATCCCAGTTGGTCTCGTTGAAGATCTCGTGACGCGCCTGGTCATAGACCTTGACGGTCACGTCCGCCACACCGGCATCGCGATAGCGCTGGCCCAGTACCTCGACCAGCTGGCCACCGCCCGAGAGGGGGTCGGCCTGACCGGAGGCGATCAGGATGGGGAGGTCCGGCCTGATCTGAGAGAGCCGCGAGGAGTCGGACAACGCGGGGGCGATCCCGAACATGCCTTGCATGCTCTCGTCGGGCGCCTCGAAGCCGCACAGCGGATCGGCGACATAGGCGTCCACCTCTGCCTCGTCACGCGACAGCCACTCGAAGCCGGTGCGCGGCTCGAATCCGGCGTTGAAGGCCTCCAGGCCAACGGGGCCCTCTGCTTCGGCCAGGCCGGCCGCCAGCAGGTCGACAGCCGTGGATCCGGTGAGCACGACCCCGGCGTACTGGGCGGAGTGATCGAGAATCACCGACTGGCCGGCGAAGGAACCCATCGAGTGTGCCACCAGGAACAACGGTAGATCCGGGTACTGATCAGCGAGGGATGCTCCGAAGTCGGCGACATCCGCGATGAGCCCCTCGAAACCTGGCTGTCCAAAATCGCCGGGCGTACCGACTATCGATTTGCCGTGCCCCCGGTGGTCCGCTGCGTGGACGAGGTAGCCGGCGGAGTTCAGGGCATCGGCCAGACGGCCATAGCGCGCCGAGTGCTCGGCCAGACCATGGGCGATCTGCACGACTCCCCGAGCCGGTTCCGGCGCCGCCTGCCAAGCGTAGGTGGCGAGCCGAGTGCCATCGACCAAGGAGTTGAAAGAGCCAGTTGCGTCAGTCATGACGTGAGTGTGGCACGCGCGAGTGTGCGCCGGGCGAACTCCCCCACACTGCAGCCTTTTCCCACGGTGCCCGCTGAGCCCGGGTGCGGCTGCGCACCGAGGACAAGCCCGGCGCCTTCCGCAGCTGAACGGGAAGCCCGCACGGGCCGTCCACCATCTTCCGGACAGAGCCCAGCACGTACGGCACAGGACGCACCAGATGCCCGCTTCCCCGATGCAGGAGAATGACGGCGTGCCGCCCGCAACCACCCCGCCCGACCGGATCACCATTCCACGGGAGATCTGGATCCTCGTCGGCGCGGCATTCGTCATCGCCATCGGCTACGGCATCGTCTCTCCGGTGCTGCCGGCCTATGCGCGCTCCTTTGACGTCGGGGTCGCCGCAGCGTCGGTCATCGTCTCGGCCTTCGCCTTCTTCCGCCTCGCCTTTGCGCCCGTGGGCGGCGAGCTCGTCAGCCGTCTCGGGGAGCGACCCGTCTACCTCGCCGGGCTCATGATCGTCGCCGTCTCCTCGTTCGCGACCGCCTTCGCACAGTCCTACGTCCAGCTGCTGATCTTCCGCGGGCTCGGCGGCATCGGCTCGACGATGTTCACCATCTCCGCCATGACCCTGCTGGTCCGGCTTGCGCCACCGAGCGCCCGGGGACGGGTCTCGTCCACCTACGCATCGGCCTTCCTCATCGGCGGCATGATCGGTCCCGTCCTCGGCGGCGTGCTGGCCGGCTGGGGCATGCGAATGCCCTTCATCGTGTATGCCGTTGCCCTGGTCATCGCTGCCGCCGTAGTCGCGATCGGCCTGCGAGGCGCACGGCTTCGGCCGGTCGAGAACCACGGCACGCGGGAAGTCATGAGCCTGGCCGAGGCGTGGCGGTCGCCGGTCTACCGGGCCGTTCTCGGGTCAGCCGCCGCCAACGGCTGGACCAACTTCGGAGTGCGGATTGCGGTGCTGCCCCTGCTCGCCGCGGCGGTGCTCGACGAGGCGTGGGTCGCCGGCGCCGTGCTCGCGGTCGGTGCGGTCGGGACCGCGATCACCCTGCAGTTCTCAGGACGGATGGCCGATCAGATCGGTCGGCGCCCGCTCGTCATCGGCGGACTCGTCGTCATGGGCGTCGCCATGGGGTTGCTCGGAGTGGCAGATCGCCCCACCCTGTCGGTCGGGATCGGGTTGACCGTCTTGTTCGGCCTGTCCCTGGTCTCGGGTGTCGGTGCCGGCCTCGTGAACCCGGCACAACAGGCCGCTGTTGCTGACGTGATCGGTCGCGATCGGAACGGGGGGCGAGTCCTGTCGACGTTCCAGATGGCGCAGGACGGTGGTGCCATCGTGGGTCCGATCCTCGTCGGCCTCGTCGCGGACACCTTCGGCTTCGGCCCCGCCTTCGTGGTGACGGGGCTCGTCTGCCTTGTCGGCGTGGTGCCCTGGCTGGCCGTGCCAGCAGCGTTCACCCCTCACGCGACGCCGTCCGCTGACAACAGCAGCGAGGGCTGACCCGCTCTAAAACGGAGCTCGGCGGCATACCCTTTGATCTGCTCTGGTCCGCCGCGAGATCACGACCGCGGTGTGTCGCCTGGAGACCTGGTCGTCGTGGTGTGGCAGGCGATGTCCTAGAGTCACGTGCGTGGGGATCGAGCTGCACCGCTCCGACCGGCCTGAGGCCCTCGCCAACGAGTTCGCGGCGCTGCTCCGGTCGGCCCCTGCCGACGTCTTCACACCCGAGGTCGTCGTCGTCGCCGCCCGCGGAGTGGAGCGGTGGCTCGCCCAACAGCTGTCCCACTCACTCGGCGTGACGATGGGTGACGACGGGGTGTGCGCCGGCCTCCAGATCCTCGCTCCGCAGTCCCTCATCGGCCTGTTGCTCGGCCGAGAGCGGGATGATCCGTGGCAGCCGGACCGACTGGTGTGGCCGACGCTCGCTGCCATTGACGAGCTCGTCGGCTCGGCCCACTTCGAAGCACTGGCCCAGCACCTCGGCGCCGGCCCGACGATCTCTGGTGACACGGCTGCCGAAAGGGAACGCAGGGCTCGCCGATCGCGTCGTTACGCTGTCGCCCGCCGGATTGCCGGGCTTTTCGCGTCGTACGCCCGGGAGCGACCGCAGTTGGTCATCGACTGGGAGGCCGGTGCCACCACGGACGGTCAGCGCAAGGCCCTGCCCGATGACTTCCTCTGGCAGCCAATCCTGTGGCGGCGCACGGCCGAGCTCGTGCTAGCGAGCGGCGAGGCACACGAGTCTGTGGTCGAGCGTCATCATCGTGTCGTCAGCGGGCTGTCCACCGGGACGTTGACGCTCGACCTTCCGGCGCGATTGTCGTTCTTCGGGCACACCAGACTCCCCACATCAGAGCGCGAGTTGCTCTTCGCCCTCGGCACGCACCGTGAGGTCCACCTCTGGGTGCCGCATCCGTCTCGACAGCTGTGGACCGATCTTGCCGGCCGCGGCTCCGTGGGCGCGCGGGTTGACGACCGCTCGGCCGAGGCTGTCAGGCACCCCCTCTTGGCGACGCTCGGGCGGGATGTCCGGGAGCTGCAGGAGACGTTGACCACGGGCGAGCTGTCCGTCCATGAGCCAGTCGCAGCGGACGCGTCCGCACCGACGCGCCTCGGCTTGCTGCAGGCGGACATTCGCGCCAACCGGGCACCTGACGAGGGTCGGCCCACCAGCGCCGACGACCTGTCGATCCAGGTCCATGCCTGCCACGGGCGCGCGCGCCAGGTCGAGGTGCTGCGGGAGGTGCTGCTCTGGCTGCTCGCCGAGGGCCAGGGTAACCTGCAGCCGCGGGACATCCTCGTGATGTGCCCCGACATCGAGCACTTCGCACCCCTGATCCAGGCCGCCTTCGGCCTCCGCCTCATCCCCACCGCAGGCGAGGCCGCGCCCTCGCAGCACCCGGGGCAGGGGCTGCGGGTACAGCTGGCCGACCGCGCCCTTCGGGCAACGAACCCGATCGTTGATCTGGCCCATCGCATCCTCGAGATCGTCGCCGGCCGCCTGACCGTCACCGACGTGCTCGACCTCGCCAGCCACGAAGCCGTGCGGTCGCGATTCGGGTTCGACGAGGACTCTCTGGCGCGACTGGACCGGTGGGTGACCGACTCGGGAGTGCGCTGGGGCTACGACGCACAGCATCGCGCTGAGTACGGCCTGCGTGACATCGACGCGAACACGTGGACACGCGGCATGGACCGGATCGCACTCGGTGTCGCAGTTGCCGGCAACTCGGACGGTCCGGCCAGTGCACACGTGCCCATCGATGACATCGGCAGTCGCGACATCGAGGTCGTGGGCCGCTTCCTCGAGCTCCTGGAACGGCTCAAGGTCGCTGCTGACACGATCCGCGGACCGAGCCCGGCCGATCCGTCACAGCAGGCGGGCGTCCTCACGGCCGGCGAGTGGATGAGTTGGCTGAGCAGCACCATCGATGCCCTGGCCGACACGCCTCTGGACCAGCACTGGCAGGTCGCCCAACTCAAGCGGGACCTCGCCGCTATCGGCGCTGCCGGTCACCACACCTCGCTGAGGCTCAGCGACATCCGGGTGCTGTTGAACCAACGCTGGGGCGCTCGGCCCGGTCGGGCCAACTTCCGCACCGGGGCGGTCACGGTGTGCACGATGGTGCCGATGCGATCCGTCCCGCACCGGGCCGTCGTCGTGCTCGGCATCGATGACGACGTCTATCCGCGGTCACCGATCACCGACGGCGACGACATCCTGGCTCGAGAGCCCATGGTCGGTGAGCGCGATACCCGCAGCGAGGACCGGGAGCTCCTGCTCGATGCCGTCATGGCGGCGAGTGAGCACTTCGTGGCGATCTACTCGGGCTTCGACGAGCGCAACGGCAGCCGACGTCCACCGGCCGTGCCACTCCAGGAGCTCATTGCGGTGGCCGCACGCACGGCGACGGCCCCGGGAGACGGGCCGGGAAGTGTCGATGATGATCCCGTTGAGCCGAGCTTCGTGCGCCACCATCCTCTGCAGGCGTTCGACGAGCGAAACTTCCAGGCCGACGGGCCGCTCCCCGGCGGAACCTTTGACCGACTGGCGCTGGACGGCGCGAAGGCCCTGCGCCACTTCCACACGACTCCCCCGAACCGGCACGACTTCCTGAACGATCCCCTCGCGAAGCAACCGGTCACCGCCGTCACGGTGGACGAGCTGGTGGCATTCCTCCAGAACCCGGCCCGGGAGTTCCTCCGGACCCGCCTCGAGGTCACCGTGCCGCGAGAGCTCGACGAAGCGAACAACTCCCTGCCCATCGCGATCGACGGTCTGGAGCAGTGGGAGATCGGCGACCGTGTTCTTCGACTGGTACTCGACGGTGTGCCGCTGGATGACGCCCTCACCCGGGAAGTGGCACGAGGCAGCTTCCCGCCCGGGGCGCTGGGTCAACCGGCTCAGTCAGCGATCAGGGCAACCGTCGAATCGATCTCCACCGACGTGCGCGCGAGCGCCCCTCGGTCTGTCGAGGTCCGAGTCGACCTGCCATCGATCGATGACAACGGACCGGTGCGCCTGACTGGCGTCATCAGCAGGGTCCACGACAACCTGCTCTGGGTGCCCACCTACTCCACCATCAGCGCGAAGCACATCGCCGGAGCGTGGGTTCGCCTGCTCGCACTGGCCGTGGCCGAGCCCGACCGTGAGCACCGGGCCCAACTGAGTGGGAAGAAGGGCGGCCTGCAACTTCGCTCACCGGTCCCGACGCACGCGGCCGAGCTGCTGTATGACCTCGTGCGCTACCGCCAATCCGGACTGCGGTTCCCGATGGGGGTCCCCCCACGGACAGCGTGCGACTTCACCCTCGCCTACGGCGGGTCCCAACCCGGCGATGGGCCCGCGTTGCGACGTGCTCTCGATCGCTCCCGCACCGCCTGGGAGGGCGACAAGTTCCCCGGGGAGAACGACGACCCGTGGTGGGCGCTCGTGCTCGGCGCCCATTCCCCCGTCGAGAGCCTCAATCGGCGCGATGGCCTGAGCTACTTCGCGCCGCGGATCTGGACCCCGATCCATGACCATGGGGGCATACCGTGAGCGGCCACCTGAGCAGCTTCGACATCACTGCAGCGTTGCCCTCGGGCACGACCCTGATCGAGGCGAGTGCCGGCACGGGCAAGACGTGGACCCTCTCCGCCCTCGTCGTGCGCTACGTCGCTGAGCAGGGGCTCGGCCTCGACACCCTGCTCGTCGTCACGTTCAGCCGAGCCGCGAGCAAGGAGTTGCGCGAACGGGTACGCACTCGACTCGAGGAGTCGCTCATCGCGCTGCAGCGTGGGGACGAGAGCGACGACGTGCTCATCAACCATCTGCGGGGCTGCTCCGCCGACGAACTCGCGCTCCGCGTTTCTCGGCTCCAGGCTGCGGTGGCCGACTTCGACACGGCCACCATCGCCACGATCCACCAGTTCTGTCACCACGTGCTCAGGAGCCTCGGTGTCGCAGGGGACTCGGACCCCGCCGCCACCCTGGCGCAGGACCTGACCGAGTTGCAGGGCGATGTGATCGACGACCTCTACGTGGCCGAGCACGCGGCCTCCGGCGCGGCAGGGCTGGACTATCGCCTCGCCAAGAGTGACGCGAGAATTGCGCTCAACAACCCAGGTGCAGCGCTCTCGCCAGCGCAGGCGCCTGGGCCGCTCGGGGCACGGCTCGCGTTCGTCCACCGTGTCCGTGCTGAGGTCAGCGCCCGCAAGCGACGCGCTGCCCTGCTCAGCTACGACGACCTGCTCAGCGAGCTCGCGAACGCTCTGGAGAAGGACGACAGCCCCGCGCGGCGGCGCATGCGTGACCGTTGGTCGGTGGTGCTGGTCGACGAGTTCCAGGACACCGACCCCGTGCAGTGGCAGGTCTTCTCACGTGCCTTCGCGACCGAGGGCAAGACCTTGGTGCTGATCGGCGACCCCAAGCAGGCGATCTACGGGTTCCGGGGTGGCGACGTCGACACGTACGTGCACGCGGCCGAGAGCGCCGCCAGCCGCACCTCGCTCCCGACGAACTTCCGGAGCGACGGGCCGCTGGTGGATTCGCTCCGGGTGATCATGGCCAACGTCGAGGTGTCGCCGGGGATCGTGGCCCGCCCGATCACAGCGCACCGGACAGCACACCGTTTGCAGGGCGCCCCCGACAACAGCGCCGTCCGCCTGCGTGCCGTCCTGGGTGGAAGATTGCCCATCAGGCAGGCGCGGCTGAGGGTCTGCGACGATGCGGCCGATGACATCGCGCGGCTCCTCACGTCGAGCGCCACCTTCGATGAGTCTCCGGTCCAGCCACAGCACATCGCCGTCCTGGCGCACACCAATCGTGACCTGCACAGCATGCGGGAAGCCCTGCGCAGCAGAGGGATTCCGTCGGTGCTGGTCTCGAGTGAGTCCGTGTTGCGCACGACTGCCGGAGCCTGGTGGCTGCAGCTGCTCATGGCACTGGAGCAACCGCACCGGGCCGAGCGGGTGCGGCTCGCCGCTCTCACGCCGTTCCTCGGCTGGACTGCACAGCAACTCGACGAGCGCCACACCGACGGCACCGAGGTGATCGCGGCGCGGGTGCGCTCGCTGATCCTGGCCTTCCATCGAGGCGGCATCGCCGCGGTGCTCGACGTCGCCCGTGGGGAGGGGCTGGACGCCCGCCTGCTGTCACGACTCGGCGGGGAGCGCGACCTGACCGACATCATGCACTGCGCCCAGCTGCTGCAGGAGAGAGTGCTCGAGAGCATCACCGGCTTGCCCATCCTGGTGGGGTGGCTGCGGCAACAGAGCCTGGCAGACGCCACGGCCGCAGCGGATTCGCGGATCATGCGCCTCGACTCCGACGCGCTGGCCGTCACCCTGTCAACGATCCACGGCAGCAAGGGCCTGCAGTACCCGATCGTCTATGCACCGTTCCTGTTTGACAACTACGTGAAGGAGGACCCGGCTCCTGCGGTCATTCATCGGGATGGGAAGCGAGTGCTCTCGTTCGATCAAGCCGAGGTCAATCGTCCCGAGCACCGCGCGGCGGCGCTCGGGGAGAACATGCGGCTGTCCTACGTCGCCATGACCCGTGCCCAGTCCCAACTCGTGTTGTGGTGGGCGCCGACCCACAACACCCCTGCATCCGGCTTGCATCGGCTGCTCTTTGGTCAGGGCGACACGATCGACCAACTCACGTCCGTGCTGGCCTCCCGCTCCCGGGACGTCGACGCTGCCCCGCTGGTGACACCAGCAGAGCATCCGAGCGTGCCCACGGAGGGGTCGGCGAGACGGTTCCTCCAGGCCTGGGCCGCGCACCACGCGTTCACCTTCGCCGAGGTGGTCGATGGTGGGGCTGCGCACGGGATCGACCTGAGGCCGGCGTCCGCACCCCTCGACGTGCGGACGTTCGATGACTCGTGGGTTGACCACGCCTGGCGGCGCACGTCCTACACCTCGCTCGCGGCAGCGGGCGACGCGGCGAGCGAGTCGCCCTCCGAGGTCGAGGCCGACGTGGTGGGACAAGATGACGAGGAGCCCATCGCAGTCGCCGAGGACGACGAGGTGGGACGGGTCAACGCAGAGTCCCTTTCCGTCACCTCACCGATGGCCGACCTGCCGGTCGGTGCCACCTTCGGCTCCTTGGCGCATGGTGTCCTCGAGGAGGCCGACTTCCAGGCCAGCGACCTGCGCGGTGAGCTGCTGGAGCAGATCGACGAGCAGCTGGCGTGGTGGCCCGTCGACCTCAATGCCGAGGAGCTCGCCACGGCACTCGAGGCAGTGTGCACGACCCCACTCGGGCCGCTGGCGGGCAACGCACGGCTGGTCGACCTACTGCCGGGCGACCGTCTCGCGGAGCTGGACTTCGAGCTGCCGTTGGCGGGTGGCGATCATCCCCACGCCCACGCTCAGTTGCGGTCGATGGCGGCCGTGCTGCGCCGCCACCTCCCAGCTGACGACCCGCTCCGTGGCTACGCCGATGCGCTCGCGAGTGAGGAGCTCGGTGGTCAGGCACTGTTGGGCTACCTCACCGGCTCGATCGACCTCTCCTTCCGGCACCAGGGCAGGTTCTACGTCGTGGACTACAAGACGAACTGGCTTGGCCAGGCCGGCGCAGAGTTGACCCTCGCCGACTACACCCCGGCCCGGCTGGCAGCCGCCATGAACCACTCGTCCTACCCGTTGCAGGCGATCCTCTACTCCATCGTGCTGCACCGGTATCTGCGCTGGCGCCTGCCCGGCTATGACCCGGAGCAGCACCTCGGTGGCGTCATGTATCTCTATCTGCGCGGTATGGCCGGACCGAGCACACCCGTCGTCGACGGGCAGCCCTGCGGCGTGTTCTCCTGGCGCCCCCCTGCAGCGATGCTCGAGGAGCTGTCCGCGGTGCTGGACGGCCGTCCGGAGGTGCAGAGGTGACAGCGTTGGCCCATGATGCAGCACATAGCGTCACGGCTCAGGGTCGGCTCAAGGTGCTCAACGAGGCCGGGGTCCTCGACGGCAGCGACTGCGTCGTGGCGGCGCGAGTCAGCAGGCTACTGGGTGAGGACGCCTCTGGTGACGCCACCCTGGCGCTGGCCTTTGCCATCTGCGCCGTGCGCCAGGGCTCCACGGCTCTCGCCCTCGACTCGGTCGCCGATCTGAGCGCTGAGCGCGGCGGGGGGGACTCCGAGGACGGTGCCGACCTGGTGACAGCCAGCACCGTCGTGTCACTCCCCGATCCGGTGCAATGGCTCGAGACGCTGCGCACGAGCCCTCTCGTCACCGAGGGGGTGCTGCGCCTTGATCTTGGTCTGGTGTACCTCGACCGGAATCACGCCGACGAGCGCCTGATTGCCGAGGCGTTGCGGGTGCGCCGCAGTGCGCAGGTGGCATCCGTCGACCCGGTCTCCGTGGAGGAGGTAGTCCGGGGCAAGGCTCTCGATGAGGCCCAACACGCTGCCGTGCGTCGAGTCGCAGGGCAGGCCACGACCGTACTCACCGGCGGCCCCGGCATGGGCAAGACCTACACGATCTCCTCGGTGCTGGAAGCCCTCGGGGCAGGCAGTGGGCACACGCTGCGCATCGGCCTCGCCGCGCCGACCGGCAAGGCCGCGGCGAGAATGAACGAAGCGCTGAAAGGCGTTCGCGCGCAGTCGGACTCGATCACCCCCGCCGTGACCCTGCACCGTCTGCTCGGGAGCCGGTCAGGCAGCAGCCAACGTTTCCGACATGACGCGAACAACCCGCTCCCCCATGACGTCGTCGTCGTCGACGAAGCGTCAATGGTGTCCCTCAGCCTGATGGCCCGCCTCATCGAGGCCCTAGCACCGACCGCACGGCTGCTCCTGGTCGGGGACCCGGACCAGCTCGCCTCCGTGGAAGCCGGCTCCATCCTGGCCGACCTCGTCCGCGGCCTCGATGCCGATGGCAGCGTGATCCGGCTGACCAAGGACCACCGCCTGCACGACGATCGGGCCGACCTCGCGCGGTTCTTCCGCTCCGGCGACGTGGAGGCGATCCTCAACCTGATCGACCACGCAGACGATGGAGTCAGCTTCATCGACACGGACGAACCCTCCCTCGCCGAGCTACCGCAGGCGGTCGAGCACGCCGTGCGGTTGCGGGAACTTGCCCTCGCAGGAGCCAGCAGCGCGGCGTTGGCCCATCTGAGCGAGTTCCGTCTGCTCTGCGCCCACCGCACCGGGCCCTTCGGCACCAGTCGCTGGAACCGGCTCATCGAGCAACAGTTGGCAGATCGAGCACCCGAGGTGTCGATGCACCCGATGTATGTCGGTCGCCCGATCCTCATCACTCGCAATGACTACGGGCTCGGGGTCAACAACGGCGACACCGGCGTCATCATCCGCACCGAGGACGGACCGCTGGCTGTCATCGAGACCGGGACCGGAGTCCAGAGCTTGTCGCCAGCACGCCTGTCCGACGTCGAGACGATGCACGCGATGACCGTGCACAAGGCGCAAGGGAGCCAGGCCGACACCGTGGTGGTCATCGTCCCCCCGCTCGGGTCGAGGCTGCTCACCCGCGAGATGCTCTACACCGCCGTGACCCGGGCGTCGAAGCACCTGACGATCGCGGGCACTCGCGAGGCCATCAGCGCGGCCGTTCAGGCTCCAGCGCAGCGCTCGTCCGGGCTGGCACAGCGTCTCGCACCGGACCACCAATGACCTGCTGACGCCGAGACGTAGCATGAGAGCCATGACCCTAGACATCAACGCCACCCTGGGTGATCTCGTCACCGAGGACCCCCGCCGCAGCCGCATCCTCGAGAAGTTTGGGATCGACTACTGCTGCAGCGGCCAGCGCTCGCTCTCCGATGCGACGAGCGATGCTGGTCTCGACGTCGCCGAGGTCACGAAGGCTCTGGACCTTCCCGACGCTGCTCCCGCCCACCAAGGGCACGCGGCTCTCGAGAATGCGACTCTGGCCCATGACATCGTTGACACCCATCACGCCTACATGTGGGAGGAGATGCCACGGCTGGAGGCACTCGTCGAGAAGGTCGACACGGTGCATGGCGACCGGCATCCCGAACTCGCTCGGGTTCGGGCAGTCTTCACCGAGGCCGTCACCGCCCTGGACCCACACATGACCACCGAAGAGCGCGTGCTCTTTCCCGCGATCAGCCGCCTCGAGAAGACGCAGGTGCCGGCCGCATCCGGCTCGTTCGCCCCGACCATCGAGCAACTGCGGGCCGAGCATGACGCCGTCGGGCAGCACTTCAAGGAGCTCCGCAGTCTCACCGATGGGTATGCCGCCCCGGACGACGCGTGCAACTCCTATCGCGCGATGCTCACGGGCCTCGAGGAGATGGAGCTCGATCTGCACGAGCACATCCACAAGGAGAACAACATCCTCTTCCCGCGCGCGCTCATCCTCGAACAAGAGGTCGCCGGCGCCTGACCCGACTGCGGGCGATCACTCCTGTTGCTGCCGGAAGAGAAACACCCCTGCTACCAGTGAGATGAGGCCAGCGGCGGCCCAACCCCACGGGCTCCATTGGTCGATGCACTCGGTCACGTCTCCGGTCGTGGTGCAGACCTCACCTGGTCCGCTGCGGTTGAGGAACGCGACGTAGAACAGCGGCACTGCAAGCCCGGACACCAGCCCGGGCGTGCCGCGCCGGCTCCGTCTGGTCACTCCCAAGGCGACCGTGGCTGCGGCCGCAGCCAAAAGGATGGGCGGACCTATCGTCATGATCGACAAGAGGCCGAGCAGGAAGGCGGCACCGGTCAGGAACCACGCGAAGAAGGCCGGCCAGGGGCGACTGCGTGCCGTCGGACCAGAGTTGCTCATGGTCTGAGTCTCCTCCCCCGACCGCCGCCAGACGAGCGGTGGCTCGGCGGCGCTGCAGCCCGTGGCGGGGGTGTGGTGGGCGACGTCTCGTTTCGGGCGATCACGGCCGCTCCCCGGGTAGGGTTCGAGCCGATGCCGGTCATTTCACCGGCACTCAAATGTTGGTGCAAGCCCGCGACGCCGAGACGGACACTCTGGTCGGCTCGTCGCCACCTGACCTGGAGGTCCCCAATGCCCACCGACACCTCCAATGCCACCGTCGTCGTCGACGCGCCCCTCACGACCGTCCTCGAGACGCTTCGGGACGTCGAGACCCAGCCCGACTGGGTGGCCGAGATCCGCACGGTCGAGGTGCTCACCCGCAACGACGACGGCACCCCGCTCACCGCGCGTGTCGCGGCGTCCTCGCCGCTCGGCACCGACCATTACACCCTCGCCTACGAACACACCCCCGACGGCATGACGTGGCACCTCGTCGAAGGCCGGCTCCAGACCGGGCAGGATGCGACCTATGTGCTGCGCCCGCTCGACGACGAGCGCACCGAGGTCACCCTCACCCTGACGATCAGCCACAACCTGCCGCT
>CAJDUR010000033.1_pt1 | contig 28439 bp, 27 predicted proteins | sample 7391191 | NCBI WGS metagenome assembly CAJDUR01 (sample SAMEA7055688, study PRJEB34461) | soil metagenome | biome: terrestrial ecosystem; feature: Peninsula; material: soil | place: Antarctica | collected 2016 | reverse complement strand
GCCGGCGGCCTCGGGTGGTGGCTCGGTGGCCGGTGGCAGCCCGTCAGCGTCCTCGGCGCCGGGATCGCCTCCGTGTGCATCGGGCTCGCCGCGGTCCTGGCCTTCGTCCTCGTCTCAGCCGCCATCGACCGGACCACGGCCCGACGGATGCTGGCCCGACGCAAACCCGTGGCCCGGGAGAAGGAGTCGATATGAGGGTGCTCATGGTGCTGGGACGCTCGACGGGTGGGATCGGCGCCCACGTCGACACGCTGACGCAGCAACTGCGCCGTCTCGGGCACGAGGTGCGGATCGTCACCGACGCCACGACGGCGGACCACTTCGGCTGGGCCGATGCCGACCGACTGTGGCCGCTGCGAGGGGGGACCGGACTGGCCCGGGCCCCGCTCGCCTGGCACCGGATCATGGCCCTGGCCCGGGCCAGTGACGTCGTCCACGCCCACGGACACCAGGCCGCGCTCGTCGCGGCGCCCGCGGTCCTTCGCTCACGTCCCCGTCCCGGCTACGTCGTCTCCCTGCACAACGACCTGCCTCCTGAGTCGACGGGCCTGATCTCCCGGGCCGGGGTGGGTGCCCTGCGGTGGGCCCTGCGCCGGGCCGACCTCGTCACCGGTGCGAGCCCGGACCTGGTCGCGCTGGCCCGGGAGTCCGGGGCCCGGGCCGTCGGACTCGCGACGGTCGCCTCTCCGCGGGTCGCGACGCTGCTTGCGGGTGGACCGCCGAGTGCGGGAGGCGGACTGCAACGCAGCGAGCAGCGCCGTCTCCTGCTGGCCGGGGTGGGTATCGACGACCCCGGGCACCCGCTCGTGCTCACCGTGTCCCGGATCGCGCCGCAGAAGGACCTGACGACGCTCGTCCGGGCAGCCGCCCTGTCCCAGCACCCCGCGACCTGGGTCGTGGTGGGCGGCGGGGACGCGGAGTTGCGCGCTCGCCTCGAGGACGAGGTGGGCGGCATACGGAAGCGTGGGGGTGCCGGAGCCGTCCACTTCGTGGGTCCGCGGGAGGACGTGACCACGTGGCTCCGGGCGGCCGACGTGTTCGCGCTGTCGAGCCGCTGGGAGGCGCGGGCTCTCGTGGTGCAGGAGGCGATGGCGGCGGGCCTGCCGGTCGTCGCGACGCGCGTCGGGGGGCTGCCGGACCTGCTGGCCGACACCGGCCTCCTCGTCCCGCCCGGAGATCCGGTGGCGTTTGCGGCCGCCGTCGACGAGGTCCTCGGCGACCCCGGCCGGGCCGCCGACCGTGGGGCCGCGGCCCGTCGTGAGGCGGCCTCCTGGGCGACCCCGGAGCAGGAGGCACGCCGATGGGGCGACCGCTATACGACGCTCCACCCGCGGTGACGTAGACTGCAAGCCCGTGGCCGATACCCGGATGACCAAGCACATTTTCGTGACCGGAGGCGTTGCCTCCTCCCTCGGCAAAGGCCTGACGGCGTCCAGCCTCGGTCGGTTGTTGAGATCCAGGGGTCTGCGGGTGACGATGCAGAAGCTCGACCCGTACATCAACGTCGACCCCGGCACGATGAACCCGTTCCAGCACGGGGAGGTCTTCGTCACCGACGACGGCGCCGAGACCGATCTGGACATCGGGCACTACGAGCGCTTCCTCGACGTCAACCTCGTCGGCACCGCCAACGTGACGACCGGGCAGGTCTACAGCACGGTGATCGCCCGGGAGCGGCGCGGCGAGTACCTCGGCGACACGGTGCAGGTCATCCCGCACATCACGAATGAGATCGTCGGCCGGATGCGGGCGCTCGCCACGGGTGGCTCCGACGCGCCGGACATCATCATCACCGAGATCGGCGGCACGGTGGGCGACATCGAGTCGCTGCCCTTCCTCGAGGCGGCCCGGCAGGTGCGGCACCTGATCGGGCGCGACCACAGCTTCTTCCTGCACGTCTCTCTGGTGCCCTACCTCGCGCCGAGCGGCGAGCTCAAGACCAAGCCGACGCAGCACTCCGTCGCGGCCCTGCGCCAGGTCGGCATCCAGCCCGACGGGCTCGTGCTGCGCGCGGACCGGGACATCCCGGACTCGATCAAGCGCAAGATCTCGCTCATGTGCGACGTCGACGTCGCGGCGGTCGCCGCCTGCGTCGACGCCCCGAGCATCTACGACATCCCCAAGGTGTTGCACCGTGAGGGACTCGACGCCTACGTCATCCAGCGGCTGGGCCTCGGCTTCCGTGATGTCGACTGGACCGAGTGGGACCAGTTGCTGCAGCGGGTCCACGACCCCGAGCACGAGGTCGAGATCGCGCTGGTCGGCAAGTACATCGACCTGCCCGACGCCTACCTCTCGGTGACCGAGGCGATGCGCGCCGGTGGCTTCCACCATGACGCCAAGGTCGTGATCCGGTGGGTCGCCAGTGACGACTGCCAGACTCCGGCGGGGGCCGCCAAGGCACTCGGCGGGGTCGACGCGATCCTCGTGCCCGGCGGCTTCGGGGTGCGCGGCATCGAGGGAAAACTCGGCGCGCTGACCTGGGCCCGTGAGAAGCAGGTGCCGACGCTCGGGATCTGCCTGGGGCTGCAGTGCATGGTCATCGAGTACGCCCGCAACGTCCTCGGGATCGCCGATGCCTCCTCGACGGAGTTCGACCCGCAGAGTGAGCACCCGGTCATCGCGACGATGGAGGAGCAGAAGGCCTTCGTCGAGGGTGCCGGCGATCTCGGCGGCACGATGCGGCTCGGGCTCTATCCGGCCAACTTGGCCGAGGGCTCGGTGGTGCGCGAGACCTACGGAGCCGCCCTCGTGCAGGAGCGTCACCGGCACCGCTACGAGGTCAACAACCTCTACCGCGCCCAACTGTCCAAAGCTGGGCTCGTCTTCTCGGGGACCTCGCCGGACGACACGCTCGTCGAGTTCGTCGAGCTGCCCAAGGACGTGCACCCTTACTACGTCTCGACCCAGGCGCACCCGGAGTTCCTGTCACGGCCCAACCGGGCCCACCCGCTCTTCGCCGGACTCGTGGGTGCCGCTCTCGAGCAGCAGCGCAGCCAGCGCCTCGTGGAGGTCGATCGGCAGCGGGATCTGGCCGCGGGGCAACCGGTGCAGGTCACGGTGTCGGCTGACGCGGAGTGAGCCTCTCGGCTCGGCGCGGCCAGGCCGTGGACCTCGTTGACGAGCGGGGCCGCAAGCGGGTGCGCTCGACCGAGGTGATGTTCGAGGGCCTGATCTTCGACGTGCGCCGCGACACGGTCGACCTCGGCGTCGCCGGCGTGGTGCAGCGCGACTACGTCGACCACCCGGGGGCTGTCGTCATCGTGGCGTTGCACCCGTTCGACGGCGTCGACCACGTCCTGCTCATCCAGCAGTACCGACACCCAGCAGGCGCCCGTCTCTGGGAGTTGCCGGCCGGATTGCTCGACGTGGCAGGGGAACCCGCCCGGGACGCAGCGGCTCGCGAGCTCCTGGAGGAGGTGGACCTCACGGCTACCCGGTGGGACGTGCTCGCCGACAGCTACGCCTCGCCGGGCGCGTTCCCGGAAGCGGTCCGGATCTTCCTCGCCCGGGACCTGGCCGACGTCCCCGAGGCCGAGCGCCACCATCGCACCGCAGAGGAACTCGAGCTGGTTCCCCTGTGGGTGGCACTCGATGATGCCGTCACTGCCGTCCTGGCCGGACAGGTGCACAACTCGGCCGCCCTCATCGGCGTCCTCGCGACCGCGGCGGCACGCGATCGGGGCTGGACGTCGCTCCGGCCGCACGACGCGCCCTGGCCCGAGCGGCCGCACCGATCCGCGGTGGTGGGTTCGACGCAACCCGATGCGCGGTGAGTGCGACCGTGGGTGGCTTTGCGTGGTGTCCGGGATCGGTGGGCCGGGGGAGTGCGCCCGTGGGTGACCGGTGAGCGGGGCCTTCGGCGCCGTGGACGCGTCCCGGGCGCCCGACACCCCGTGCCCCTGCGGGACGGGGGAACCGTATGCCGGATGCTGCCGTCCGCTGCACGCCGCTGAGCGCCACGCGAGCACGGCCGAAGAGCTGATGCGATCGAGGTACACCGCGTTCGTCGTCAGGGATGCGGACTACCTCGCGCGCACCTGGCATCCGCGGACCCGGCCGGACCGGATCGACCTCGACGCCGCCGAGTGGCGCGGCCTGACGATCGTGCGGTCCGTCGACGGTGGACCCGCCGAGGATCAGGGCACCGTCGAGTTCGTGGCGCGGTGGGCCCTCAGCGGGCGCCGTGGTGAGCAACACGAGGTCAGCCGGTTCACCAGGAGAGCCGGCCGCTGGGTCTACCTCGACGGTGACGGGTAATCGATTCGTATGCCGCTGGGTGGAGTCCGTAGGATGGAACCCGCCGTCCGCGGGGCGCCCTCATCGGCGATCTCCCGGTCTGCTCCCAGCCATCTCGCATTGAAGGAAGTCCTGTGCTTCGCACTCACGAGGCCGGCACACTGCGTGCCGACCACGCCGGTCAAACCGTCACGCTCACGGGATGGGTCGCCCGGCGACGTGACCACGGCGGGGTGGCCTTCATCGATCTGCGCGACGCCTCCGGGGTGGCCCAGGTCGTGGCCCGTGACGAGGTGCTCGCCGACGGCGGAGCCCACGACCTGCGCAATGAGTACTGCGTCAAGGTGATCGGGCAGGTCCGGCTCCGGCCGGAGGGCAACGCCAACCCCGACCTGCCGACCGGTGACATCGAGGTCATCGTCAGCGAACTCGAGGTCCTCAACGCTGCCGCACCGCTGCCCTTCCAGATCGACGAGCGAGTCACCGTGGGGGAGGAGGCGAGACTCAAGCACCGCTACCTCGACCTGCGTCGCCCGGGCGCCAGCTCGGCCGGTGCAGCCCTTCGACTGCGGAGCAAGGTCAATGCCGCTGCACGCCAGGTCCTCGGCGCTCGCGACTTCGTCGAGATCGAGACCCCGACGCTGACCCGGTCGACGCCGGAGGGGGCCCGCGACTTCCTCGTGCCCGCCCGCCTTGCACCCGGCTCCTGGTATGCCCTGCCGCAGAGCCCGCAGTTGTTCAAGCAGCTGCTCATGGTGGCCGGCATGGAGCGCTACTACCAGATCGCCCGCTGCTACCGCGACGAGGACTTCCGCGCAGACCGGCAGCCCGAGTTCACCCAGCTCGACATCGAGATGTCCTTCGTCGAGCAAGCCGACATCATCGAGCTCGGTGAGGCGATCGTCAAGGAGATCTGGCAGCTCATCGGCGTCGAGCTGACGGGGCCCTTCCTGCAGCTGACCTACCACGACGCGATGTCCCGCTACGGCTCGGACAAGCCCGACCTGCGCTTCGGCCAGGAGCTCGTCGAGTGCACCGACTACTTCGCGGACACGACCTTTCGGGTGTTCCAGGCACCGTACGTCGGCGCCGTCGTCATGCCCGGCGGAGCGAGCCAGCCGCGCAAGCAACTCGACGCGTGGCAGGACTGGGCCAAGCAGCGTGGCGCCAGGGGATTGGCCTACGTCCTCGTGCAGGCGGACGGCGAACTCAGTGGTCCGGTCGCCAAGAACCTCACCGAGGTCGAGAAGGCCGGCCTCGCCGAGCACGTCGGTGCCACACCGGGGGACTGCATCTTCTTCGCCGCCGGCGCGACCAAGGCCTCCCGCTCCCTGCTCGGTGCCGCGCGCCTCGAGATCGGAGCGCGCTGCGACCTGATCGACCAGGAGGCCTGGAGCTTCCTCTGGGTGCTGGACGCGCCCCTGTTCGAGTCCGCTGCCGAGGCGACCGCCTCAGGCGACGTCGCTCTGGGGCACAGCGCCTGGACGGCGGTGCACCACGCGTTCACGTCACCGAAGAAGGAGTTCGAGGACACCTTCGACACCGACCCCGGGTCGGCCCTCGCCTATGCCTACGACATGGTGTGCAACGGCAACGAGATCGGTGGCGGCTCGATCCGTATCCACCGTCGCGACATGCAGGAGCGCGTCTTCAAGGTCATGGGCATCTCCGAGGAGGAGGCCCAGGAGAAGTTCGGCTTCCTCCTCGAGGCCTTCGCCTTCGGCGCGCCCCCGCACGGCGGGATCGCCTTCGGCTGGGACCGCATCGTCTCGCTCCTGGCCGGGACGGACTCGATCCGCGACGTCATCGCCTTCCCGAAGTCAGGTGGCGGCTACGACCCGCTGACGGCCGCGCCGGCGCCGATCACGCCGGAGCAGCGCAAGGAGGCCGGCGTCGACGCGCGGCCGGACACGGACGCCTGAGCGGAGTCAACTGACCGGGTGGTCGGGCGCTACTCCGTGATGCCGAAGCGGTCGTGGAAGCGTCGCAGGGGAGCGGGGGCCCACCAGTTCCAGCGTCCGAGCAGGGTCATCGTCGCCGGGACCAGCAGCATCCGCACGATGGTGGCGTCGATGGCCACGGCCGCGACCAGGGCCAGCCCCATCTCCTTGATGATGAGGATGTCGCCGGCGATGAAGCCGGCGAAGACGATGATGATCAGCAGGGCCGCCGACGTGATGATCTTGCCGGTGCGTTGCAGACCGAGCGAGACGGCCCGGTCGTTGTCGTGACCGCTGCGGTACTCCTCGGTGATGCGGGACAGGAGGAAGACTTCGTAGTCCATCGAGAGACCGAAGCCGAACGCGAGGACGAGGAAGGGCACCATCGATTCGATGGCCCCCACTCCCGAGAAGTTGAGCAGGCCGGAGAGGTGACCGTTCTGGAAGATCCACACGACCACCCCCAGTGCCGCGCCCAACGAGATCACGTTGAGCAGCAGGGCCTTGATCGGGATGACGATCGACCCGGTCATGAGGAACAGCAGCAGGAACGTGCCGAGCGCGACCAGGCCCGCGGCATACGGTGCGCCATGGGCCATCGACGCCAGGAAGTCCATCTGCCCGGCTGCCTGGCCGGTGGTCAGGGTGGGGAAGGGAGCGGTGTCCCCCCTGATCCGGGTCACGAGGTCCTGCGCGTCGTCCGAGGTCGGAGGTCCGGCCACCCGGATGCTGACGAGTTGGTGGCCGTCACCGATCGGTCGCACCGCCACCGATTCGACACCGGGCTCGGTCTGGTATCGCGCGAACCACTGCTTCGCTGCCGCCGGGTCGGTCGTCTCCGCCACGACCGACACCTCAGGCGATGACAGGGCGGGGTAATCGGTCCGCAGGGTGTCGAAGAAGATCCGCTGCGGGGCCGAGACCGGGAGCAGTTCGGTGCCCGAGGAGGTCAGCTTCATGTTGAAGGTGGGGATGGCCAGGGTGGCCAGGACGGCGACGCAGGCCACGAGGACCGCGATCGGTCGACGTTGCACGCCCACCGCGAGACGGGAGAAGAAGCCGGTGTCGGACGTCGACTCTGACGCCTTGCGGGAGAGGGGTCGGGCGCCCAGGACTGCGAGTGCCGGCACCAGGGTGATGGCGACGACCATCGCGACGAGCACGACGCTGACCCCGGCCAGGCCGATGGCCTTCATCACCTCGGCCTCGAAGACCATCAGCCCGGACAGCGCGATGGCGACGGTGAGGCCGGAGAAGAGCACGGTTCGCCCGGCCGTGGCAACGGTCCGCTCGGCCGCCGCGATGGCCTCCTCCCGGGTCGGCACCCGGTGCTGGCGGACGGCCGCGAGCTCCTCCCGGAAGCGGCTGACGGTGAGCAGTCCGTAGTCGATCGAGAGCCCGAGCCCCAGCAGGGTGACGATGTTGACCACGGTGGCGTCGAGATCGATGACGTGGGAGAAGCCGAAGAGAGACAGGAGGGCGCCCGCGATCGCCACGACGGCTCCGACGATCGGCATGCCGGCAGCGACGAAGCCACCGAAGACGAAGAACATGACGATGAAGGTGAGTGGCAGGGCGATGCCCTCACCGCGGAGCAGGTCTCGCTCGATCGTGCCGGTGATCGCCGTGAGCACGTGGGCGAAGCTGCCGACACTGCTCGTGGCCCCTGGCAGGGTGGCAACCACCGTGTCGAAGCCGGTGGCCACTGCCGCATCCGCTGCGGACTGCTCGCTCTTGGACAGACCGGCGTCGAAGTTGACGACGGTGAGGAAGCGGCCGGCTTGCGGGGTGCCACCGGCGAGGAGCGGCGCCACCGATGGATCGGTGAGGCCTCCGGGGGCGAGCAGAGGGGACTGGACGGAGTCGACCCCGGGGATCGTCATCAAGGCCGCGGTCCTGGCGGCGGCTGCCGCCACCGCCTGCGGGTCATCGAGCGGTGCGTTCTCGACCTGGAGCATGACGTTGGTCAGGCTGGGCTCAGCGGCCTCGATGATGTCGCGGGCGTCCTGGGACTGGCCCGAGACCGTCGGCTCCCCTGAGTGCAACCGGTTGAAGAGCGACTCACCGGTCACCCCACCGATGGCCACCGCGAAGGCGACAACGGCTGCGACGAGCCACGCGATGACCCAGGTCCTCGGATGCCGGCCAACGGCGGCGCCGAGGCGGGCGAGGATGGTCCGCTTCGCCACTGGCGATGCGGACTGGTCATGGGGCTGTCGTTGTAGCACGACCGATAGCCTTCCACAGTGATGCCCGACGACTTGTTCGGCGCCGCCGGCCAGGCGCAGCGCCAGTCTCAACCGGCGAGTGCCGGCGCCATGCCCCTCGCGGTGCGGATGCGCCCGCGCACCCTCGACGAGGTGCGCGGACAGTCCTCCGTCCTGCGGACCGGGAGCCCGTTGCGGCGACTCATCGAGGGATCGGGTGGCGCAGCCGGCCCCTTGTCCGCGATCATCTGGGGCCCTCCCGGGACGGGCAAGACGACCCTGGCCCACCTGGTGGCGACGAGCGCCGACCGCCGCTTCGTCGAGTTGTCGGCCGTCACCGCGGGGGTCAAGGACGTGCGGTCCGTGATGGAGGCAGCCAGTCGCGAGCGTGACCTCTACGGGCGAGCGACGGTGCTCTTCCTCGACGAGATCCACCGCTTCACCAAGGCTCAGCAGGATGCGCTGCTGCCCGGGGTGGAGAATCGCACCGTCATCCTCGTTGCGGCGACGACCGAGAACCCCTCGTTCAGCATCATCGCCCCGTTGCTCTCCCGTTCGGTGCTCGTCACGCTGACCTCGTTGTCCGACAGTGAGATCCGCGCCGTGATCGATAGTGCCCTCGTGGACGAGCGTGGCTTCGGTGGTGCGCACACCCTCGAGGAGGACGCGGCCGACCACCTCGTGCGGGTCAGCGGCGGCGACGCCCGCCGGGCCCTGACCTCCTTGGAAGCGGCGGCGGGAGTCGCGCTCGACGCCGAGCCGGCCGGGCGGGACAGCGCGGAGGCCGTGCCGATCAGCCTGTCCCACGTGGAGCAGGCGGTGGCGCACGCCGCGGTGCGCTACGACCGCACGGGCGACCAGCACTACGACGTGGCGAGCGCGCTCATCAAGTCGATGCGGGGCAGCGACGTCGACGCCGCGCTGCACTATCTGGCCCGGATGCTCGAGGCAGGGGAGGACCCCCGCTTCATCGCCCGGCGCATCGTCATCGCGGCCAGCGAGGACATCGGCATGGCCGACCCCACGGCGCTGCAGACGGCCGTTGCGGCGATGCACGCCGTGGCGCAGATCGGGATGCCCGAGGCCCGCATCATCCTGGCCCAGTCGGTCGTGCACAACGCGCTGGCCCCGAAGTCCAACGCGGCCTACAACGGCATCAACGCCGCGATCGCCGACGTCCGGGCAGGCAAGGGCGGACCGGTGCCACCCCACCTGCGTGGCAGCGGCTACGCCGGAGCCGCTCGTCTGGGCCACGGCGACGGCTACGTCTACGCCCATGACGAGCCTGATGGGGTTGCAGCGCAACAGTATCTGCCCGATGACCTGGCGGAGGGCACCGACTACTACCGACCCACCGATCGTGGCTTCGAGGAGCGCCTCCGGCCCCGCTGGGAATGGCTCAAGGGCCGCCTCGGCAGGGACTCCAGTTAGGCGTCGCTGTGGCAACTTCGCGGCAACTCCCCGGCAACTCCACGGTAACAATTTGTCATCGCGGCGTGCCTCAGACTGCTTTCGGGCGCTGGCGTGTGGCATTGTGGCGTCGTCCCACTGGATGGACCGAGGATTTACACCCGGCTCGGCAGGTGGGATGGGTCGACCGGTCACGGTTGATCACTCGAGCACAGAGCCCTACGACGAGGAAGGGAACCCGTTGAGCACATTGCCCGGCGCACCGACGGACCTGGAGAAGCAGGAAGTCAATCCCCTCCCCACTGACAGCGCGCCGACCGTTAACGACGTCCGGACCGGGCGCTCCCCGGGCCAGGTCGCGTGGGACCGCCTCAAGAAGGACAAGGTCGCGGTCGTGTGCTCGATCATCATCCTCTTCTTCATCCTCGTGGCGATCTTCGCGCCCTTCCTCTACAGCCTTCAGGCGGTCGACCCCACCACGGGGGCGAAGGCTGACCCCTACACGATCCACTCCGTCCTGGTGGACCTCAACGGGTTCCCCTACGGGGGCATGAGTTCCGCACACTGGCTCGGTGTCGAGAAGGGTGTGGGGCGTGATCTGTTCGCGCGCTGGGCCGTCGGCGCCCGGCCCTCCCTCGTCATCGGCTTCGTCGCGGCGGGGCTGTCGACCATCATCGGTGTGACCATGGGCCTGCTCGCTGGGTACCTCGGCGGAATCGTCGATCGTGTCATCACGTGGCTCATCGACTTCTTCCTCAGCCTGCCGCTGCTGCTCCTCGTCGTCGCCACGGTGCCGATCGTGGAGCTGCGGTTCGGTGAGCGCGGGTCGCTCTCCGCTCAAGAGACGTCAGACATCAGGTTCTGGCTGATCATCGTCATCCTCGTCCTCTTTGGCTGGATGGGCTTGGCCCGGCTCGTGCGAGGTGAGGTCGTCGGCCTGCGCGAGCGGGAGTTCGTGCAGGCGGCTCGGGCGATCGGTGTGCCAACCCGCCAGATCCTCTTCAAGGAGATCCTGCCCAACCTCGTCGGCCCGATCATCGTCTCAGCCTCGATCGCGGTGCCGGCCTACATCACCGCTGAAGCCACTTTGAGCTTCCTCGGAGCCGGGCTCGTCGAGCCCACCGCCTCTTGGGGCCGCACCATCGCGGACGCCCAGAACTCGTTCCAGAGCTACCCACTGTGGCTCTGGCCGCCCGTCATCGGCATCTCGCTCCTCGTGCTGGCTCTCAGCCTGCTCGGGGACTCGATCCGGGACGCCTTCGACCCCAGTACTCGCCGATAGCCGAACCCGGTATCGGATTGACTGTCCCCGGCAAAGAGCCGGGACAACGCGAAACAAGGAGCAACACACATGCGCTGGACCAAAGTCCTGACCGTGGGAGCGGTAGCATCCCTCGGATTCGTCGCAGCCTGCGGCGCGCCGACGCCCAATCAGCCGTCGACGCCCGGCCAGACTGGTGGCGACACCAAGGTCGAGGGGGCCACCTCCGGCCTCATGCCCGACGCGAAGGGCCCGGCGCCCGAGGTGCCCGGTGCCAAGAAGGGCGGCATCCTGACCGTCCCGTACGAGTCGACCCCCGCCAACTTCGACCCGAGCGACCAGTACTACGTCGACACGATCGCGATCCTCGGCATCACCCACCGGACGCTGACGTCCTATGCCTTCCGCGACGGCAAGTCCGTCCTCGTGCCGGACCTCGCGACCGACCTCGGCAAGGTCTCCGAGGACGGCCTGACCTGGACGTTCACCCTCAAGGACGGCATCAAGTACGAGGACGGCGCCCCCGTCACCGCTGCGGACGTCGTCTACGCGATCAAGCGCTCCTTCGACAAGGACCTCGCTGCCGACGCCCCCACCTACCAGCGTGACTTCTTCAAGGGTGGTGCCGACTACCTCGGACCCTTCGCCGGTGACAAGAACTGGAAGGGTGTCGAGGCCACCGACGACAAGACCGTCGTCATCCAGAGGCGAAGGACACCAAGAAGAACTACACCCTGCACCCGCTCGCCACCGGCCCGTACAAGTTCGACAAGTACACGCCCGGCTCCGAGCTGACCTTGGTCCGCAACGACCAGTGGGACCCCAACACGGACCCGGCTCGCAACGCGTACCTCGATGGCTACGACTTCAAGTTCGGGGTCTCGGACGTCAAGGCCCAGACCTCGATCCTGGCCAGCAACGGTGTCGACGCCACGTCGATGAACTGGAGCCCGCTCGACTCGTCGCTCGCGGCACAGGTCGAGGGCCCCAACAAGGACCAGTTCGTCGAGGGACCGTCCTCGTGCGTGTTCACCATCAACATGGACGTCAACAAGATCCCGCTCGAGGTCCGCAAGGCCGTCGCGGTCGCCTACCCGTTCGACTCGCTGCGCAAGGCGGGTGGGCAGTCCACCCACTCGTACACGCCGGGCACGACCTTCATCCCGCCGCAGATCCCGGGCTGGGTTGACTACAAGGGCGTCGACGGCTTCGACGGCACCGGTGACGGTGACCCGGCCAAGGCCAAGGAGATGCTCAAGGCCGCGGGCAAGGAGAACTTCGAGCTCATCTACTACTACACCAACGACTCGGACATCGCCCAGAAGACCAACGAGGTCCGCAAGCAGGCGCTCGAGAAGGCCGGCTTCAAGGTCACCGACAAGGGTGTCCCGAACAAGGAACGCCGCACGCTGGCCGGTAAGCTCGACGCGCCGACCAACATGCTGCAGAGCCCGGCCGGCTGGTGCTTCGACTGGCCAGCTGCCGACTCGATCTTCCCGCCCATGGTCGCTTCGGTGGCGCTCTCGCAGGGTGGCACGGGCTGGGGCAACCTGGCGGACAAGTCGATCGACGCCGAGATCGCCCGCATCCAGGCGCTGTCGATCGAGGAGCAGGGACCGGAGTGGGGCAAGTTCGACAAGATGCTCTTCGAAAAGTTCCTGCCGGCGATCCCGTACCAGTACGACAAGGCCAACTTCGTCTTCGGCAAGAAGGTCAAGAACGTGGTCAACGACCCCAACCACGGCAACCCCGTGATGACGCAGATCTGGATCGACCAGTAAGAGGTCTCCGGCCGCCTCCGGGCGGTTAGTGACCCTCATCGTGGTGGGGGTACGGACGTGAGTTCGTGCCCCCACCAGTCCATTTGGAAGGGATCCAGTGCTGACGTACATCCTTCGGCGCATCGGGTTGGCGTTCACCGTGCTGATGGCCACCCTGATTGCCGCGTTCCTGCTCTTCTTCGCAGGGCCGGCCGACCCGGCGCAGGCGATGTGCCCCGAACAGCGGTGCACCGCAGAGCGACTGGCGGGGATCCGGGCCAACCTCGGCCTGGACCGTTCCCTGCCGATCCAGTTCAGTGAGTACTTCACCGGGCTGTTCGTCGGCCGCGACTTCACGTTCGCCGGCGAGCAGATCCATTGCAGTGCTCCCTGCCTCGGGATGTCGTTCCTGACCAACCGACCGGTGACCGAGGAGATCTTCACCCGCTTCCCGGCGACCGTGCTGCTGACCGCAGGCGTCATCGTCGTGGTGCTCATCGTCGGCGTCGGGATCGGCGTGATCGCCGCCAACGTGCGCGGCACCCCGATGGACCGGCTGCTCATCGGTGGCTCGCAGGTGTTCGGTGCCATTCCCTACTACGTCGTCGCGCTGATCTTCGCGCTGTACATGACTCGGTTCAACGCCTTCCTACCCCAGGCGCGCTCGATGTCGGACGGCGTCCTCAACTTCTTACCGGGGCTGATCGCCCCCTGGATCATCCTCGGTCTGGTGACCTCCACGGGCTACACCCGCTACACCCGAAACTCGATGATCGAGACGCTGTCGATGGACTACGTCCGGACGGCCCGCTCGAAGGGCATCAGTGAGACCAAGGTCATCGGCAAACATGCCCTGCGCGCCGCGCTCAGCCCGATCGTGACGATCCTCGGCCTCGACATCGCGGCCCTGTTGTCCGGGACCCTGGTCACCGAGCGGATCTTCGAGATCGACGGCATCGGCAAATTGTCGCTCGACGCGCTCGGGCGAGATGACCTGCCGATCATCATGGGCACCGTCCTGGTCACCGCCGTACTCGTCGTGACGATGAACCTCATCGTCGACGTGGTGTATTCGTTCATCGACCCACGAGTGAGGCTCACGTGACCACGACCGACGTGTCCACGCACGACACCATCCCGACCCAGGACGGCCCGGCCCAGGGGGCTGGGGACGTGGTCCTCGCGGTCAAGGACCTCACGGTTGCCTTCCCCACGGAGGAGGGTGAGGTCAAGGCCGTCACCACCCTCTCCTACGAGGCCCGACTCGGCCGCACCCTCGCCATCGTCGGTGAGTCCGGCTCCGGGAAATCCGTCTCGAGCATGGCCGTGCTCGGACTGCACAACCCCAAACGCAGCACGATCACCGGCAGCATCAAGCTCGACGGGCAGGAACTGGTGGGTGCGTCCCGAGCCGAGTTCCAGAAAATCCGCAGCACCAAGGTCGCGATGGTCTTCCAGGACCCGCAGAGCTCGCTGCACCCCTTCTACAAGGTGGGTGCTCAGATCGCCGAGGCCTACCGCGCGCACCACCGGGTCTCCAAGTCGGTCGCCAACAAGCGCGCGGTCGAGATGCTGGACCTGGTCGGAATCCCTACACCGGAACGCCGCGCGCTGCAGTTCCCGCACGAGTTCTCCGGCGGCATGCGTCAGCGCGCCATGATCGCGCTCGGGCTCGTGAACGACCCGAAACTGCTCATCGCCGACGAGCCGACGACCGCACTGGACGTGACCGTCCAGGCCCAGATCATCGACCTGATCAAGGACATGCAGCGCGAGTTCGGCTCAGCCGTGATCCTGATCACCCACGACCTCGCTGTCGTGGCCGAGGTCGCCGACGACATCCTCGTCATGTACGGCGGCCGCGGGGTGGAGCGGGGGGCCGCCAAGGAGGTCCTGTCCCAGCCGGCGCACCCCTACACCTATGGACTGCTCCAGTCAGTGCCGTCGACGAGCAACGTCACCGACGAGCTGAAGGCGATCCGGGGGGCCCCTCCGAGCCTGCTGAGCCTGCCTTCAGGCTGCTCGTTCCACCCACGCTGCGACTTCATGGACCAGGTGGGCGAGCCCTGCTGGACGATCGTGCCCGAGTGGCGAGCAGCTCCGGGCATGGCCAACCGCCAGATCCGGTGCCACCTCGAGGATCCGGTGAAAACGCTGCAGGAGGATGAGGGCACCCGATGAGCGAACCACTGCTCGAGGTCACCGACCTCGTCCGTCACTTCCCGTTCCGAGAGATCAAGGGCCTCAGGGTCACCAAGGCGACCGTCCAGGCTGTCGACGGGTTGAGTTTCAGCGTCAAGGCGGGCGAGACCCTGGGCCTGGTGGGGGAGTCGGGCTGCGGCAAGTCGACCACCGCGCGCCTGATCACCCGTCTTGACACCCCGACGTCCGGAACCATCCACTTCGAGGGGAGGGACATCACCAACCTCAAGGAGACGGAGCTGCGGCCGATCCGTCGCGACATCCAAATGGTGTTCCAAGACCCCTACAGCTCGCTCAACCCTCGCCACACGATCGGCGCGATCCTCTCGACCCCCCTGCACGTGCACGGCCTGCACAAGGGCAAGGAGAAGGCCCGGGTGCAGGAGTTGCTCGAGCTCGTCGGCCTCAACCCGGAACACATCAACCGTTACCCGTCGGAGTTCTCGGGTGGACAACGGCAGCGGATCGGGATCGCCCGCGCCCTCGCCGTGGAGCCCAAACTCATCGTGGCCGACGAGCCGGTGTCCGCCCTCGACGTGTCGATCCAGGCTCAGGTGATGAACCTGCTCGGCTCGCTGCGCAACGAGCTCGGTCTCGCCTTCGTCTTCGTGGCCCACGACCTCGGCATCGTGCACCACTTCTGCGATCAGGTCGCCGTGATGTACCTCGGTAAGATCGTCGAGTACGGCGACAAGGAGCAGATCTACGGTGCGGCCGAGCATCCCTACACCCAGGCCCTGCTGTCGGCAGCCCCTGACATCGATGTCGCCCGAGGCAAGATCCGACCGGAACGGATCCGACTCGTCGGCGATGTGCCGAGCCCGATCGACCCCCCGAGCGGCTGCCGCTTCCGGACCCGGTGCTGGAAGGCGCAGGAGATCTGCGCGACCCAGGAGCCTCCGTTGATCCCGTCGACGGCCACCGTCGGCGCTCTCGGCATGCACGACACCGGAGTCCACCTGCAGGCCTGCCACTTCCCGGAGGTGCGCGACGTGCTCGCGGTCGAGGTCCAGGAGACCGCCTGATCACCGAACGTCGCACCATCCATTGACACGTCTGTATGCCGGTGGGCCAGAGTCGCTCCGACGTCGGCCCAGCGGCATACGGCGTTCTCCGGCACGGCGCCACGGGTGCCGGGTGCCGCGCGCGCGTCGGCTAGGCTGGACCATTGGGTTGGCGCTGCTGCGCGCTGCCCGCAGCGCCCCATCTGCACCGAACGCGAGGACTGAAAACACTGATGGAAACGGCCGAGATCAGGCGTCGTTGGCTCACCTTCTTCGAGAGCCGGGGCCACACCGTCGTGCCCAGCGCACCGCTGCCCTTCAACGACCCCAACCTGTTGTTCGTCGCGGCCGGGATGGTGCCCTTCGTTCCCTACTTCGTCGGGCAGGAGACGCCCAAGTGGAAGCGGGCGACGTCGGTGCAGAAGTGCGTGCGCACCCCTGATCTGGAGGAGGTCGGCAAGACGAGTCGGCACGGGACCTTCTTCCAGATGAACGGCAACTTCTCGTTCGGTGACTACTTCAAGGAGGGCGCCATCTCCTACGCGTGGGAGTTGCTGACGACCTCCCAGCCGGGGGGAGGCTACGGCCTGGACCCCGAGAAGTTGTGGGCGACCGTCTACGAGGACGACGACGAGGCGGCCGCCCTCTGGCTCGAGCTGACCGACATCCCTCGCGAGCGGATCGTGCGCCGCGGCAAGGCCGACAACTACTGGCACATGGGCATTCCCGGCCCCGGCGGCCCCTGCAGTGAGATCTTCATCGACCGCGGCCCCGAGTACGGGCGGGACGGTGGCCCGGCGGTCGACGAGGACCGCTTCATGGAGATCTGGAACCTCGTCTTCATGCAGTACGAACTGAGCGCCGTGCGCAGCAAGGTCGACTTCGACATCGCGGGGGAGTTGCCGGCGCGCAACGTGGACACCGGGATGGGCCTCGAGCGGGTCGCGAGCGTCCTGCAGGGCGTGGACAACCTCTATGAGATCGATGAGGTCTTCCCCGTCCTGGACAAGGCCGCCGACATGGCGGGCAAGATCTACGGAGCCAACCCCAGCCACATCGCCGCGGAGAGCCACCCGGACGACGTGCGGTTGCGCGTCGTCGCGGACCACGTCCGGACCTCCCTCATGCTCATCGGCGACGGGGTCACCCCGGGCAACGAGGGCCGCGGCTACGTGCTCCGGCGGATGCTGCGCCGGGCGGTCCGCGCGATGCGTCTGCTCGGTGTCGACGAGCCGTCGCTGCCGCACCTGCTCCCGGTCAGCATGGAGCGGATGAGCCAGTCCTACCCTGAGCTGCGCACCGACTTCACCCGGATCAGTCAGATCGCGTACGCGGAGGAGGAGGCCTTCCGGCGCACCCTCGCGTCCGGGACGACCCGTCTGGACACGGCCGTGGCCGGGGTCAAGGAGTCCGGTGGCACGAGCCTGTCGGGCAACGAGGCCTTCGCACTGCACGACACCTATGGCTTCCCGATCGACCTCACCCTCGAGATGGCCGCCGAGCAGGGGGTGCAGGTCGACGAACCCGGCTTCCGGCGGCTGATGGCCCAACAGCGGGACCGCGCCAAGGCGGATGCCAGGTCCAAGAAGAGCGCTCACGGCGACACCCACGTCTACCGCCTGATCGCCGACGAGATCGGCCGTGACGTGGAGTTCACCGGCTACGACGAGGTCGTGTCCGAGAGTCGGGTCCGCGGGGTGATCCGCGACGGCGAGGTCGTCCTGCGGGCCGAGCCCGGCGATGACATCGAGCTCGTGCTCGATCGCACCCCGCTCTACGCCGAGGCCGGCGGACAACTCGCAGACCATGGTCGGATCCGGCTCGAGGGCGGTGCCCTCGTCGAGGTGAGCGACGTCCAGAAGCCGATCACCGGCCTGATCGTGCACCGGGCCACCGTGCTCGAGGGCGAGGTGAGCACCGGCGAGAGCGCCGAGGCGCAGGTCGACGTGGCCCGGCGACGGTCCATCTCCCGTGCCCACACCGCGACCCACATGGTCCACCAGGCCCTGCGCGAGGCACTCGGAGAGACCGCGACCCAGGCCGGATCCGAGAACTCCCCGGGCCGCCTGCGCTTCGACTTCAAGGCGCAGCACGCCGTGCCGCGCTCGGCGATGGCAGACATCGAGGGCAAGGTCAACGCCGTGCTGCTCGATGACCTCGCCGTGACCGCCGACGTCATGCCGCTGGATCAGGCCCGCAAGATGGGGGCGATGGCACTCTTCGGCGAGAAGTACGGCGACCGGGTCCGGGTCGTCTCGATCGGTGAGTGGTCGCGTGAGCTCTGCGGCGGCACCCATGCCCTGCGGGTCGGGCAACTCGGCGTCGTCAAGTTGCTCGGCGAAGCGTCGATCGGCTCGGGAGTGCGCCGCGTCGAGGCGCTCGTGGGCACCGATGCCTACACCCACCTCGCCCGCGAAGCCGCCATCGTGGGGCAGCTCACTGACGTCCTCAAGGTGCGCACCGACGACTTGCCGGATCGCATCGCGAGCATCCTCACCCGGCTCAAGGACGCGGAGAAGGAGATCGCTGCCGTCAAGCAGGCCAAGGTCCTCGGGGCGGCTGCCGCCCTGGTCGCCTCCGCCCGCGACATCGGCGGGGTCACCTTCGTCAGCCACGACGCCGGCGACGGGGTCGGGGCGGACGACCTGCGGGCTCTCGTCCTCGACGTGCGCCACCGACTCGGCAATGACCGGCCTGCGCTCGTGTCGATGGCTTCGGTCCTGAATGGCCGCCCGATCGCGATCGTGGCCACCAACGAACGCGGCCGCGCGGCCGGGCTCAAGGCCGGCGCCTTCGTCAAGACGGCCGCGAGCGCCCTCGGCGGCGGTGGCGGCGGCAAGGATGACATCGCCCAGGGCGGCGGCACCGATGCGGGTGCGATCTCGGTGGCGCTCGGCGCGGTCGAGGACCAGGTGCGGGCTCGGGGCGCCTGAATCGTGCGGCCGGGACGACGGCTGGGCATCGACGTGGGCCAGGCCCGCGTCGGGCTGGCTGTCTGCGACCCGTCAGGCGTCTTCGCGACCCCGGTTCGAACGCTGTCCCGAGACCTCACGGGTCAGACCGATCTGACCGAGATCGCCCAGTTGGCAACAGAGTTGGCCGTGCTGGAGATCGTCGTCGGCTTGCCCCTGCTGCTCTCGGGCGATGAGGGCCAGGCGGCCCGGCTGGCCCGCTCCTATGCCGGTGAACTAGCCGTCCTCGTGGCCCCGACACCGGTGCGGTTGGTAGATGAACGCTTGACGACCGTCACCGCGCACAAGAGACTACGCGACAGTGGAGTGCCGGGACGGGGACAGCGCGCCGTCGTGGACCAGGCTGCAGCGGTCGTGATCCTGCAGTCGGCCCTCGATACGGAGACGGTGTCCGGCAGACCTCCGGGGGAGCTGCTCTCGACCGTACGCAAGCCACGAAAGAAGGAACGTCACCGATGAAGGACCACTTGGAGTCGTCCATCTTCGGAGCGCACGACGCTGATGACGAGCCCGACGGGGACCACGTCGAGACCGAGCCCCACCCGACCACCCGACGCGAGCGGCGGGCGCAGGCGCGGGCCGCCGCCCGGCACTCGCAGCGGCCCCGCCTGCGGAAGCGGATCACAGTCATCCTCATCGCGCTCCTCGTGGTCGGTGGTGGCGCCTTCGCCGCGGTCACGGTCCTGCGTCCGCTCGTCACGGGCCTGATGGAGTCCAACGACTACCCGGGCCCGGGGACCGGCACCGTGCGGGTCACGGTCGAGGAGGGCGCCGGTGGCGCCACGATCGCCCAGGTGCTGGTCGCTGACGACGTCGTCAAGTCCACCAAGGCCTTCATCGAGGCGGCCAAGGCCGAGCCGAAGAGCTCCGGGATCCAACCCGGCGTCTATGACCTGCGCACCCAGATGCGGGCCAGCGACGCACTCGGAGTCCTCATCGACCCGGCCAACCGGATCACGACCTCGGTGACGATCCCCGAGGGGCTGTGGGCCACCGAGATCTTCGCGACGCTGTCCAAGGCCACCGGGATCCCGGTGGCGCAGTACGAGGCGGCGGCCAAGGACGGAGCCGTCCTGGGCCTGCCCGAGTCGGCCAAGGGCAACGTCGAGGGCTACCTCTTTCCGGCGAGCTACGAGTTCGAGCCCGGATCCAGCGCCGCTGCGCAACTCAAGGCCCTGGTCAGCCAATCGATCAAGCGGCTGAGCGCCCTCGGGGTGAAACCCGCCCAGATGGAGCAGACCATCGTCCTCGCGAGCATCGTCGAGGGCGAAGCCCAAAAGCCTGACGACATGGGCAAGGTGGCCCGGGTGGTGCTCAACCGGCTGGCCGCGAAGATGACCCTCGGGATGGACTCGACGGTCAACTACATCTTCAAGAAGCGGGGCATCCCGACCCAGCAGATGCTGGACAGCGACAGCCCCTACAACACCCGACGCTTCCCGGGGCTGCCGCCCGGGCCGATCGGCAATCCCGGAGAGGCCGCCATCAAGGCGGCCGTGGCACCGCCGGCCGGGGACTGGCTCTACTTCACGACGGTCAACCTCGACACGGGTGAGACCAAGTTCACCGCCGATGCCGCGGAACACCAGCGCAACGCTGACCAGTTCGCCGCCTGGTGCAAGGCCAACGCGGGCAAGTGCTGACCCGGGGTGCCGCGACCGGAGGCGCGGTGGTGCGTTGCGCGGTCTGGGGGTCACCGATCACCCACTCGCTCTCGCCCGTGCTGCACCGGGCCGCGTACGCCACGCTGGGCCTGACGGACTGGACGTACACGTCCCGGGACGTCGATGCGGCGAGCTTCGTCGGCGCGGTCGCCGACCTCGACGACTCGTGGCGCGGGCTGTCCCTGACCATGCCGCTGAAGGAGGTGGCGGCCTCCGTCGCCACGACGGTCAGTGCCACTGCTCGCGAGACCGGGGCGATCAACACCCTCGTGCGGGAAGCGCGCGGCTGGGCCGGGCACAACACCGATGTCCAGGGGATTCGAGCCGCCCTGGCCGAGGCAGGATGCGCCCGACCTCGCACGGCGACCATCATCGGGTCCGGCGCGACCGCGCGCTCGGTGGTGCGCGCCCTCGAGGTGGGCGGAGCCGAGGCCGTCAGTTTCATGGTCCGCGCCGACGCGCGGCCGCAGACCCTGGCCCAGGCCGAGCGGGCCGGACTGTCCGTCGAGGTCGTGCCGCTCGGGGCGTGGCCCCGCTCGGACGTCGTCGTCAGCACGGTCCCACCAGCAGCGGTCACCGGGCTCGACGGGCTTCCGTCACCGGACTCGCGCCACGGGGTCGGGGCCGTGCTCGATGTCGTCTACGGCGGCGGCGAGACCCCGCTCCAGCTCGCGGCGCGGGCGCGGGGGTGGTCGATCATCGACGGGACGGCCATGCTGCTGCACCAGGCCGCGGAGCAGGTCCACTTGATGACCGGTCGGGAGGCGCCGCTCGAGGCGATGCGCTCAGCTCTCGCCGCCGCCCGTCCGTCCGCGGCCTCGCGCTGAAAGCGGTCAGCGCATGAGGTGGGCGCACTTCCATGGATCACTGCCGGTGGTCGCGCTCGCCGTCGTCCTCGGCGGCGGGGTCGGATGGCTGCTCCAGCGAGAGCTCGCCACCTGCGGCTACCGGCTCGACGACGACCCGGTCGGGCGCCGGCCCTTCCACCCCGCCCTCGTCGTGGTCGCCGTGGCGACGCTGTGGGGGCTGCTCGCCTGGCGTCTCGGTGCCCTCGCCGGGTGGAGCCTGCTGCCGCCCTACCTCGTCCTCGCCACGATCGGGGTGGCGCTGGTGTGGATCGACGTCGACGTGCACCGCCTGCCCCGGGGCTTGACGCTGCCGCTCCTGCCCGTGCTGCTCGGCCAGCTGGCCCTCGCCTCGTGGGCCGCCTCCGACTGGTCGGCGCTGCGTCGCGGCCTGATCTGCGGCGCGCTCCTCTGGGTCGCCTTCCTCGTCCTGGCCCTGCTCGCGGCTGCCCTGCGGAGCAGCTTCGGCTTCGGTGACGTGCAACTGGCCGGGCTCCTGGGCCTGGCCACCGGCTACCTGTCGTGGTGGGGCCCGCTGGTGACGACGTATGCGGCGTTCATCCTCGCCGGCGGGTATGCCGCCATTCGGGTCCTGCGCCGCCGCGCCACGACCAAGTCGCCGATCGCCTTTGGGCCGTGGCTGCTCGCTGGTGGTCTCGTTGCCGTCCTCACCGAAGTCGCCCCGATCTTCTGAGGGCACGGCCCGGCCCGGGTGCGCCCCGACTGGGTCCGGCTGACGGGCAGGTGGAGGGCAGCGCCTCGCATCATGACAAGATCGGCGCATGCTGCGTTGGTTGACCGCCGGAGAGTCACACGGACCCGCGCTCGTCGCGATGATCGAGGGCCTCCCGGCTGGGGTGCAGGTCACGTCCGCCGACATCCGGTCGGCGCTGGCCCGACGGCGCCTCGGCTACGGACGGGGGGCCCGGATGAAGTTCGAGCAGGACGAGGTCGAGTTCCTCGGCGGGGTGCGCCACGGGGTGACGCTCGGCTCCCCCCTCGCCCTCCGGGTGGGCAACTCCGAGTGGCCCAAGTGGCAGACGGTGATGAGCCCCGAGCCGGTCGCTGAGGCCGACTACGCCGCGGCCGACGACGTCAACGCCGAGCGCGAGATCGCCCGCAACAAGCCGTTGACGCGCCCGCGGCCCGGTCACGCGGACCTGGTCGGGATGCAGAAGTACGCCCAGCAGGACGCCCGCCCGATCCTCGAACGCGCCTCAGCCCGCGAGACGGCCGCCCGCGTTGCGCTCGGCGAGGTGGCCGCACGCTTCCTCGAGCAGGCCTACGGCATCCGACTCGTCTCCCACACCATCGCCATCGGCACCGCCACCACACCCGCCGGGACGGCACTGCCCACCCCGGACGACCTCGAAGCCATCGACGCAGACCTGGTGCGGTCCCTCGACGCCGAGGCGTCGGCCGCGATGGTCGCCGAGGTGGATGCGGCCCGCAAGGACGGCGACACGCTCGGTGGCGTGGTCGAGGTGCTCGCCTACGGGCTGCCCCCGGGCCTGGGGTCCTACGTGCACTGGGACCGCAAACTCGATGCTCGGCTGGCCGGCGCCCTCATGAGCATCCAGGCGATCAAGGGGGTCGAGGTCGGTGACGGCTTCGAGACGGCCCGCCGGCGCGGATCGCAGGCCCACGACGAGATGGACCGGATCGATGGCACCATTCGGCGCCGGACCGGTCGGGCCGGCGGCACCGAGGGTGGGATGTCCAACGGCGACGTCCTGCGGGTGCGCGCCGCGATGAAGCCGATCAGCACGGTCCCGCGCGCCCTGGCCACCGTTGACGTCGCGACGGGGGAGGCCGCCACCGCCATCCACCAGCGCAGCGACGTGTGTGCCGTCCCCGCCGCCGGAGTGGTGGCCGAGGCCATGGTGGCGCTGGTGCTGGCGCAGGCCTGCCTCGAGAAGTTCGGCGGGGACTCGGTCTCCGAGACCGCGCGCAACCACGCGTCCTATCTCGCAGCCGTGCCGGATGGAATGCGGACATGGTGACCGACCTCCCAACCCATCCTCCGGCCACCCGGCCGGTCGCCGTGCTCGTCGGGCCACCGGGAGCCGGCAAGTCGACCGTGGCCGCCCTGCTCTCCGAGCGGCTGGGTGTCCCGTGTCACGACACCGACGCTGCCATCGAGGCGGCGCAGGGCCGCTCGATCTCGGACATCTTCATCGATGACGACGAGGCCACCTTCCGGGCGCTGGAGCGGGCCGAAGTGGCCCGCGCGCTGGCCTCCGAGCGCGGAATCGTGGCGCTCGGCGGCGGCGCGGTGATGGATCCCGGCACCCGGTCGGCGCTCGAGGGCCAGGTCGTCGTCTTCCTCGACGTCGCGATCGCCGACGCGAGCAGGCGGGTCGGCTTCGACAAGTCGCGCCCGTTGATGGCAGTCAACCCCCGCTCGTCCTGGGTGTCGTTGATGAAGGTCCGCCGGCCCGTCTACGAGCAGGTCTCGACCGTCCGGGTCGACACTGCCGGGCGCCCCGCGGCCGAGGTCGCCGACGAGATCGCGGATCTGCTCCAGGGCTTGGGCGGCACGCGCGCATGACCGAGCCCACGACCATCTCTGTCGGGGGGGACTACGACGTCGTCATCGGGTCGGGAGTGCTCGATCGGGTGACCGGCCTGCTCGGGCACGCGGTCGAGCGAGTCCTGCTCGTGCACCCTCCGACGCTGTCCGGGCTCGCTGGGCGGGTCAGGGCGGCCCTCTCCAGCCAGGGGTATGCCGTGCACCCGGCGCCGGTGCCGGACGCTGAGGCCGCCAAGACGGCCTCCGTCGCGGCCAGCCTCTGGGCGCAGCTGGGGGAGGCCGGCTTCACCCGCAGCGACGCCGTCGTGGGCATCGGCGGTGGGTCGGTCACCGACCTGGCCGGGTTCGTGGCGGCCACGTGGCTGCGCGGGGTGCAGGTCGTGCAGGTCCCGACGACGCTGCTCGGCATGGTCGACGCAGCGGTCGGTGGCAAGACCGGTATCAACACCGCGGAGGGAAAGAACCTCGTCGGCGCCTTTTACCCCCCCGCGGGCGTTCTCTGCGACGTCGACGTGCTGACCACGCTTCCGGAGGCCGACCTGGTCGCCGGCCTCGCCGAGATCATCAAGGCCGGCTTCATCGCCGACCCGGCCATCCTCGACCTGGTCGACGCCTCGGTGGCCGACGGCTCCGGCGTCGTCAGGCGCGCGGACAACCCCCACCTGCGCGAACTCATCGAGCGGGCGATCCGGGTCAAGGCCGACGTCGTGGCCCAGGACCTCAAGGAGAGCTCGCTGCGCGAGATCCTCAACTACGGGCACACCTTCGGGCACGCCATCGAGCAAGTCGAGCACTACACGTGGCGGCACGGGGAGGCCGTCAGCGTCGGGCTCGTCTATGCCGCCGAGTTGGCCCGGCTCGCCGGTCACCTCACCGGACCTGAGGGGGACGCGCTGGTGGCTCGACACCGGGAGGTCCTCACCTCGGTGGGCCTGCCGGTCAGCTACCGCGACGACCACTGGCCCGACCTGCTCGCGGCCATGCGCCGGGACAAGAAGTCGCGTGGCTCGATGCTGCGCTTCGTCGTCCTCGACGGGCTGGCCCAGCCGACCCGACTGGTGGGCCCGAGCGACGACCTGCTGTCAGCGGCATACGGCCTCGTCGGGGTGACTGCACCCGCGCGATAGGGCCCGGCCTACTGGGTCGATGACTCCCGACCTGGGGGATTCGGAAGTCTTCTGGGAGAGCGGTCCTGCGGACCACTTTGCTGGATGGGAGGATCTGCGCATGGCCAAGGACTTCCGCTTCAGCCGATCCACGTCGATCGCAGCCCCACCCGAGCGCGTGCACGCCCTCATCGACGACTTCCACGAATGGCCGAAGTGGTCGCCGTGGGACGGGCTCGACCCGCACATGTCGCGGCAGTACAGCGGCCCGGCCACCGGGGTGGGCGCCGTGTATGCCTGGCAGGGCAACGGCAAGGCCGGTCAGGGGCGGATGGAGATCCTCGAGTCCAGCGCCGATCACGTCGTGGTCGACCTCGACTTCGCGGCCCCGATGCGCGCGCGCAACCGGATCGACTTCACCCTGACGCCGACGGGGCCCGGCACCGAGGTGGAGTGGGTCATGACCGGCCCGCAGAACTTCGTGATGGGCCTGATGAGCAAGCTCTGGTCGATGGACAAGATGCTCGGCCCCGACTTCGATCGCGGCCTGGCCGCGCTCAAACGGGCCGCCGAGCAAGCCTGAGGCGCCGGGGGAGCGCTGGTGGTGTCCCTGCCGCGGCCCGACTGACTCACGCCGACTCGGGCTGACTCGGGCTGACTCGGGCTGACTGAATGGGGCGCCCCCGACTGGCTAGGCTGTGGCCCATGACGATCCCGACGGTCTTCGTCCTCTCCGGGCCCAACCTGAGCCGCTTGGGCACCCGCGAGCCCGACGTCTATGGCTCCGACACCCTCGAGGACGTGCACGAGGCCGTCCGCGCGGAGGCCGAGCACCTCGGGCTGCGCGCCGACTGCCGCCAGACCAACCACGAGGGCGAGCTGATCGACTGGCTCCACGAGGCGGTCGACGCCGGCGCCGACGTGGTCCTCAACCCCGGAGCGTTCACGCACTACTCGTATGCCGTTCGCGACGCCTGCGCGATCGTGACCACGAGCGGGCGCAGCCTCGTCGAGGTGCACCTGTCCAACCCCGCTGCGCGTGAGGAGTTCCGGCACACGTCGGTCGTGGCGGGGGTGGCCACCGGCACGATTGCCGGCTTCGGGCTGCAGTCCTACCTGCTCGCGTTGCGCGCCCTCGTCTGAGCGTTCGAGCGGCATCAGGCCGGTGGCGGTTCTGAAACCCTGCGCGCGCACAGCCCGACGTCGTATGGTTCGGCGGACAGTGCTTTCCCTGAGGCTCAGGAGCAACGACCGTGCGCATGAACACCATGAGATGGGCGGCACTCCCGGCGACGGCAGCCCTGCTGCTGATGACAGCCGGCTGTGGGAGCGATGTTGCCTACGTCGGCTCGAACCCGGTGGGCACCTGGGGCTCCGAGGCCCAGGGCCAGCCAAACCTGACGCTCGCTGAGGACGGCACGATGAGCGGCTCCGACGGGTGCAACCGTCTGACCGCCAATTGGAAGAAGGCGAAAAGCGGTGTGACCTTCACCCCTATCGCCTCCACCCTGATGGCCTGCCAGGGCGTGGACACGTGGTTGAAGGGCGCCGTCTCCGCGTCCGTGACCGGCACCACCATGACGGTCAAGGGCGCTGGGGGCAACACGATCGGGACCCTCAAGAACGCCACGAAGTAGGCCACCCGGGGAAAGCCGGGCTCCTCCGCGGGGCTCCCAGTCGCGCCCGTGGATTCCATGATCGGCGACTCCCGCCGCTAGACTCGGACGGCACTTCACCAAGAGACGCAACGATCCCGGACGTGCCATGCCCGCACGAGGCACACACCCGGCATACGAAAGTGGTTTGTTCATGGCTTCGACCAACGACCTGAAGAACGGTCTGGTGCTCAACCTCGAAGGACAACTCTGGACCGTCATCGAGTTCCAGCACGTCAAGCCCGGCAAGGGCCCGGCGTTCGTGCGCACCAAGCTCAAGAACGTCCTGTCCGGCAAGACGGTCGACAAGACGTTCAACGCAGGCGTGAAGGTCGAGACGAGCAACGTTGACAAGCGCACGATGCAGTACCTCTACAAGGACGGTTCCGACTTCGTCTTCATGGACACCGACAACTACGAGCAGCTGATGGTGAGTGACACCACGGTCGGCGACGTCGCCGACTACCTCCTCGAGAACCAGAACGCGATCGTTGCCACGCATGACGGCGCCCCGCTCTACGTCGAGTTGCCCGCCTCCGTCGTGCTCGAGATCACCCACACCGAGCCCGGCCTGCAGGGCGACCGCTCGACGGGCGGCACCAAGCCGGCCACCCTCGAGACCGGTGCCCAGATCCAGGTGCCGCTCTTCCTCGAGTCCGGCACCAAGGTCAAGGTCGACACCCGGGACGGGTCGTACCTCGGCCGCGTCAACGACTGAGCCTGATCCCCTTGGCCGCACGCACCAAAGCCCGGGCTCGGGCCCTCGACATCCTCTTCGAAGCCGACCAGCGCGACCTCAACGTCGCGACGCTTCTCGACGAGCGACTCGGCGACGCCGGGTCCCGCGCCGGCAACAACCCCTACACGGCGGTGCTGGTGCGCGGGGTCATCGGTCGCTGGACCGACATCAACGCGGCCCTCGCCGACTACAGCCAGGGCTGGACCCTCGATCGCATGCCGGCGGTGGACCGGGCAATCCTGCGGATCGGCGCCTGGGAAGTGCTCTGGAACGACGAGATCCCTGACCCCGTGGCGATCTCGGAGGCCGTCGCGCTCGCGACCGAGCTGTCGACCGACGAGTCGCCGACCTTCGTCAACGGGTTGCTCGGGCGCATCGCCGAGGTCAAGTCCACCATCGTCTGAGGGCCTACGGTGGCGGCATGACTGCTCGACTGCTCGTCGTCCACCACACGCCGTCGCCCGGCACCCAGGAGTTGCTTGAGGCGGTCCTGCTCGGGACCCGCGCGGAGGGGATCGAGGGGGTCGAGGTCGACGTGCACCCGGCGCTCTCCGCCACGGCCAGCGACCTGCTCGCAGCCGACGGGGTGCTGCTCGGGACGCCTGCCAACATCGGCTACATGTCGGGGGCGCTCAAGCACTTCTTCGACACGATCTACTACCCCACCTTGACGGCGAAAATTGGTGTGCCCTATGGCTGCTGGCTGCACGGCAACAATGACACCGTCGGCGCGCTGCGGGCCGTCGAGTCGATCGCGGACGCGCTCGGCTGGGTCCGGGCCGTCGCCCCGGTGGCCGTGGTGGGGACACCGGACCGGGCGGCGCGGGAGGCCTGCCACGACCTCGGTGCCACCCTGGCGGCGAGCCTGATGCCCTGAGCCGGGGGTCGTCGAATCGGCCGAG
>CAJDUR010000050.1_pt1 | contig 32873 bp, 25 predicted proteins | sample 7391191 | NCBI WGS metagenome assembly CAJDUR01 (sample SAMEA7055688, study PRJEB34461) | soil metagenome | biome: terrestrial ecosystem; feature: Peninsula; material: soil | place: Antarctica | collected 2016 | reverse complement strand
TCCTGAGGAGCAGGGCCTGATTCATCGGGGCGGGCGCCGCAACGCACGCGTTGCCCACCGCCCATCCCCCCTGTCACCGTTGCCGGGCAGTAGGTTTGCTGCTGAAGAGTTCGTTCTCCGACGGTTAGGGGCCCCAGCATGTCCGACAACTCCAGGCCGATCCTCTGGATCGTGCTCGCTCTCATCGTCATCGCACTGCTCGTCTGGTGGTGGCTGGCGAGGTCGGCCGCCAAGCGGCGTGAGCTCGAATCCCGTCGCCTCGACGCGGCGAGCCTGCGGGCCCGAGCTGACCAGGCCACCCCTACGGTGCGCAGTCGCTCGGATCGGGCCTCGGTGACCGGTGCCATTGCGGAGCAGGCCCAGGCCGACGCGGATGCCCAGGCCCGGCAGGCACAGGCCAAGGCCGACGAGGCCCAGCGCTTGACTGACGAGGCCACCCGCCACCAGGAGGAGGCCGATACTGCGGCCGCGGAGCAGGAGCGGCTCGCCCGTGAGGCTGATCGCATCGACCCCGATGTCGAGACGGACGACGAGGGCAACCGACCAGGGGCCGGCGCGAGCGCGACGGCCGCTGGAGCGGGTGCGGCTGCGGCTGGAGCGGGCGCCGTGGCCGTCGGCGCCGCGGCGTTCACCCACGAGCAGGACGAGCCGGATCTCGCCGATGCCGAGAACCCGTTCGCGCCCCCGTCGCCCGCCTCGGACGAGTCAGGCAACACCGGCGAGACCGCTGACGTGGCTGACACTGCTGACGTGGCTGACACCGCCGACGTTGCGGACGCAACCTACTCGGGCGACCTGCCCGACTCGACCGACACCGGTGGCGTCGCACACCCGGGGGAGGTGGCCCCGGCGGCATCCGATTCGACGGCGACGGCCGAGCTGGAGGGTGCCGATAGTGGTGCGTCCCGCGACGTCGTCGACGAGGAGGAGACCGCGACGGATTCCGAGGCCGACTGGGTCAACGGCCCGGTCGATGAGTCCGAGGAAGCGGATGAGGCCGAGCTGCGTGCCGATTCCGAGGCCGCAGACTGGATCAACGGCCCGGCGGCGGGCGAGTCCACCGACGTGCCGGTCGGCGGCGAACTCGACGACTCCGCAGTGGGCACCGCTGAGCCAGGAAGTGTGGACGACGCCGACTGGGTCAATGGCCCGATCGACGAGTCCGAGAAAGCGGATGACGACGAGCTGCGTGCCGATTCCGAGGCCGCAGATTGGATCAACGGCCCCGAGGACGGTGAGCCGGCAGACGCGACGGTTGCGGACGGTGTCGTCTCGGGTGCCGATGACGCCTCGGCCACCGATGACGCAGCCGACACCGGCGTCTCTGATGCTGATGAGGGCGTTGGGCGCCGCGAGTTCTCCCGGTTCGATGAGGTCACCGACGGCGGGTTCGGCGTCGGCTCGGCAGCACCCGTCTTCGACGGCGCACAGCCCCTCGGCCACCCGGTCAAGGCCTGGCGCGACACGATGACCTATGTCGAGCCCGGCGGGCAGGGTTATGACGGAGGCAGTCCCGACGTCTGGTTCTTCGACGCCGAGGTCGCGCGCCGCGCCGGCTTCCGGGGGATCGGCGGCTGATCGAGTAGCCGTCACCCGGCTCTCCTGACAGCCGGCTCTGAGACCTCTGGCCACTCGATCTCCCATCGAGTGGCCAGAGGTCTCAGCGGGCACCGGCGCCCGCGAGGCATCAATCCCAGTCGCGGTGGTCCAGGATCGGGCCGCCATCGGCTGGGAGCGCGTCGACGACCTCGACCTGCACGCCAAACCGCAGGCCGGCCCGGACCGCGGCACTGACCCGGTCGGTGAGGGCTTTGTGGTCCGTGGTGGCTTCAGGCGCCGCGAGCGGGACGATCTGGCACCGCAACTCGTCGCGGTGATCGCGCCGCTCGATGACGAAGCGCCACTGCTCGACGCCCTCGAGGCCGTCCATGACGGCGCCGGCCTGCCGCGGGTGCAAGAACATCCCGCGGACCTTGACGGCTTCACCGACCCGGCCCAGGACCCCGGCCAACCGCGGGACGCCGTCGGTGCCGGCGATCCAGGCCGACAAGTCACCGGTCCCGAAGCGGACGAGCGGATACTCGTCGCGCAGCAGCGTGACGACCACCTGCCCCTCGCCCTCGGTGATCGGCTCGCCGGTGCTCAGGTCACACACGTCGACGTGCACGCCCGGCGCGGGCAGCAGCCCGCCCCCTGGCTCGGTCTCGAAGGCGATCAGGCCGACCTCGGCGGTGCCATAGGCCATCAGCACCGTCGGGACCCGCTCCTGCAGGAGCGCCCGGAGCGAGTCCGGCAGTGGTTCGGCCGTGACGAGGGCCTTGGTCAGCTGCCACCGTTCGGCTGGCAGACCAGCGGCGTCGTACCTCTCGATCAACGTCTTGAGGTAGCTCGGCAGACCGACGTACGCCGTGACGCCGACGTCCGCGATGGCCTGCACCTGCAGGTCCTGGTTGCCGATGCCGCCGGGCAGCACCGAGGCCCCGACCGCCAGCACGCCCTCCTCGAACATCGCCCCGGCGGGGGAGAGGTGGTAGCCGAAGCAGTTGAGCACCGTCTCGCCGGCGCCCAGCCCGGTGGCCCGCAGGGCGGGGGCCCAGCGCCACGGATCTGAGCCGCCCAGCTGGGGTTCATAGATCGGCCCCGGGGACTGGAAGACTCGCCGCAGATCAGCCTGGGCCGACAGCATCCCGCCGAAGGGCGGCGCTTGCCGCTGCAGGGCCAGGACATCGTCCTTGGTCACGATGGGCAGGGCCTGCAGGCCCTGGCTCGAGACGTCGTCGGCGCGCAGGCCGGCGGACTCCAGCCGCGCCGCGAAGGCGGGGATGGTGGAGGCCGCACGACGCACGACGTCGTTGACCGCAGGAGCCAGCTCGGCGGCATACGACTCGATGTCCTGGGCGAGCGACGTCGACTCGGTGGTGGTCATGAGACTTCCCTTCTCAGAGCCAGCGCTTGCGGCGCTTGTAGTGCTTCACGTCGCGGAAGCTCTTGCGGTTGCCGGAGTCCCCGAGGCCCAGGTAGAACTCCTTGACGTCCGGGTTGTCCTGCAGCTCCTGCGCTGACCCCTCGAGGACGATCCGGCCCTGCTCCATGATGTAGCCGTGGTCAGCCACCTCGAGGGCCCGCCGGGCGTTCTGCTCGATGACCAGGACGGTGAGGTCCATCTCCTCGTTGATCCGCTTGATGAAGGAGAAGATCTCCTTGACGAGCAACGGCGCCAGCCCCAGCGACGGCTCGTCGAGCATGAGGAGCTTGGGCTTGGCCATCAGGGCCCGTCCGATGGCGAGCATCTGCTGCTCGCCTCCGGACAGGTAGCCGGCGACCCGGCTACGCATGTCGCCGAGCTTGGGCAGCAGCCCGTAGACCATGTCGAGGTCTGCCTTGATGTCGATGCGCCCCCGGAAGTAGGCGCCGGCGATGAGGTTCTCCTCGACCGTCAGGTGCTCGAAGACGTGCCGCCCCTCCATGCAGAGGGAGAGCCCCTGTCGGACTCGCTCGGCCGCATCCATCCGGGTGATGTCCTTGCCCGCGAAGGTGATCGAGCCATCCGTCACCTCACCGTGCTCCGTCGGGAGCAGGCCGGAGACGGCCTTGAGGGTCGTCGACTTGCCAGCGCCGTTCGAGCCCAGCAGGGCGACGATCTTGCCCTGCGGGACGCCGATCGAGAGCCCGCGCAGGACGAGGATGACGTCGTCGTAGATCACCTCGACGTTCTCGAGCGTGAGCAGGTCGGAGGTGGCCGGCGCGACAGGGCCGGCCGCCCCCTTGCTGCTCAGGTCGACGGAGCTCATGACTCCGGCGTCTGGTTCGCAGCGAGCTCCGAGAGCTCGCCGCCCTTGACCTGGTAGATGCCGGTGCCGGTGGAGCCACGGTGCGAGTCGGCGGTGAACTTGATGGTGCCCGAGCCGAGGACGCCGCCGGTGTCGACCGCGTCCATCGTCTCGAGGGCCGATTTCAGGCTCTCGCCGTTGAGCTCGCCGCCCGCGGCGATGGCCTTCGAGAGGCCCTTGGCCATGACGTCCATCGTGTACCAGCCCTGCGCGTAGTGCAGGCCCTTGTCAGCGAGCGACCCACCCTTGCTCTTGAGGTAGGTGTCGATGGCCGCGTGGCCCGGCTTGTTGGCCGAGGCCGGCGCGACGGGGGAGATGAGGACGTGGCCCTCGGCGTTCTCAGCTCCGGCCGTCTTGACGAAGAGCTCGTCAGCGCACCAGTTGAGGCAGACGATCTTCATGTCGAGGCCCTGGGCCTTGATGTCCTTGGCGACCTGCGCGGCCGGCGAGGAGACGTTCTGGATGACGATGTACTTCGCGCCCTGTGACTTGGCCTGGGTGAGCAGGCCGACCTGGTTCGGGGTCTTGGGCATCGGGTAGGCCGTGTAGCCGAGGTCGAGCTTCTTCTCGGCGACCCAGTCCTTGCCGTCACCGACCGGGGCCAGACCGAAGGGGCTGTCGTTGTGGAAGACGGCGACCTCGGCGCGGCCGCCGGCGTCCTTGGCGATCCAGTTGAGCGCGACGCGCATCTGGTCGGAGTAGGTCGGCGCCACGACGAAGTTGTACGGGGACTCCTTCGGGTCGGTCAGCGGCTCGGCGTAGGACGCGGACATGAACGGGAGCTTGTCCGCGGCGACCTTGCTGCGCAGGGCCTCCGAGTCGCCGGTGCCCCAGCCCTGGATGGCGATGGCGTCCTCGTTGACGTACTTCTTGTAGAGCTCCTCGGCCGCGGGGACCTTGTAGGCGTAGTCGTTCGACATGGCCTCGATCTTGTGGCCGTCGACGCCGCCCTTTGCGTTGAGGTTGTCGATGTAGCCGAGCATCCCCTCGTTGTAAGGGGTTCCGACGTCCCCGGTCGCGCCGGTGAGGTCGGCGATGATGCCGAGCTTGATGGGGGCCTTGTCGCCGCCGCCGGTAGCTCCGGGGGTGGCGTCGCCGCCGCCGCCGCAGGCAGCGAGGGCGAAGATCGCGGCGGCAGACGTGCCGACCGTAACGAGGTTGCGCAACTTCATGGGTGTCTCCATTCGTCGGTCGCCAGGGATGGCGGGTGGTGCGGGGGATCGTGCGTGATGGTGCTGTCGTTAGTAGCGGAAGGGCCAGAATCGGACGTAGTCCTTGAGCCGACTCCAGATTCGATCGAGTCCTCTGGGTTCAACGAGGAGGAAGGCGATGATGGCAATGCCGAAGACGGCATTGCGGATCGCGGGGAGCTGCTCGGCCAGGAAGGGCATCGACGTCGAGAGCAGGTCGACCAGCTCGGTGAGCAGGGCCGGGAGCAGGCCGATGAAGATCGCCCCGTAGACGGCTCCGGCGATGCTGCCGAGCCCGCCGACGATGATCATGGCCAGGTAGAGGATCGACACGTCGAGGGTGAACCGCTCCCAGGTGACGGTCTCGGTGTAGTGCGCGGTCAGCGCGCCGGCCAGGCCGACGAAGCCGCTGGACACGGCGAACGCGGTGACCTTGGCGCGGGTGATGTTGACGCCGATGGCCTGGGCCGCGATGTCCTGGTCCCGCACCGCCATGAAGCTGCGGCCGAGGGTGGTCCGGAAGAGGTTGCGGGCGATGACGACCACCGCGATGGTGATCGCGAGGAGCAGCCAGTACCACTGGGTCTCAAAGCTCTTGCGCTCGATCTCGAAGCCCAGGACCGACAGCCGGGAGACCTCGATGAAGCCCTTCCCCTCGGTCAGCCACTCCCAGCGGCGCACGACGAACATGATGATCTCCTGCGAGGCCAGGGTGGCGATCGCGAGGTAGAGACCCTTGAGGCGCAGGGCCGGGAGGCCGAAGAACGCCCCGATCGTCGCCGTCATGATGACGGCGAAGAGGATGCTGATCGGCACCGGCATCCCGCCGCGCTCGGAGAGGATGACTGAGGTGTAGGCGCCGACGGCGAGGAAGCCGCCCTGGCCGAGCGAGATCTGGCCGGTGAAGCCGACCAGGATGTTCAGGCCCACGGCGCCGATGACGGCGATCAGGATGGTGTTGGCGATCCCGAGCCAGTAGTTGTCGAGGATCGCCGGCGCGAGGAGCAGCAGCGCGACCATGAGAGCGAGGCGAAAGTACTCGGCGCGCGTGTGCCGCAGCCGCAGCTCGGCGCCGTAGGACCGGTGGTGGATACCGGTCGCGGTGGCAATGGCCATGGGTCAGACCCTCTCGATCCGTGTCTCGCCGAAGATGCCGTAGGGCCGCACGATGAGGATGGCCACGAGCACGAGGTAGGGGATAACTTCCGCCAGGCCGGGATCGGCATAGCCGGAGACGTACTGCTTGAGCAGGCCGATGGTCAGGCCACCGATGATGGTGCCCGGGATGGAGTCGAGGCCACCCAGGATGACGACGGGGAAGACGATCAGGCCGAAGGCCGCGATGTTCTGGTCGACGGCCGACAGGTCGGCCAGCAGGACACCGGCGACGAGCGCGCTCACCGCGGCGAGCACCCAGGCCAGGGTGAACACCCGGCGGACCGAGATCCCCATGGTCAGGGCGGCCTGCTGGTCATCGGCCACCGCCCGCATCGAGATTCCGTGCCGGCTCTTCTGGAAGAAGGCGGTGAAGGCAGCGAGCACGATCGCGGCGATCAGGATGACGACGAGGCGGTTGACCGGGACGGTCACACCGGCCAGGTCGATGCTCCCGGTGGGAAGGATCCGGGGCTGCGACTTGGGAGCCGTGCCGAAGAAGATCTGGATGACCGCCTTGAGGACGGACGAGAGCCCGATCGTCACCATGATGACGCTGATCGGGTTCTCCCCGATGAGTGGCCGCAGGATGAAGCGTTCGACGACGATACCGAGGACGATCGCGACCAGCACCCCGAAGACCGCTGCGCCGATCAACGGCAGCTTGAAGATGACGAAGCCGGTGTAGAACATGTAGGCGCCGACGAGGAGGAACTCGCCCTGGGCGAAGTTGATGACTCGGGTCGCCTTGTAGATGAGCACGAAGCCCAGGGCCGCGAGGGCGAGCAGCGCTCCGTCGGACAGGCCATAGACGGTCAGCGAGATGAAGGTGCTCATCGGCGTCCACTCCAGACAGGTCGGCGGCCCCGGCCCTCGGGTGCCCGGAAGGTGGTCAGGTCAACGATGGTCAGGACGAGGTTGCGCTCGACGGAGCTGCCGTCCTGATAACTGATCAGGCTGCGCAACGAGACCTCGTCCGCTCCCTCGGCGAGGGCCGAGATGATGTCGCTGTAGCGCTGCGCGATGACGTTGCGCCGGACCTTGCGGGTGCGGGTGATCTCGTCGTCGTCGGGGTCGAACTGCTTGTGCAGCAAGACGAGTCGCTTGATCCGGATGCTCTCCGGGAGGTCCTCGTTGGAGCGCTGCACCTCCTCGGCGATGAGGTCACGGGTCTCCTGCTTGCCGGCCAGGTCGGTGTAGGTGGTGTAGCTGAGCCGCTCGTGCTCCGCCCATGCCCCGGTCGTCATGGGGTCGATGGTGATGAGCGCCGTCATGCCGTCGTCGCCCGAGAAGGTCACGGCCTCCTCGACATAGGGCGAGAACTTCACCTTGTTCTCGATGAAGGCGCTGGAGAAGCGCGTCCCGTCGGAGGTGGTCAGCACGTCCTTGGCGCGGTCGATGACCACGAGGTGCCCGCGCTCGTCGATGAACCCGGCGTCGCCCGTGTGCAGCCAGCCGTCGGCATCGACGGCTTCGGCGGTTGCCTCCGGGTTGCGGTGGTAGCCCTTGAACACCGAGGCGGAGCGCAGCAGGATCTCACCGGCATCGGTGATCTCGATCTCCGTGCCCGGGATGGGAGTGCCCACCGACGCGAAGGCGATGTCGTCGTCGCGGTGGACGACGGCGAGACCACAGATCTCGGTCTGGCCGTAGATCTGCTTGAGGTTGACGCCGATCGCGTGGAAGAAGCGGAAGACGTCCGGCCCGAGGGGCGCGCCTCCGGTGTAGGCGTGCTGGATCCGGGCGAGGCCGAGCTGGTCGCGGACCGGGCGCAGTGCGACCTGGTCGGCGATGGCGTACAGCACGGTCAGGCCCCCAGCGCTCTTGCCCTGCATCCGGCGCTCGGCGACGCGGTCCCCGATGGAGTAGCCCCAGCCGAACACCTTGCGCTTGAGGGCTCCGGCCTCGTCGATGCGCACCTGCACCTCGGACAGCATCGACTCCCAGATGCGCGGCGGCGAGAACATCACGTCCGGGCCGATCTCGCGCATGTCGGCCTTCTGGGTGGCGCTGTCCTCCGGGAAGGAGAGGGTCAGCCCGCGGGAGAGGCCGCAGGCAACGGCAAACATCTGCTCGCCGATCCAGGCGAACGGCAGGAAGGAGACGTAGCGGTCCTTGGGGCCGATCGGGTCGATGGTCGTCAGGTGCTCGGCCATCGCCAGGAGGTTGGCGTGGGACAGCTCGGCCAGCTTGGGACGCGACGTCGTGCCCGACGTCGTGCAGATGACGGCGACGTCGTCGCAGTCACCGGCGGCGATCTGCTCGTCGAGCCAGCTGGGACGCTCCGCACCCCAGTCACGACCGAGGGCTTCGACGTCGACGAAGTCGCGCAGGAAGTCCTCGGTGTACTGCTCGAGGCCGTGCGGGTCGTAGTAGACGACGGTCTGGACGAGGAGGTTGCTCCCCGGGCCGTTGCCCGTGCCGTGGCCCGCCTCGTCGTGCGGCGACGCCCCGCTGTTCGTCTCGTCCCGGAGCCGGATCAGTTTGTCGACCTGCTCCTGGTCCTCGGCGACGACGACCTTGACGTGGGCCAGCGTGAGGATGTGGCGCAGCTCCTCACCGATGCTCGTGGGATAGATGCCGACGACCGCAGCGCCGATGCTCTGGGCTGCGAGTTCCGCGATGAGCCACTCGGGCCGGTTGTCCCCGAGGACGGCGACGATCTCGCCGCGCTCGACGCCCAGGGCTGCGAGCCCGTGCGCGAAGTCACGCACCCGCTCGTCGTACTGGCGCCACGTGATCGGCTGCCAGATGCCGTAGCGCTTCTCCTGCAGGGCGGTCTGCTCGGGTCGCTCGCCGGCGAGCGTCGCGAGCAGGCGAGGGAACGTGCTCTCGGGGGCCGTGCCGTATGCCGCGGTGCTGGGCGCCGCGGTACCGCGCGCTTCCCGGGTCGCTGGCTGGGCGGCATACGCCATGGTTTCTTCCTTTGCCATCAGTGCTCCTCGGCGCCGAGGTAGGCCTCGACGACCTTGGGGTTGGCCTTGACCTCGTCCGGGGTGCCGTCGGCGATCAGGCGGCCGAAGTCGAGGACGCTGACGCGGTTGGAGATGTCCATGACCACGGCCATGTCGTGCTCGATGAGGATCACGGTGACCCCGGCCAACTCGTGGACGTCGAGGATGTAGCGCGCCATGTCCTCCTTCTCCTCGGCGTTCATGCCGGCCATGGGCTCGTCGAGCAGGAGCAGGGAGGGCTGGATGCAGAGGGCCCGGCCGAGCTCGACGCGCTTCTGGATCCCGTAGGCGAGGGAGCCGACGGGCTGGTGGCGGAACGCCTGGAGGGAGAGCAGGTCGATGACTTCCTCGACGAGGCCGCGGTGGGCGATCTCCTGGCGCTTGGCCGGACCGAACCACAGCAGCGAGGCGAGCACGCTCTGGCTCATGTGGATGTGCCGACCCAGCATGAGGTTCTCGAGCACGGTCAGCTGCGCGAAGAGCTCGATGTTCTGGAACGAGCGCGCGACGCCGAGCCGGGCGATGCGGTGCGGCGGCAGCTGGGTCAACTCGTGCGAGGTGCCCTCGGTCCCGGTGTGCAGGACGATGCTGCCCTGTTGCGGGTGGTAGAGGCCGCTGACGCAGTTGAGCAGACTGGACTTGCCGGCGCCGTTGGGGCCGATGACCGCGTGGATGTGCCCCTGCGTCACGGTGAAGCCGACGTCGGCGAGCGCGTGGACGCCACCGAAGCGCAGACCGATGTCGCGGACCTCGAGCAGTGGCTGACCGGCCGGGACGGCCGAGGAGCTCAGCGTGTGCTGGTACGCCCGGGTAAGCCCAGGTTTCACAGGAGTCCTCCCTCCAGGGCGACCACCTCGTTGGGTCGCTCGAGATGATCATGCCTTTTCATATAGTGAAAAGGCAAGTACTTTGGCTGGAATCACATAACGATCAGATAGAGTGCGATTCCGCCGGGCCGGACTGTGGTGCGCCCCGGTCGTACCGAGGTGACTGGGAGAGAGGTCCGCGCGTGCCGTCGACAGAGCTTCGGGACCAGAGGGGCAGTCTCGGCACGGTGCGCAACGCCGTGACGCTGCTGGAACTGCTCGGTGAGGGTCCCGCCCACCAGCACCTCAGTGACCTTGCGGAGCGTTCGCAGATGTCCGTGCCGACCGTGCACCGACTGCTGCGATCGCTCGTGCTGGCCGACCTGGTCGAGCAGGATCCCCGATCCTCCCGCTACGGCCTGGGACCGGAGTTGGTGCGCCTGTCGCACCGGTATCTCGCTCGGCTGCCGATCATCGGCGCGGTCGCGCCCTACCTGACGCAACTGCGTGACCTGGTCGGCGGGACCATCCTCGTACAGGCGATGGTCCGGTCCGCGCTGGTGACCCTCGATCGGGTGGACGGCTCGGAGGCTGGGCTCTATCGCGACGCCCACGCGGTCCGGCCCCCGCTGAGCACGGCGTCAGGCCGGTTGCTGCTGGCCCGCGGCGGTGACGCCGAGTGGCAGACGGCCCTGGAGCAGGCCGAACCGGCCGTTCGCGAGCTCGCTGAGGCCTCGCGAGCCCAGTGGGCCGGAGCGCCGTGGCTGGCTGTCGAGGGTGCTGCACCCGGGCTGCCGGGACACGTGGCGGTGGCGTTGGTCGACGCCCACGAGGTCGCGCTGGCCACGCTGGTGGCTGTGCTCCCCCACGACGCGAGTGACGACACGATCGCAGCCGTGGCCGGCCACCTGACGCGGGCCGGATCCGCCGCGGTGAGGATGCTCGGCAATGCCTGAAACTGCTTGGGTGCCAGACGGATCCGCGTGGGAGCGGGCGGCTGGCCTGGTCGACTGGGACCGGCCCTTCGAGACCCTGTGGAGGCCGGACGGGATCCGGTCGGAGTGGTTCGTCGGTGGACTGCTCAACGCCTCCACCAACTGCGTCGACCGACATGCGGCGGCCGACCCCGACCGGATCGCGATCCGCTGGGAGGGAGAGCCCGGCGACGAGCGGCTCATCACCTATGCCGAGCTGCTCGAGGAGGTCTCGACCCTCGCCCGGGCCCTGCGTGGCCTCGGTGTCGGCCCGGCTGACGTCGTCGCCCTGCACCTGGGTGGGGTGCCGGAGATCATCGTCGCGATGCTGGCCTGCGCCCGGATCGGGGCGGTCCATGCCATCCTCCCGACTCCCTTGCCGGGGGAGGCGCTGGCTGATCGGCTCGAAGGACTCGCGGCCAAGGTCCTGTTCACCCAGGACGGTGCCTGGCGACACGGGACCGTGCTCCCGCTCAAGGTCCGTGCGGACGAGGCCCTCACCGCGGTCGCCGGGATCGAGCACACGATCGTCGTGCGGCGGACCGGGATCGACGTCGCCTGGTTCGAGGGGGACCGGTGGTATCACGACCTCGTCGCCGGTGGCCGGTCCGGCTCCGCGCGGGCCGGCGGTGAGGCGGTGCCCCTGCCGAGTGACCACCCGCTCCTGCGGATGAACCTCGCCAACCGGGGCGGACGACCGGTGATCGTCACCCACGGGGCCGCGGGGCTGATCATCGCGGCCGCCACGATCCACGAGTGGGGCGTCGCGGACGGCGACACGTTCTGGTGTGCCGGCGACGTCTCCTGGCAGGGGGTGGCGACCCACGGCATCTACGGGCCGCTGGCGCGCGGTGCGACGACCGTCCTCTACGAGGGCACCCTCGACGTGCCCACCCACGCTCGGGCCTGGGAGATCATGCGCCGCCACGGCGTCACGACCTTGCTCACCACGCCATCGGTCCTGCGCACGATGCGCGGCTGGGCCGCTGCCCTGCCGGACACCGACGCCCCGGCGACGCTGCGTCGCATCGTCACGTTCGGCGAGTCGGCTGAGTCGCCGCTGCGCGAGTGGGCCGGCACGGGGCTCGGGCGGCCCCTGACGGTCGCTGACGGGTGGGGCCAGATCGAACTCGGCGGCATCGTCCACGTGGACCACCCGATCGAGCCGGACCTGCTGCCGTCGACGGGGCTCGCGGTCGTCGATGCCGAGGGTGGGGAGGTGCCCACCGGGCACGACGGCGAGCTCGTCCTGACCCGGGCGTGGGCCGGAGAGATGCTCCCGGCGACCGGTGCGGTGGCCGCCGCAACGGACGCCCACTGGACCACCAGGCCCGGGTGGTACGTGACCGGTGACCGGGTCCGTCGGGATGCGGCGGGGCGCCTCGAGTTCCTCGGGCGCACCGACGAGGTCGTCTCGCTGCACGGGCAACTCGTCTCGATCAGTGAGGTCAAGCAGGCCCTGCTCGACCACCCGTTCGTGCGGCAGGCCGATGTCATCGAGCGGCGTGACGCCCACGGCGCTCGCTACCTCGCTGCGGCGATCGTGCTCGACCACGAGCAGACGCCGGCTCAGGACCTGACGGTCATCGCAGCGGACCTGCACGGATCGGTCCGCGACAGCCTCGGGGGGCTGGCCCGGCCGCGGATGCTGGTCTTCGTCGACCACTTCGGGGACGAGTTGCGTGGCGACGAGCGTCGCCGCGCGCTGGCGGTCCTGCCACTGAGCGACACCCCCGAGCCCAAGCGGGTGGCCTGGACCCAGATCCTGGCCGCTGCTGAACACCTCACCGGCCCCTGAGGCCGGGGCGGGTGAAACGGGTGCGCGTCGGGTGAAGCGCGACTCCTAGACTGGCCCCCATGGTTTCCCCGCTCGTCGCGCTCACCCCGAAAGTACAGTCCGCGATCGCTGTTGCCCTGGGCGACGACCTGCGGGAGGTCGACCCGGTGCTGCGCCCGTCGCAGTTTGCCGACGTGCAGGTCAATGCGGCCCTCGCGCTGGCCAAGAAGGTCGGGATGGCACCGCGTGAGGTGGCGGCCAAGATCGTCGACGCGCTCGAGCTGGATGGGGTCTGTGAAACATCCCGATCGACTACTCGGCGCCCAACGTGGCCAAGGAGATGCACGTCGGCCACCTGCGCACGACGATCGTCGGCGATTCGCTGGCGCGCACCCTGGAGCACCTCGGCCACCACGTCATCCGGCAGAACCACGTCGGCGACTGGGGCACCCCTTTCGGCATGCTCATCGAGCACCTCCTCGAGGTCGGTGAGGACTCCGAGGAGGCCGGCCTGCTCGTCACCGACCCCAACGCCTTCTACCAGGCGGCCCGGGCGAAGTTCGACCAGGCGGAGAGGGCCGAGCCGGCCGGCAGCGCCGGGGACTTCAACACCCGGGCCCGGGCCCGCGTCGTCGCGCTGCAGGCCTCCGACCCCGAGACCCTGCGTCACTGGAACCAGCTCGTGGACCTGTCCAAGGCCTACTTCAACAAGGTCTACCGGACGCTCGGTGTGACCCTGACCGACGCCGACCTGGCGGGGGAGTCGAGCTACAACGACATGCTGGCGGGTGTGTGCCAGGAGCTGGAGGACCGCGGCATCGCGACGATGTCCCACGGCGCGCTCTGCGTCTTCCTGGACGGCTACACCGGCCGTGAGGGCCAGCCCGTTCCGCTCATCATCCGCAAGTCGGACGGTGGATACGGTTATGCGACCACTGATCTCGCGACCATCAAGTACCGGGTGGAGCAGCTCGAGGCGCACCGGGCGCTGTACGTCATCGGGGCCCCACAGGCCCTGCACCTCAACATGGTCTGGGACACCGCCCGCAAGGCTGGGTGGCTGCCCGACGACGTGACCCCGGTCCACATCCAGATCGGGAACGTCCTCGGTGCGGACCGCAAGATCCTCAAGACCCGCTCGGGCAGCTCGTTGCGGCTCATGGTGCTGCTGGAGGAGGCCGTCGACAAGGCCCGGGCGTTGATCGACGAGACCCGGCCTGACCTCGACCAGGAGGCCCGGGCCACCATCGCCCGGCAGGTGGGCATCGGGGCCGTCAAGTACGCGGACCTGTCCGTCGCCCACGGCAGTGAATATGTCTTCGACCTCGACCGGATGGTGGCCCTGACCGGCAACACCGGTCCCTACCTGCAATACGTCGGCGCGCGGATCCGCTCGATCTTCCGTCAGGCCGCGTTGGACCCGCAGGCCCAGCACGCACCGATCCTCCTCGAGGAGTCCCACGAGCGGGAGCTGGCCAAGCACGTCCTCGGCTTCGGTGAGGTCGTCGCCGCGGTCGGCGCCGAGTACGAGCCGCACGGGGTGGAGTCACCCGAGCAGATGTGACCAGCGGCCGCTCCGTCGAGTGGCCCCGCCAGCCACCCACCACCCCCACTGAGTCGAGTGGCCACATCCACCCAGTCGAGTGGCCCCGCCATCCAAAGAGTCGAGTGGCCCCGTTCCCACAGGCAGGCTGTGGATGACGGGGCCACTCGACTCGGGGGTGAGGCCACTTGACTCGGGGGTGAGGCCACTCGACTCGGGGGTGAGGCCACTCGACTCGGGGGTGAGGCCACTCGACTGAGGTGAGGTGCCCGGGCCTGACCCTGGGTGGCCAAGGTCAGGCGGGGTCGCTCACTCGACCGGCTCCCAGCCGCGCTTGGGGGCGCGGGAGCCGACGCCGGTCCCGGCCCGCTCGTCATTGCTGCGGTAGACGATGTAGGGGCGGGTGACGTAGCCGACCGGGGCCGAGAAGACGTGGACCAGGCGGGTGAAGGGCCACAGGGCGAACAGGATGCAGGCAACGAGGGCGTGCAGCTGGAAACCGAGCGGGATGCCGACCATGTAGGCGGGGTCCGGGTTGCCCGAGAAGATCCCGCGATACCAGAGCGAGACGCTTTCGCGGTAGTTGAACGCGTGCCCGCCGGACGAGCCGAGCCCGAAGATGCTCGAGGCGACGGTGTTCCACATGCCGAGGGCGACCACGAGGCCGAGGAAGAAGTACATGACCTTGTCCATCGGCGTCGTCGAGGAGAAGATCGGTCCGATGGTCCGGCGGCGGTAGATGAGGATCACCATGCCGACCACGACCGCGACCCCGGACAGGATGCCGCCGATCACGGCGACCACGTGATAGAGCTCCTCGCTGATCCCGAGCGCATCGGTCCAGGACTTGGGGATGATCAGGCCGATGATGTGCCCTCCCACCACCCCGAGCATGCCGAAGTGGAAGAGCGGGCTGCCCCACCGGAGCAGGCGCGACTCATAGAGCTGGGAGCTGCGCGTGGTCCACCCGAACTTGTCGTAGCGGTATCGCCACCAGTGCCCGACGATGAAGATCGCCAGGCAGACGTAGGGGACGATCACCCAGAGGAAGGTGCTCATGAGGGGGCTCCAACGGGGATGTGGGCGCCGAGATCGACGGCGGTGCTGGGGGAGGGGGATTCGTAGTCGGGTCGGGGATTGAGGCGCGGGTCCATGCCGTAGCCGTCGCACCGAAGTCGAGGACGACGCTGAGGTGGTCGGGCAGCTCGTCGGCCTCGAACTCGAGCCCGGCCCTGCGGTAGGCCTGCTTGAACTGCACCAGCGCCACCCCGCGTCGGCGGGTGTCCCCGAACGAGAAGTAGGTCAGGTAGAGGCAGCACCGGCGGGCCAGGTCGAAGGTCTCGACGTAGTCACGCTGTAGTTGCTCCAGCGGCACCGAGGCCACGTGCTCGAGGAACGAGCTCAGCGGCATACGGACCTCGTCCGGGAGCGAGACGACGGCTCGCCCGATGGCTTCGTGCGTGGCTACCGTCTCGGGGAGAGGGTAGTCGAGCAGCGCTGAGATCGCTTGCCAGGCAAGGCGAATCTGCTCATCGGCGAGAGACTGGGCCTGCTGGCGCGCGGCCCTGCGGAAGGGATTCACTTCTTCGACTCCTTGTCCCGCTTGGGGAAGAGCCCGCCCGGCCGTCCCTTGCCGTCCCAGTTGAGCAGGTTGACCCGGCCCCGCTTGGAATCTCCGGTCACGAGGGTGTCGGCGGTCTGGCGCTCCTGCAACATCCGGAAGTTCTCGACGGCAACCGGGGTCAACTCCCCGGAGCCCTCACCGAACGCGCCCATGTCGGCTTCGTAGTCGTAGTCGACGGGGCAGTCGGTGGCGAGTTCCTCGAGCCCGTGGGCCTGCTCGACGTGGGCGGTGGGGATGACGTAGCGGTCTTCGTACTTGGCGATGGCCAGCAACCGGAACATCTCGTACATGGACTCCGCGTCCATCCCGACGGCTTGCGCGATCGCCTCGTCCGGCTCCCCGCCGAGGTTGATGTCGCGCATGAAGGAGCGCATCGCAGCGAGCTTCTGCAGGACCGCCGTCACCGGGACCGTGTCGCCCGCGGTGAAGAGGTTGGCGAGGTACTCGACCGGGATCCGCAGCGCGTCGATGGCCGCGAAGAGGTTGCCCTGGTCCTCGGCATCGAAGCCCGTGTCCTTGACGACGTCGACGACCGGGGACAGTGGCGGGATGTACCAGACCATCGGCATGGTGCGGTACTCCGGGTGCAGCGGCAGCGCGACCTTGTAGTCCTGGATGAGCCGGCGGACCGGGGACTTCTTGGCCGCCTCGATCCAGTCGATGGGGATGCCCGCGAGCTCGGCATCCCGCGCGACGGCGGGGTCGTTGGGGTCGAGGAAGACATCGCACTGGGCCTGGTAGAGGGCGTGCTCGTCCTCGATCGAGGCCGCCTCGAGCACCTTGTCGGCGTCATAGAGCATGAGGCCGATGTAGCGCAGCCGCCCGACGCAGGTCTCGGCGCAGACCGTCGGGATGCCGACCTCGATGCGGGGGTAGCAGAAAGTACACTTCTCGGCCTTGCCGGTCTTGTGGTTGAAGTACACCTTCTTGTAGGGGCAGCCGGAGACGCACATGCGCCAACCGCGGCACTTGTCCTGATCGACCAGGACGATGCCGTCCTCGCTGCGCTTGTAGATCGCGCCGCTCGGGCAGCTCGCGGCGCAGCTCGGGTTGAGGCAGTGCTCGCAGATGCGGGGCAGGTAGAACATGAAGGTCTGCTCGAACTCGAACTTCACCTTGTCCTCGATGCCGCGCAGCATCACGTCACGCTTGGCGTGCTCCTGGCTGCCGCCGAGGTTGTCGTCCCAGTTGGCCGACCACTTGATGTTCATGGCCTTGCCGCTGATCAGCGAGATCGGCCGGGCGACCGGGAAGTGCTGCTGCGCGGGGGAGCGCAGCAGGGTGGCGTAGTCGTAGGTCCACGGCTCGTAGTAGTCGTCGATGGACGGCAGCTTGGGGTTGGAGAAGATCGTCGCGAGCTTCTTCCACCGGCTGCCGGACCTCAGGGTGAGCCGGCCGTTGGGCTTGCGGGTCCAGCCGCCCTCCCAGATGTCCTGGTCCTCGTAGGTGCGGGGGTAGCCGAGGCCGGGCCGGGTCTCGACGTTGTTGAACCACACGTACTCCATGCCGGAGCGGTTGGTCCACGCCTGCTTGCAGGTGACCGAGCAGGTGTGGCACCCGATGCACTTGTCGAGGTTCATCACCATTGCCATTTGGGCCATGATCTTCATCGCGGTGCCTCCTCAGTACTCGACCGGCGCGGTGCGGCGACGGATCATCGTGACCTCGTCGCGCTGGTTGCCCGTCGGGCCGAGGTAGTTGAAGGCGAAGGACAGTTGGGCGTAGCCGCCGATGATGTGGCTCGGTTTCATCAGGATCCTGGTGAGAGAGTTGTGGATGCCGCCGCGGCGGTGGTTGGTCTCGGTGAGCGGGACGTCGATGAGACGGTCCTGCGCGTGGTGCATGTAGACGGTGCCCTCCGGCATGCGGTGGCTGACGATGGCGCGGGCCGCGACGACGCCGTTGCGGTTGACCGCCTCGATCCAGTCGTTGTCCTTGACGCCGATCTTGGCGGCGTCGAGGTCGGACATCCAGATCGCCTGACCGCCACGGGCCAGCGACAGCATGAAGAGGTTGTCCTGGTACTCCGAGTGGATCGACCACTTGTTGTGCGGCGTCAGGTAGCGCACCGACACGCCGAGCTCGGTGATCGCCCCGATCTTCTCCTCGCCGAAGAGGTCGGTCATGTTGAGCGGCGGTCGATAGATCGGCAGCCCCTCACCGATCTCGAGCATCCAGTCGTGGTCGAGGTAGAAGCTCTGTCGCCCGGTCAGGGTGTGCCACGGCTTGAGCCGCTCGACGTTGATCGTGAAGGGGCTGTAACGCCGCCCCCCCGTCTCGGAACCGGACCACTCAGGACTCGTGATGACCGGGACCGGCGCGGCCTGCGTGTCCGCGAAGGTGATCATCTTGCCCTCGTGCTCGGCCGCGAGGTCGTGCATCAGGTGGCCGGTGCGCTTCTCGAGGGTCTTGAAGCCCTGGGTCGCGAGGTGACCATTGGTCGTGCCCGACAGGGCCATGATCGCCTCGGCGGCCTGGATCCCGCTGACCACGCTCGGCCGGCCGTCCTTGACGCCGCCGTGCAGCACGCCGTTCTTGCCCTTGAGGTAGTCGATCTCACGTTTGACGTCGTAGGTGACGCCCTTGGTCGTCGTGCCGAGCGTGTCGAGCAACGGGCCGAGCGAGACCATCTTGTCGTAGATGGCGCCGTAGTCGCGCTCCACCACGATGAGCTTGGGCATCGTCTTGCCGGGGATCGGCTCGCACTCGCCGGCCTTCCAGTCCAGCACCTTGCCGTGCGGGGTCGCCATCGCATCGGGGGTGTCGTGCAGCAGCGGCGCCACGACGAGGTCCTTGACGACGCCCAGGTGCTTGGCCCCCATCGTGGACAGCGCCTTGGAGATGACCTGGAAGATCTCCCAGTCCGTCTTCGTCTGCCACGGCGGGTTGATCGCCGGGTTGAACGAGTGGATGAACGGGTGCATGTCGGTCGTGTTGATGTCGTGCTTCTCGTACCACGTCGCCGCCGGAAGCACGACGTCGGAGAAGATCGTCGAGCTCGTCATCCGGAAGTCGAGGGTGCACAGCAGGTCGAGCTTGCCCTCGGGGGCCTCGTCGTGCCAGACGATGTCGCGGGGCCGGTGGCCCTCGGGGGCGTCGACCGCGCTCACGCTGCTGTCGGTGCCGAGCAGGTGCCGCAGGAAGTACTCGTTGCCCTTGGCCGAGCTGCCGAAGAGGTTGGCCCGCCACTGGGTCAGGATGCGGGGGAAGTTCTCCGGAGCGTCGGGGTCCTCCACCGCGAAGCGCAGGTCACCGGACTTGAGCTGCTCGACGACGTAGTCGGGGACGGACGTGCCTGCGGCCTCGGCGTCGTCGCAGATCTGGATCGAACTGCGGTTGAGGCTGGGGAAGCTCGGCATCCAGCCCAGCCGTGCCGACAGGGCGAGGGTGTCGGCGGTCGACATCCCCTCGAAGCGGCCTGCCCCGGTGGCTGCGGAGTGCGTGTTCACGGGGTAGTGGTCATAGCGGAACTGGTCCGTGTGCATGTACCAGTAGGCGGGCCTTCTCCTGACCGACGTAGTGGGCCCAGCCGCCGCCGTTGCGGCCCTGGCAACCCGTGATCGTCGTCAGCACGAGCATGGCCCGGTAGATCGCGTCGGAGTGGAACCAGTGGTTGGCCCCGGCGCCGACGATGATCATCGAGCGGCCATCGGTGTCGACCGCATTCTGGGCGAACTCGCGGGCGATCCGGGCCACCGCCTGGGCCGGCACCGACGTGATCGGCTCCTGCCAGGCAGGGGTGTAGGGGGTGTCCACGTCGTCGTAGCCGCTCGCCCACGTACCCGGAAGCCCCTCGCGCCCGATCCCGTAGTGGGCGAGCATGAGGTCAAGGACGGTGGTGACCAGCTGGTCGCCGACCCGGCGGACCGGGACGCCCCGGGCCGCGATGCTGGGGTCGCCCTCGTCGAAGCGGGGCAGCTCCACCAGCACGGCCTCGTCGTGCGACCCGTGCAGGGACAGCGCCGGCACCGTGTCACCGAGGTCGAGGTTCCACTTGCCGACACCGTCATCGCCGAAGCGGTCGGCGAGCGAGCCGTTGGGGCAGACGAGTTCGCCGGTCACCTCGTCAAGGACGACCGTGCGGAAGGCGGCACTCTCGGAGTCGCGCTCCGGACCGGTCAGGTCGGCAGCGGTGAGGAACTTGCCCGGCCGGTAGGCCACCGTCCCCGCGGCACCGGGCTCAGCGGCATACCCCTCGCCCTGCACCTGATCGAGGACGATGAGGTGGGGCAGGTCGGTGTACTGGCGGCAGTAGCTCTGGAAGAAGGGCACCTGCCTGTCGACGAAGAACTCCTTGAGCACCACGTGTCCCATCGCCATCGCGAGGGCTCCGTCGGTGCCGGGGGCCAGGGCGAGCCACTCGTCGGCGAACTTCACGTTGTCGGCGTAGTCGGGCGCGACTGCGATCACCTTCTGGCCCCGGTAGCGCGCCTCGACCATCCAGTGCGCATCCGGGGTGCGGGTGACGGGGACGTTGGAGCCCCACATCATCAGGTAGCTGGCGTCCCACCAGTCGCCGGACTCGGGCACGTCGGTCTGGTCGCCCCAGATCTGCGGTGACGCGACGGGCAGGTCGGCGTACCAGTCATAGAAGGAGAGCATCGTGCCGCCGACGAGCTCGGTGAACCGTGAGCCCGAGGCGTGGCTGACCATCGACATCGCCGGGATCGGTGAGAAGCCGGCGATCCGGTCCGGCCCCCACTGCTTGATCGTCGAGACGTAGCCAGCGGCGACGAGCTCAGCGGCCTCCTCCCACGTCGCCCGGACCAGCCCACCCTTGCCGCGGGCGCTCTTGTAGCGCTTGGCCTTGACCGGGTCGTTGGTGATCTCGTGCCACGCCTCCACGGGGTCCCCGAGGCGGGCCTTCGCCTCCCGGAACATCTCCAGCAGGACACCGCGCACGTAGGGGTAGCGGACCCGGGTGGGGGAGTAGGTGTACCAGGAGAAGGCCGCGCCGCGGGGGCAGCCGCGGGGCTCGTACTCGGGGGAGTCGGGGCCGACCGAGGGGTAGTCGGTCTGCTGGGCCTCCCAGGTGATGATCCCGTCCTTGACGTAGACCTTCCACGAGCAGGACCCGGTGCAGTTGACCCCGTGGGTCGAGCGGACCACCTTGTCGTGGCTCCACCGGTCGCGGTAGAAGGAGTCGCCGGAGCGGCCGCCGACCGCCTCCATGCTGCGTTTGTCCTCCGACACCGTGGCCCTGGTGAAGAAGTGCCGGGTGCCGACCAGTGCCTCGCTGAGTGGGCCGTCAAGCCCAGCCGGTGCGTGATCGGTCGTCGAAGGGTTCATCGGGAGATCTCCTTGTCGGGCATGGTCGTGCGTGCGGCAGGGGCGGTGAAGGGGGAGGTCGCGGTCAGTGACGCGACACAGAGGTTGGGTCCGACGAAGGGCGTGAGCCCCACCTCGGTGGACGTCTCGCCGAGGGACTCGAGGACGCCGCGCATCAGGCCGCGGTGGATCCCGCAGACGACGGCAGGGTTCTGGTGGGCGAGGGCGATGAATGGGCACTCGTAGAGCGACACGCGCGCGGTGCGGCCACCGTCGGTGGTGGCGACCTCGGGGGTGTAGCCCCAGTCCCCGAGCAGGTCGACCATCTGGCCGATCTTGCCGAGCCACGCTCCGGCTGAGCGGGCCGGCTCGCACGTGGCCGAGCCGAGCCCCGCCTGGGCCACCTTTCGGCGTCCCCAACGCTCGCCGGCCTCCTCGGGCGTCATGCCCTGACCGGACTCGTCGACCCCGAAGCTCTCCACGAGCAACTCCGTGAGCAACTCGTAGGAGCGCTCCCTGGGGACGGTCTCGAGTGAACCGGTCTCGAGCGCATAGAGCTTGCGGGGGCGCCCGACGCCTTCGCCGCGCTGGAAGTGCGAGCGCAGCAGTCCGACGCCGACGAGTTGGTCGAGGTGAAAGCGCAGCGTCGTCACGTGCAGACCCAGCAGCTCGGCGAGCTCGCGAGCGCTCAGCCCCGCGTGCGGGGCGAGGCCACCCTTGGCGGGGTCGGGGTGGGAGGGGAGGTTGGCCAGGGTGTCCACAATGGCGCGCCGCACGGGTGAACTGAGCAGGTCGACCGAGCTCTCATCCGAGTGCTCCATCGATCCTCCTCTAACCGGCAATTGGGGATATACGTCACAGCCGTGTGGCTTAATTAAAAGGAATGCGTCCATTTATCTAATCACTAAAGAGGAGTGTCCGCGACCACACGCGTCGGCGTGGGCGTGGGGCCGCCTTCGTGGCCCATCGGACGCGGGCAGCCCTCCTACCAAAAGGCCTTGCCCACCGCTACGATTCAGCGAAGAATTGCGACCTGTCGACGGAGCCGATGTGATCTGTGCCATGAAAACGGGGACCGTCCCGTTTGATGGGGGCCGTCGGTGGGAGTTCCGGCTCTCGTCGTGTCACAGGGAGCCTCGGCAAGACGGTAGCCTCTGATCCGACAGAATTAAAAGGAGTTAATTCCTATCTATTAGGAGGCTCGAGAGAGTCATGGAAAACCGATCCGGGGGCACCCGGGTGCTCGTGATGTCGAGCATCGCCTTCACCGTGATGTTCGCGGTCTGGTTGATGTTCGGCATCCTCGGCATCCCGATCCAGAAGGAGCTCGGTCTCACTGACGTCGAGCTGTCCTGGATCACTGCGGTCGCCGTCCTCAACGGCTCGATCTGGCGCCTGCCGGCGGGGATGCTCTCCGACCGGATCGGCGGTCGCACCGTCATGGTCGGGATGCTCTTCGCGACGGCGATCCCCGCCTACCTCGTGTCGCAGGCCCACTCCTACGGAATGCTCCTGCTCCTGGCCTTCCTCGTCGGCTTCGCCGGCAACTCCTTCAGCGTCGGAATCGCGTGGAACTCCGCCTGGACCCCCCGCGAGCGACAGGGCTTCGCGCTGGGCGTCTTCGGGGCCGGCAACGTCGGTGCCTCGGTCACCAAGTTCATCGGGCCGCCGATCATCACCGGCACCGCGGGAGCCGGGTACATCCTCGGCATCCAGGGCGGTTGGCGGCTCGTCCCGGTCATCTACGCGGTCCTGCTCATCCTCGTCGGGATCCTCACCCTCATCGTGACGCCCCGTCATGACCGGGTGGCCGGCGCCGGCAAACCGCTCAGCGAGATGATGCGTCCGCTGCGACAGGTCCGGGTCTGGCGCTTCGGCCTCTACTACGTCGCCGTCTTCGGTGCCTACGTCGCCCTGGCCGCGTGGCTGCCGAAGTACTACGTCGACAACTTCGACATCCCGCTCGGCACCGCGGCCCTGCTGACAGCGACGTTCATCTTCCCGGCCTCGCTGCTGCGTCCCGTCGGCGGCTGGTTCAGTGACCGCTTCGGAGCCCGACGCGCCATGTACTGGACCTTCGGGGTCATGCTCCTCACGAGCGGCATCCTCATGATGCCCAACGGCCACATCGTCGTGGTCGGGCCTGACGGCACCCAGAGTGAGCACCTCGGCTACGCCATCGGGCTCGTCCCCTTCGCCGTCATCGTCTTCTTCCTCGGCTGCGCCATGGGGATCGGCAAGGCCGCCGTCTACAAGCACATCCCCGAGTACTTCCCCGACAATGTCGGCGCGGTGGGCGGCCTCGTCGGGATGCTCGGCGGGCTCGGTGGCTTCTTCCTGCCGCCGATGTTCGCCTACACCAAGGCATGGTCCGGCTTCCCGTCGAGCACCTTCTTCGTCATCTTCCTGCTCACCGCGGCCTGCCTGGTGTGGATGCACTGGACCGTCGTGCACATGCTGCACCGCGGTTCGCCCGAGCTGTCCGACCACTTCGAACAACCCGACGGCACCGAGCCGGCGGACCAGACCCCTGCAGCGTCCCGATCGGGCGCCCAAGATGAAACCGTGGAGGCCCACGCATGAGCGCGAAGTCCGTTGCAGCCCCGAAGGGGGAGTGGCTCGAGTCCTGGGATCCGGAGAACGAGGAGACCTGGGACAAGGGCCTGGCCTGGTCCACCCTGTGGATCACGACCTTCAGCCTCACCATGGGCTTCGTCACCTGGTTCCTGCCGAGCGCCATCGTGCCGAAGCTCAACCCGCTGGGATACACCTTCACCCAGTCGCAGCTCTACTGGCTCGCCTCGATCCCGGGTCTGGCCGCCGGCCTGATGCGGATCATCTGGATGGTGCTGCCCCCGATCATGGGCACCCGCAAGATGGTCACCCTCACGACCTTGCTGTTCATCTTCCCAGTCCTGGGGTGGGGCGTCCGGGTCACCAGCCCCACCGCGCCCTACTGGGAGTTGCTGACGCTCGCCTTCCTCTCCGGCATCGGCGGAGGCGCGTTCTCGGGTTTCATGCCCTCGACCTCCTACTTCTTCCCGAGACGGATGCAGGGCACGGCGCTCGGTCTGCAGGCCGGCATCGGCAACTTCGGTGTCTCGCTGGTCCAGCTGCTCACGCCGTGGCTGATCGGCCTCAGCTTCCTCGGCTTCCTCGGTGGCTCACAGCACCTCGCCTTCGTCGGCAAGGCAACCCAGCAGGTTTGGTACCAGAACGCCGCCTTCGTGTGGATTCCGTTGATGCTCATCGTTGCCGCGATCGCCTGGCACTTCCTCAAGTCGGTGCCGATCAAGGCCAACATCCGCCAGCAGTTCGACATCTTCAAGAACCAGGACACCTGGTGGATGACGCTCATCTACATCATGACCTTCGGCACGTTCGCCGGTCTGTCCGCCCAGTTCGGCCTGCTGATGGCCAACCTCTACGGCATCGGCAACCCTGAGATCGTCTCCGGGGCCGGCGCGACCGCGAAGGTCCTCGTCGACGGCTACACGGTGCCGGACGTCGTGAAGTACGTCTTCTACGGTCCGCTCATCGGTGCCGCAGCGCGCGTCGCCTTCTCACCGCTGACCGACCGGATGGGCGGCGCCAGGTGGTCGCTCGTCTCGGGGCTGGGGCTGATCGGGTCGATCACCTACACGATCGGGGGCCTGACCCCGGACACGACGTCTGCCGCGACGCTCGATGCCGGCTTCAGCCGGTTCTTCTGGGGGATGATGCTCATCTTCCTGTTCACCGGGATCGGCAACGCCTCGACCTTCAAGCAGATGCCGATGATCTTCGAGCGCCGGCAAGCCGGTGGGGTGATCGGCTGGACCGCTGCCATCGCGGCCTTCGGACCGTTCCTCTTCGGCGTCGGCCTGACGATGATGTCGCCGAGCACCTTCTACATGATCGGCATCGCGTGGGCGGTCATGTGCACCGGCATCGTGTGGTGGCGCTACGCACGCCCCGGTGCGCCGATGCCGGGCTGAGGGGCCCAACCACCCCCAGGCCGTATGCCGCTGAGCTGGCTCCGCGACGGCACTGCTGCCCCGCCGTTGGTGGAGTCGCCGCCGGGCAGAGGGCAGGGTGGCCCGGACGAAGAGTGTGTCGCGGTCCCATGGTGCGCAGGATCACGCCCGCACACCATGGGGGCCGGGCCAGTCGATGGCCTAAGTTCGAAGGCGGACCGCCCGCCTGCCCGCGGCCTACCCGCCCCGCCCGGCCGTTGCATAGCCGCCCCCGCCCGCCACGACCCCGCCAGCCCCGATGAAGGAGAGTCACCGTGCAGATCGGTGTCCCCCGTGAGACCCGTGCCCGTGAGACGCGCGTCGCCGCGACTCCCAAGACCGTCGAGCAGCTCATCGGCCTGGGCTACGAGGTCGTGATCGAAGCGGGCGCCGGGGCCCTGGCGAGCTTCTCCGACGAGGCCTACGCCGCCGCCGGTGCCCAGGTCGTCGACGCGGCGCAGGTCTGGCAGGCGCCGATCGTGCACAAGGTGAACGCCCCCAACGACGACGAGATCGCCCGGATGGCCCCACACACCACCGTGGTGAGCCTGATGGCACCCGCGATCAACCCGGACCTGGTCGCCAAGCTGCAGGCCGCCCGAGTGACGGCGATGGCGATGGATGCCGTGCCGCGGATCAGCCGGGCCCAGTCGCTCGACGTGCTCAGCTCGATGGCCAACATCGCCGGCTACCGGGCCGTCGTCGAGGCCGCTCACGAGTTCGGCTCGTTCTTCACCGGGCAGGTGACGGCGGCGGGCAAGGTCCCCCCGGCCAAGGTCCTGGTCGTCGGGGCCGGCGTCGCCGGTCTGGCCGCGATCGGCACCGCGCGCTCGCTCGGTGCGATCGTGCGGGCCACTGACGCCCGGCCCGAGGTGGCTGAGCAGGTCGAGTCGATGGGGGCGGACTTCCTGGCCGTCGAGGTGCCCGAGGCGGACCAGGCCGCGGCTTCCTCCGACGGCTACGCCAAGGAGATGGGTGAGGAGTTCAACCGCCGGGCTGCGCAGCTCTACGCCACCCAGGCGCCCGACTCCGACATCATCATCACCACCGCCCTCATCCCCGGTCGCCCGGCACCCCGGCTGATCACCGCCGAGATGGTCGCCGCGATGAAGGCCGGCTCGGTGATCGTCGACATGGCGGCCGCCAACGGCGGCAACGTCGAGGGTGCGGTCGCCGACGAGCTCGTCGTCACGGCCAACGGTGTCAAGATCATCGGCTACACCGACCTCGCGGGCCGGCTCCCGACCCAGGCGAGCCAGCTCTACGGAACCAACCTGGTCAACCTGATGAAGCTGCTCACCCCGGGCAAGGACGGGCAACTGGTCCTCGACTTCGACGACCCGGTGCAGCGCAACATGACGGTGACCAGGGACGGGGAGCTGCTCTGGCCGCCACCGCCGATCCAGGTGAGTGCGGCGCCTCAAGTTGCCAGCTCAACGCCGGGCGCCAAGATCGAGAAGGCGCCACCCGCGCCACCGAACCTCGTGCGCCGACACACGTGGATGGCGATCGGCGCGATCGTCTTCGGCGCCCTGTCCGCTCTCTCGCACGGCAGCTTCCTCGGTCACTTCTCTGTCTTCGCCCTCGCCGTGGTCGTCGGCTTCTACGTGATCGGCAACGTCGCGCACGCGCTGCACACGCCGCTCATGTCGGTCACCAACGCGATCAGCGGCATCATCATCGTCGGCGCGCTCATCCAGCTCGGCACGTCAGACGGACGGGTCGCCATCTTTGTGATCGCGACCTTGGGGACGCTCGTCGCGAGCATCAACATCTTCGGAGGCTTCACCGTGACCCAGCGGATGCTCACGATGTTCCGGAAGGCCTGAGCCATGACCGCTGATTTCGCCCTCGTCGGGGCGGCCTATCTGGTCGCCGCCATCCTCTTCATCCTCAGCCTTGCCGGCCTCTCCAAGCACGAGAGCGCCAAGCTCGGCAACAGCTACGGCATGGTCGGGATGGCCATCGCCCTCGTCGCCACCCTCTGGGTCGCAGGCCAGTTCGCCGGCGCGCTCCAGTGGCTCGCCATCGTCGTCGCCATGGCGATCGGCGCGGTCATCGGCATCACCCTGGCCCGTCGGGTCGAGATGACCGAGATGCCCGAGCTCATCGCGATGCTGCACAGCTTCGTCGGCCTGGCCGCCGTGCTGGTCGGCTTCAACTCCTACCTGGACGGCCAACGGGACGCGGTGCACCTCGTCGAGGTCTTCCTCGGTGTCTTCATCGGCGCCGTCACCCTGACCGGCTCGATCGTCGCCTTCCTCAAGCTGTCGGGCAAGATGTCGAGCAAGCCGCTCATGCTGCCGGCCAAGCACTACCTCAACCTCGCCGCGGTCCTGGTGTCGGTGGCCCTGATGGTCTGGTTCGTCGCCACCCCGCAGCTGGCGCCGCTCGTCATCATGACGGCGATCGCGCTCGCCTTCGGCTGGCACCTGGTCGCCTCGATCGGTGGCGGGGACATGCCGGTCGTCATCTCGATGCTCAACAGCTACTCCGGCTGGGCGGCTGCCGCTGCCGGCTTCATGCTGAGCAACGACCTGCTCATCATCACCGGCGCGCTCGTCGGCTCGTCCGGTGCCTACCTGTCCTACATCATGTGCACCGCGATGAACCGGTCCTTCGTGTCGGTCATCATGGGCGGCTTCGGCTCCGACGGCACCGTCTCCGACAGCGACGTCGACTACGGCGAGCACCGGGAGACCACCGCGGTCGACGTGGCGGACCTGCTCACCAACGCGCACTCGGTCGTCATCACGCCCGGCTACGGCATGGCGGTGGCCCAGGCGCAGTATCCGGTGGCCGACCTCACGGCCAAGCTGCGCGAGCGGGGTATCGATGTCCGCTTCGGCATCCACCCGGTTGCCGGCCGGCTCCCCGGCCACATGAACGTGCTGCTCGCCGAGGCCAAGGTCCCGTATGACATCGTCCTCGAGATGGACGAGATCAACCCCGACCTCGCCGACGTCGACGTCGTCCTGGTCATCGGCGCCAACGACACCGTCAACCCGTCCGCCCTCGATGACCCGTCCAGCCCGATCGCCGGCATGCCGGTCATCGAGGTGTGGAAGGCCAAGGAGGTCATCGTCTTCAAGCGGTCGATGAACGCGGGCTACGCGGGGGTGCAGAACCCGCTCTTCTTCCGGGAGAACACCGCGATGCTCTTCGGCGACGCGAAGGACCGGGTCGAGGACATCATCAAGGCCCTCTGACGGGGCCCGTTGGGTGCGGGCCGCAGGGGTCCCGCCAGACGATCACGATCCCGGCGCGCCACGGCAGTCCCTGCCCACTCCGCACCCGTTTGTCGGATGGTGATCGTTCGGAGGGACGTTGCGTTTTCAACCGGTCGGGCGGGAAGTGACCGGGCGGGAGATGACCGGGTTGGGAGCAGTGTCAGCGCGCGCCTCGGCGCAGTTGCGTGGCGCGATGGAACGCCGATCGGACCCAATCCTGACGCTGCATGGCCTGCCGGTGGGAGACGCGCACGACGAGCCACCCGTCGAGACCGAGCTCGGTGTAGCGCTCACAGTCGATGTCGATCTGCCGACGATTCGTGTGGAACTCGAAGCTGTCGGCCTCGACCACGATGCGCAGTTCCTTGTCGGCAAGGTCAGGATGGATGATGCGGCCACCCGATCGGACGGGCACCTGCGGGTGCAGGTTCAGGCCGGGAACGTCGAGGCTCAGCGCGCGCACGACCGACTCGAAGGGGTTCTCTGCCCGGTGGTCGGCATGCATGGCAACCCTCAGAGCGCGCAGGCGACCGGTGCGTTTGATCCGCGCAGCTGCGACGAGCAACTCCTCGCGGGTGACGCTCCCGTTGCGCAGCGCGGAGTCCGCGACGGCGAGGGACTCGTCGAAGGGTAGCTCGATCGCGCAATCGAGCACGGTGCGCACCTTGGACGTGAGGTGGCGGCTGTGCAGGTCGCTGGCCGCGAACGACCGCCATCTGATCTGGTACCGCGTGCGATCCGCTTTAGAGACCTTGCGTCCGCGTGGCACCGCGAGCTCCGGCCGTGGCGGATCGGTCTTGAGTCGCCAGCCGAAGGTAGCGGCTGCGGTGCGCCCGACGGCCACTGCCGAGAGCCGCCTGGCGTCACGCAGCCCGTCCGCGGTCCTGGGCAGGGCGTAGTGGCCGCGCGAGTCGCGCACGATGAGCCCGTCCGCAACGGCCTGGGCGATCTGGCGCTTGGTGAACTGCTGTCGCAGGTCGCGCGTGGTCAGGCCGCCGCGGGCCTCGAGGAGGCGCACGATGGGGTCTTTGGGCATGCGGTCCACTCTGGCGCGGGCTGCGTACCGTCGAGCGAGTTGTCCACAGGCCCGGGCTGGAGGTTTTGGCACCGAGGTGCTGTGCCGCCGGACGATCACCATCCCCGGTGCTGGCCTGATCGGGGCGCGGGCATGCTCGACGGTCGCCCCGGGTCAGATTGGTGATCGTCATGCGGGACGGGCCGCACAGCGCGGGGCGCGCGCCACTCGAGTGGGGTCGAGTGGCTCCTGTGTCAGGGGGCGACGCCGGGCCAGTAGTCGTTGGCGTTGAGCCGGGCACCGAAGATCGCCTGCCCGACCCGCACCACGGTGGCGCCGTGCTCGATCGCGAGCTCGAAGTCGCCGGACATGCCCATCGACAACTCGTCCCAGCCGTGGCCGACGTGCACGTCGTCGGCCTCGCGCAACTGCCGCTGCACGTCGAGCATCCGGTCGAAGCACGCGGCCACCTGCTCCCGGTCGGAGGAGAAGACGGCCAGCGTCATCAGCCCCTTGACCCGCAACGCGTCGAAGGCGCTCAGTTCGCGGGCCAGGTCGACCACCTCCTCCGGCGGCAGCCCGAACTTGCTGTCCTCGCCCGAGGAGTTGACCTGCACGAGCACGTCGAGTTGCCGGCCCTCGGTCTGCAGCCGCTTGTCCAGCTCCTTGGCCAACCGGAGCGAGTCGAGGGCCTGGAACTCCGCCGCGAAGCGCACCACCATCCGGGCCTTGTTGGTCTGCAGGTGCCCGATGACCGCCCACTCGAGGTCCTGATCGGCCAGTTCCTCGGCCTTGGTGGCCGCCTCCTGGACCTTGTTCTCCCCGAACCGGCGATACCCCGCTGCGTGGGCCTGCAGGATTGTGGCCGGGCTCATCGTCTTGCTGACGGGCAGCAGGCGCACCGATCCCGCCTCGCGGCCGGACCGGGCGCAGGCCGCGTCCATCCGGGCCCGGACCCCCTCGAGGTTTTCAGCAATCGTCGACATGCCTGTCAGCCAAGCACATCCCGACCGGCCACGTCGCCCAGGGCACGTATGCCGCTGACCTGACTCAGCGGCATACCGACCTCTGTGGGGGTTGCGCGGCACCCCGCCGGCTCCCGGTCAGCCCGCCAAGGCGGCCCCTCAGGCGGTCAGGAATCTGGGTGGAACGGCATCGGCCCGGTCCGGGGGCCGCGACGTCGCCGGCGCAGGTCGTCGCTCTCATAGACCGGCTCGCCGCCGCGCACGGGCTGGATGGGGATCGCGCGGGAGTAGGAGTCGAGCCGGGTGGAGATCGGGCTGTGCACCCCGGGAACGTCGGGGTAGGCCGCTGAGTCGGGTTCGGTGCTTTCCTCCGCCGGGTCGGGATCCAGTTGATGACGCGCAGCGCCTGCTCCTGACCGGCGCTCTCCATGACGAACTTGCCGAAGCCGAGCACGCGACCGGGCATGCTGCGGACGTAGCTCATATCGGTGACCTTGGTGAACGGCATCATCGGGACGCGTTGGGAGAGGATGCCGTGCCGCCGCAGCAGGCGCTTGTTGGTCACGATGATCCAGTCGTGGCGCCAGTCGATGAGGCGCCACACCAATCGGGCCACCACGAGCAGGAAGGCGATCCGCAGGGCGGGGGCGAAGGGGGCGGTCGTGCCGGTGAGGTTGGCCTCGAGGAAGAGCCAGATGATGAGGGCGAGCAGCGTCGTGGCGACCGGCTCGAGGATGCGAGCCCAGTGGTGATGGGTGACCAGCACGATCCGCTCGCCCGGCGCGAGGTAGCGGCGTACCTCGTTGGGCAGCTCTGCGGCGGTGCGTGCCTGCCTCATGTCAGGACCCGTGGCGCCAGGCTCAGGTGCGGTTCAGAACCGCATTGAAGAAGCGCAGGATCGCATCGAAGCCGTCGACGATCAGGCCCCAGATGTTCCCGACGAGGGCGGCCGCGCGGTCGGGGTTGGTGAAGATCGCGTACACCATGAAGGCAAGAACCACCCAGAGAGTGACCTTCTTGACGGTCTTCATGTGTGTAACTCCTCGAGGGGCGGACGACCATGACGGGCGTGTCCCGGCAAGCGACCATTGTGCCGTAGGGGAAGGGTGTGACTGGTGAGGCGGCTCGCGTGTCGCCACGCTCATGCAACTCAGGCCGCGCTTCGGAGGGGGCTGAGCGGCATACGAGCCGGTGGTGTGCTCAGACCACGCCGTAGAGCCGGTCACCGGCGTCGCCGAGCCCGGGCACGATGTAGCCCTTCTCGTTGAGGCCCTCATCGACGGTGCCCAGCACGACCTTGACGGGGATGTGGGTGGTGGCGAGTTCGCGCTCGAGGTGGGCGATGCCCTCCGGAGCGCCGAGCAGGCAGACGGCGGTGATGTCGCGGGCGCCGCGGGCGGCGAGGTAGTTGATCGCCATGACGAGGGTGCCGCCGGTCGCGAGCATCGGGTCGAGGATGTAGACCTGCCGGCCGGTGAGGTCGTCGGGGAGCCGGTTGGCGTAGGTCGAGACCTCGAGGGTCTCCTCGTTGCGGATCATGCCGAGGAAGCCCACCTCGGCGCTCGGCAGCAGGCGGACCATGCCCTCGAGCATCCCGAGGCCGGCCCGCAGGATCGGCACGATGATCGGCTTCGGGTTGGCCAGCTTGATGCCGGTCGTCGGCGCCACCGGGGTCTCGATGTCGAAGGGCTCGACCCGCACGTCCCGGGTGGCCTCGTAGGCGAGCAGCGTGACCAACTCGTCCGCGAGGCGGCGGAAGGTCGGGCTGTCCGTCCGCTTGTCGCGCAGATAGGTCAACTTGTGGGCAATCAGCGGGTGGTCTGCGACGTGGACGTCCATGGTGGAAACTTAGCGTGTGGCCAAAGAACGTGAGACCCCGGTGACCCACGAGATCCCCGACCCGGCAGCGACGTATGCCGAGTGGCTGGGGGAGGCGCTCGCCCTGGCGGCGGCTGCCGTGGAGTCCGACGACGTGCCGGTGGGGGCGGTCGTCATCGCGCCCGACGGGTCCATCGTGGGCCGCGGTCGCAACGTGCGCGAGGAGTTCGGCGACCCGACCGGTCACGCGGAGATCATCGCGATCCGCGAGGCGGCCACGGCCGCGGACACCTGGCGGCTCGACGGGCACACGCTCGTGGTCACTCTCGAACCGTGCGTCATGTGCGCCGGCGCGGCGATGGCGGCGCGGATGGAGCGGGTGGTGTTCGGGGCGTGGGACCCCAAGGCGGGGGCCTGCGGGTCGGTCTGGGACCTGACCCGCGACCCGCTCGCCACCCACCCGGTCGAGGTGGTCGGCGGCGTCCGGGCCGAGGAGTGCGCCGGGCTGCTCGTCGACTTCTTCGAGGACCGCCGTCTGGAGTGAGCCGTCGGGATGAGCGTGCGGTCGCGGCTGCGAGGTGCCCCGGAGCGCAGCGATTTCTCTCCGGCCCGCAGGCTCCGGTAGCCTGCTGCGCGGTGGCGTGTCCGAGCGGCCTAAGGAGCACGCCTCGAAAGCGTGTGAGGGGGCAACTCCTCCGTGGGTTCAAATCCCACCGCCACCGCCATTCA
>CAJDUR010000043.1_pt1 | contig 34792 bp, 23 predicted proteins | sample 7391191 | NCBI WGS metagenome assembly CAJDUR01 (sample SAMEA7055688, study PRJEB34461) | soil metagenome | biome: terrestrial ecosystem; feature: Peninsula; material: soil | place: Antarctica | collected 2016 | reverse complement strand
GGGCCGGAGAGCCGCTGTGGCGACTGCTCGACTTCCGTGCGGACCTCGAGCCTGCAGCGCGTTCCGGGATCGAGGCCGCGCTCGAGGGGAGCGGCCTGCTGGACGCCTGGGTCACCCCGGACGGTCGCCTGCTGGGTGACACCGACGACCTGTTCGTCCTCAGCCTTGACGGTCACGCACAGGCAGACGCCCATGCCGAGGCAGCCGCCGACGGTCGGGACCCCGACACCGACGGCCAGGATGCGGCCGGGGGCCGAGGCCGGGTGCCGGGACGGCACCTGGGCGAGGTGCTGCGGCCAGACCTGCCGCAGGGCAGCGTGGTGACTGCGGCCCTCGTCACCGAGCTGCTCGAGCGGGTCGGCCTGTGTGACTCGGTCGCCTCCCTTGCGCTCCCAACTTCAACCACAGTTGACGTAGGCGGGCGTATGGCACCACGCCAGGGCCCGGCTGAGGCTGGATCCGCTGTCCTTGACCACGATGACACCACCTCTTCGGAGGTCAGCCACTCCGATCTGACCCACCGGGGCCACGGCCTGACGATCGCCCTCGACGGAGGCTGGCGCTCCGGCGCGGTCGCCGGCCGGACGAGCAAGGACGCGGCGCAATACATCGGTGCCACCGCGCGAGCCGAGGAACGGCTGCGCCGGCTGGCTGCGCTGGATGCTGTCATCGCGGAGCTCGAAACTGAACGAGCCCAGGCTGAGGCGCAAGCTACGGCTCAGGGGGAGTTGCTGGCCCGGCTCGAGGAGTGGCACCGTTCCCGACCGTCGCACGACAGCCTCCTGCGGGCGTGGGCGGCCGAGCATGAGGCGAGCTTGGCGCTGGAGGAAGCGCACGCCGAGCATGAGGCGGCCACCCGCGAGGCAGAGGTGGCCCGGAGCGTGGCCGCCGCGGCGCACGGCGCGTTGGTCTCCCTCGGACAGGTCCACGCACTGCCGGTGACCGCTGAAGGGCTGCAGGCGCGCGACGCCGCCCTCGGAGACGTGCTCGCTGCAGCGGCAGGGATCGAGACCGGCCGCCTGGCCCTGCTGCGGGATCTCGATCGCTGGGACGAGCAGGCCGATCGGGCCAGGTCCGAGCTCGCCGCCCTCGAGGACACCGCAGTCGAGTCGGAGCGCGCGGAGATCGAGGCGCAGCAGGCGGGGGCCGAGCTCGAGGAGTTGCGACGTGCGGCTGGTGCCTCGGTGGCCGAGCTCGAGCGTCGACTCGTGGAGCTCGGGACCGAGCGGGACCGGGCCGCAGAGGAGCGAGACACCCAGGGTGCCCAGATCGAGTCGCTGCTCGGCGAGGTCGCGACCCTGGCGGCAGAGCTGAACGCGGGCGAGGTCGCGACCCTGGCGGCAGAGCTGAACGCGGCCGAGCTACGACTGGCCGAGACCACGCCACGCCTCGCTGCAGCGCGAATCGCCCTGACCTCGTTGGAGAAAGCTCCCGGTCTCATCGCGGCGGCTCTCGGCACCGCTGCTCAGGGAGGCGGCGATGCTCGGGTAGGTGACGGTGGCCCCGAAGGCGACGCTGGCGTGGCAGACGATGCTGGCGCAGGAGGCGCAGACGGTCCGGGAGGCGCCGACGGTGCGGTCGGTGGCGAAGCCAGCCCAGCGGCATACGACCGCTGGACCCGTCGCGGCGAGCCAGACCCTCATCTCGAGTGCAGCGGCGAACCTCGAGCCGCGGATCACCAAGGTCGAGGGGGCGTGGGTGGCGCTCGCGCTCGGTGACGGTGGGGAGCTCCCGCTCGTCGACCTCGAGGCGCAACTGGTCGCCACGGTGGAGGCCAACAAGCTGCTGCTGAGCCAGCGGGAGCGCGCGATCTTCGAGGAGCAGGTGCTCGGCTACCTCGGTGATTCGCTGCGCGGGGTGCGGCTCAAGGCGGCGGAGCTCGTCACCGCCATGAACTCCCAGCTCGAGGGGGTGACGACGTCGCAAGGGATCCGGGTGCGGCTGCGCTGGCGGCTGCGCGACGACATCCCCGCGGACGCCAAGCGTGCGGTCGAGCTCCTCGGGCAACCGGTCGGTGCGCTGCTGCCGAGCGAGCGAGGGGAGCTGCGTGAGTCGCTGCACCGGCTCATCCAGGCCTCGCGCGACGAGGCCCCCGAGGAGTCCTACACCGACCACCTGACCCGGGCCCTGGACTATCGTCGCTGGTTCGGCTTCACCGTGCAGTACCACCGGCCGGAGACAGGCGAGTGGCGTGACCTGCAACGCAAGTCCGCGCTATCGCAGGGCGAGCAGAAGGTGCTCTGCTACCTCCCCCTGTTTGCAGCGGCGGCTGCTCACTTCACCTCGCTGGCTGGGGCCGCGCCGCACGCGCCACGGTTCGTGTTGCTCGATGATGCGTTCCCCAAGATCGACGCCCGGACGCACCCGCTGCTGTTCGGACTGCTCGTTGACCTCGATCTCGACTTCGTGGTCACGAGCGAGCGACTCTGGGGGACTCACTCGACGGTTCCGGAGCTGGCGATCTATGAGGCCCTTCGCAGTCCGGGAGAGCGGGGGATCGCCCAGTTCGAGCACCGCTGGGACGGGCAGCAGTTGACCTCGGTGGGATCGGTCCCCGAGACGGGCGGTGCCTGACATCGGCGCGCGAGGGACGGAGGAGCCGCCGGAGTGGCTTCATGCACTGGCGTTGAGCCGGGTCTGGGACCTGCTCGCTGAGGCACTCGAGCGGCGTGACCTCGTCGCTCGTGGACGAGTCCAGTTGCGGGATCTGACCCGAGACGAGCGGCACGCGTTCACGGATGTGTTGGGCTATCCGGTGACGACCCCGGAGATTCGTGTCGACCTGGCGGGGCTCGACCGACGCGTTGCGGAGCGGCTCGGTCGGGACCTGGCCGAGACGGTGTCGTGGGTGACGAGCCGAGCCCTGGTGGACCGGTCGGGCCGTCGAGCCGACGTCGCCTCGCGGCGGGAGGCGCCGTTTGCTGCGGCGGCCACGTGGCTGGAGCGCCGCGGTCAGCAGCGGGGCGCGCCCGCGCCGTGGGTCGGTGAGTGGCTCGATGGTCTGCGACGGGACGGGATCCTGACGCCCTGGGAGGACGCGGTCACTCTCATCGACGGGGCGCTGACCGTCCTCGACCACCGGGCTGCCCTCGACGACGCAGGCACTGCTGCCGGTCAGACAGGACTCGATGGGGGGACGGCCGGCGCGGTGGAGGGGAGACACCGGCCCGCGCCCCTCGCGCGCACGGAGCTTGCAGCCCGGGTCGTCGGCGACGCTCACGCACTCGATGACGGCACCCGGCTCTCGCTGCTGCTGCTGCGGGCGGCAGCCGTGCGGGCGGGGATGCCGTTGCCACGGAGCGCCGGGGATCGTCGAGCTCTCTGGGAGTCACTGGGGGTGGTGCGAGATCGTGTGTCGACCACCTGCCTGACGTGGGGCCTGGTGCCAGAGCAGGATTCGTGGGCCGTGTCGCGATGTGCTTCGGGCCGGGAGGGCGCCGCTCCGCTGCACCTCACGTGGTGGGACATCGAGTCGGGGGCGAGCTTTGCCCGCGGGCAGACGGTCCTGGTCTGCGAGAACCCCCGGACCCTCGAGGCGATCGCGACGCATCGGCCCCCCGACCTGGCCGTGGTCTGCACGATGGGCCGGCCGAACCTCGTCGTGCGAGCCGTGCTCGACCTGGTGACGCAATCCCAGGCCGTGCTGCGCTATCACGGTGACTTCGATTGGCCCGGTATCGAGATGGCGAACGTGTGCCTTCGTGAGTTCGGTGCGCAGCCGTGGCTCATGGCGAGAACGCCCAACTCGACTGACGCGGGTGTGGTTGCGCCGCAGGCGGATTGGCCGTATGCCGCTGGGCTGGGTGCTGCGCCACGGTGCGGTCCCGGCGCGGCGGCGGTGACCGCGCTGGGCGGTGTAGGCGCGGTGCTGGGCCAGCACAAACACCGACTGGATCACCGAGCGTGGCGAAAGTGGCTCGAGTCACGTTCCAGGTCGGAACTGGCCGCCCTCTAGTGCACCCAAACAACGGTACGCTCTGGTCGCGGACGGGGATCCTGCCCAGTCTTGGGCAGAACTTGGTGTCGGCGGCACTTGGAGGTATAGGGATGCGAACCTTCCGCTTGGTTTTCGCTGTCGTGCTCTTTCTAGCTCTTGCGGGCTGCGGGCCGAGCGAGGACACGATCATGCCCGATGTAATAGGCAAGAGGCTCGATGTTGCGAAGAGCGACATCGAGCAGGCGGGCTTCAAGAATGACGTCGAGATCGTGGGTGGCGGCGTGCTCGGCATCCTCGCTGAGTCGAACTGGCTTGTCTGTGAGCAGTTGCCAGCAACGGGAGAGGTGGTGACGGGCGCCCCGCGGCTAATGGTCGATCGTTCCTGCAACGAGGATGGTCCAGAGCCGAGCGCAACGCCCTCCGATGAGTCAAATCCCGAGCCGAGTGCAACGGCTTCCGATGAGTCATCGGAACCGAATCCCGAGCCAGTAGAGCCATCAAAGGAACCGGAGGCGAACGACTCGGTAAAGGCAGGACCAGTCACCAACGCCGAGGTTGTCGACGCTTTCCGGGCCTTCTTCGACGAGCGTGCCGCATCAGGAGTGGTGTTCGCAAAGGCGATAACTGATGTGTCGTTCAGCGACCGCGTCGTGCGAGTCACGTTCGATCCCGCCGCCGCTGGCATAGACCAGGACTTGTTCGACCAGGTCAACCCGTTCGAGAATCTTGCGGTCTTTGCGGGCACGCCAATCTCGTTCGATGACGACCTCGGCATTCGGCTGCGACCGGCGATCGATGCCATCGAGACGGTGCGCGCCGACGGGATCGCGCTGGGCTCCAGAACGACCGCCGACATCATTGAGTTGAACGGGCTTGGAGACTAATTGGCGTTTCGCACCAGCAGCCACCGTCGTCCTCACTCCGAGGGCGGCGGCACGTAGGGCGTCGGGTCCGGTCCGCCGTGCCCCGGTCCAGGGGGCGGGCACGACGTCAAGGCGCCTGGCGAGGGCATAGGCCGCCGCCTCATAGTTCACCCGCCAGCCGCGGAAGTCTGGCCACGCCTCCTCAGGGCTTCGATCCATCACGAACGTCGTCGACTGGATCCGCTCAATGCCGACCAGATAGTCCGCATAGGTCAGCAGGAGCTCCTCGTCGGGGTCGGGATTGCGATTGACGGGGATACCCACGGTTCCAGCGATCTCCTGGAGCGCGGTGAAGCCCATCCTGAGGCAGAGCCGCGCCTCGTGCATCGGTGCGCGGCTCGGCGACAGCGCGAGCCACAGTGCCGCTGAGTCCATCACCGCGACGAGGGCCACGACCCACGAGGAGTACTTGGCGGGGGAGCGGAAGCGCATCAGCACCGGGTAGTTCGAGTGGCTCTCACTCACGTCTGCGGCCCAGCGTTCCCAGTCGAGATAGAACTGGTCCATTAAGGCACCGGCATCGGCCTCACCGACACCGAAGCGGGTCCGGGCCAGGATCTCCGGGCCCCAGGCCGGCGTGCCGGCCCGGCTGGACAGGAGGGTGACCTCCGTCTCGCGCCGGTTGAACGCGCTGTACAGCGTCGGCAGGTAGCCGATCTGCAGGGCCACCACGATGAGGCCGGTCGCTGCTGCGAGATAGTCGATGAAACTGAGTGAGGCGGTGTCCGGGCCGGCATACCCGAGCGTGAAGAGGGAGGAGCCGGCCTGGGCGAAGGCGTTGCCGATGCCGCGCCCACCGACGCCGTGGATCAGCAGGGCGAAGCCGAGATAGAAGAAGCCGAGCCACACGACGAGTTGTGCCAGCAGAATCACCGCGGCCTCGCCGGCGAGCACGCGATCGCGCGACCGATACCTGTGGATCCGACTCGTCACGAGTCGAAATGCCCAGTCGACCGTCAGGGTGACGCCTCGAGTCAGCGGGTCTCGGGTGCGCCGGGGGACGACGAGACCAGCCAGCACGCTGAGCCACGCGAGTCCCACGAGCGCGGCACCGAGCACCGCCAAGACCACAGTCACGAATCCATCTTCCTCGCGTGCGTCCCCCCTCCGCATTCTGGGCAGCCGGGGAATGCCCCGCAGGCCGGTGGCGATCACCAGAAGGTGCTGGCGATCACCAGAAGGTGCTGGCGATCACCAGAAGGTGCTGGCGATCACCGACCTGTCAGCTGAAGGCGCGGGACGTCACATCGCGCGCGATGGCGGCCGTCTGCAAGAAGTCGTAGGTGCCTTGCCCGAGGAGCTCGTTGGCCGCAGTCACGAGCTCACCCATGGCCGCGAGAAAGAAGCCCGACCCCACCGAGATCCGGGCGACGCCGACACTGGCCAACTCGGCCACCGTCGGGGCGTCTGGACGAGCCAGGACGTTGAGCGGCAGGGACACGGCGTCGCGGATCCGGCGCAGGTCATCCAGGCGCGACACCATCGGCGCATAGAGCACGTCAGCGCCCGCTGCCTCGAAGGCTCGCAACCGGGCGATCGTGTCATCGAGGTCGTCAATGCCGTGGAATCCGTTGTCGGCCCGGGCGGTGAGCACGAGTTGCCTCGGGCCGGAGTGCGCCGCCTCCGCGGCGGCGGCGACCCGCTCGGCAGCCAGCCCAACGGCATACATCTGCCCGCGGTCCCGGTCGTAGTCCTCGATGGAGCACCCGGCCAGCCCCGTCGCCGCGGCGAGGCGCACCGTCTCGGCGACACCGGAGGAGTCTGTGCCGAAGCAGCTCTCGAGGTCGGCCGAGATGGGGATGTCGACGGCGTCAACGAGTTGGGAGGCGTGGGCCAGCGCCTGGTCGCGAGTGGCGGTCCCGTCGAGGTGTCCCAGCGAGCCGGCGAATCCGCCGCTCGTCGTCGCGAGGGCCTGGAAGCCGAGGGCCTGCAGCATCCGGGCCGACCCCACGTCCCAGGGGTTGGGGATGAGCAGTGGGGTCCCCGGGACGTGCAGGGCGCGGAAGTGTTCTGTGAGGTTGAGACGGTCGGACATATCTTCACGGTAGTCGCGCTGGGCTGGTCGCGCCTCAGAGACCGCAAGCGGGGTGCCGGACGGGGGGCTCGGTGGACTGCCCGGGACCTTGGTCCCGGGACCTGGGTCGGTTGCCTCACAGGTGCGGTCCGCGGGGGCCTTTCTCGGCTAGCGTCACGAGTGTCCCTGACGAGTGCACCGCGCAACGGGCGCCGCGCCGAGTTTACGGGGGTCGTTGCAGTGCAACGGGATTGAGGAGAGATCCGCATGAAGGCAATGGTGTATCACGGTCCGGGCAAGAAGTCCTGGGAGGACGTCCCGAAGCCCGAGCTCATGGAGCCGACCGACGCGATCGTCAAGGTCGAGACGACGACCATCTGTGGCACCGACCTGCACATCCTCAAGGGCGACGTGCCGGCCGTCACGGAGGGCCGGATCCTCGGGCACGAGGGGGTCGGCGTCGTCACGGAGGTCGGGTCTGCCTGCACCTCCGTCGGGGTCGGGGACCGCGTCATCATCTCCTGCGTCAGCAAGTGCATGGAGTGCGACTTCTGCAAGCAGGGCCTGACCTCCCACTGCCAGACGGTCGGCGGCATCGGCTGGATCTTCGGCCACCTCATCGACGGCACCCAGGCGGAGTACGTCCGGGTCCCGTTCGCCGACAACGGCCTCATCCCACTGCCCGACGGAGTCAGTGCGGAGCAGGGCGTCATGCTCAGCGACATCCTGCCGACCGGCTACGAGATCGGCGTGCTCTACGGCGCAGTCCGAGAAGGTGACGTCGTCGCTGTCATCGGAGCGGGTCCGGTCGGACTGGCCTCGATCATGACGGCCGGATCCAAGGGCGCAGCGAAGGTCATCGCGGTCGACGGCAACGCGTTCCGGCTGGAGCAGTCGCGAGAGTTCGGCGCCACCGACACCGTGAACATCAACGACACCGAGGACCTGGTGGCCACCCTCAAGGCCTTCAGCGCCGATGGGCTGGGTGTCGACGTGGCCATCGAGGCGGTCGGCATCCCCGCGACCTTCGCGACGTCAGTCGACTGCATCCGGCCCGGTGGGCACGTGGCCAACGTCGGCGTGCACGGCGAGTCGGTCTCGTTCCCCATCGAGCGTGACTGGATCAACAACATCACGATCACGACTGGATTGGTCAACGCGACCACGGCGCCGGAGCTCCTCGAGGAGATCGCCTCTGGCGCAATGGACCCCGGGAAGTTCGTGACCCACCGGTTCACGTTCGACCAGATGCCCGAGGCCTACGAGACGTTCGCCAACGCCGCGGAGGAGCGAGCGATCAAGGTGATCATCACGAACAACAACTGAGGATCATCACCGGGCCGGGCGCGAGATTTTGACGCGTCCGGCCCTGTGATGTGGGTCACAGCCCCGCTAGGGTGTACCGGCACCGTCCGATCCCCCAAGGAAGAGGGCACCTCACATGGACACCATCGTGGTCGGCGTCGACAACAGTGACGCCTCAACCCGTGCCGTGGAATTCGCCGTTCAACGCGCACAGCACAACGACTGGAAGCTCGTGCTCGTGCACGTGATCCCCTGGTCCCCGTTCTCCTTCCAGACCAACTCCGAGAACGAACACCGGGCACGGGAGAAGCAACGAGAGATCGTCGCGGCCAATGAGCAGGTGCTCACCCCGATGGCTGCGATCGCAGACGAGGGCGGCGTCCCGCACCTCGAGATCGTGCGGCACGGGAAGCCCTCGGAATCTGTCCTCGACATCAGCGAGGAGAACGGCGCCGTCCACATCATCGTCGGTCGCACCGGCGACTCGGGCCTGCGGGATGCGATCTTCGGGAGCGTCGCCAGTCGACTCGTCCAGCAGGCCAAGGTCCCCGTCACGGTGGTGCCCTGATGGATCCGATCAAGCTCTTCGCGTCGTTCTCCGAATGGCTCACCTCCATCGTCTTCTACGCCGTGCCGCTCTTCGGGACCGAGGTGCCGCTCATCGTCGCCTGGCTCGTCACCGCGGGCGCGTTCTTCACCGTCTGGCTCGGCTTCATGCAGGTCCGCGGCCCCAAACTGTCCATCGACCTCGTCCGAGGCAAGTACTCCGACCCGGATGATGCCGGTGAGGTCTCGCACTTCCAGGCCCTCGCTACGGCCGTGTCGGGAACGGTCGGCCTCGGCAACATCGCCGGAGTCGCGGTGGCCATCTCGCTCGGTGGTCCTGGAGCGACCTTCTGGATGATCCTCGCCGGCCTCCTCGGCATGGCGACGAAGATGGCCGAGTGCACGCTCGGGGTGAAGTACCGCAAGACGCACCCGGACGGCTCCGTCTCGGGTGGACCGATGTACTACCTGCGCGACGCACTCGCCGAGCGCGGACTGGTCAAACTGGGCAAGGTGCTCGCCACGCTCTTCGCGATCTGCATGATCGGCGGGGCGCTCGGCGGCGGCAACATGTTCCAGTCCAACCAGGCGACCGCGCAGATCATCACGGTGACCGGCGGCGAGGACAGCTTCTTCGCCGGGGCGCCCTGGATCATCGGGCTCATCTTCGCGGTGCTCGCCGGTGCCGTCATCGTCGGTGGCATCAAGAGCATCGCCAAGGTCACCGAGAAGATCGTCCCCTTCATGGCGGTCCTCTACCTCGTCGCGTGCCTCATCGTCCTCATCGCCAACGCCTCGTTGATCCCCGCCGCCTTCGGCGACATCTTCACGGGGGCCTTCACCCCGACGGGTATTGCAGGCGGGTTCGTCGGTGCCCTCATCGTCGGCTTCCAGCGGGCGGCCTTCTCCAACGAGGCAGGCCTGGGCTCCGCGGCGGTAGCGCACTCTGCGGTCAAGACCAACGAGCCGGCCACCGAGGGTTTCGTCGCGATGCTCGAGCCATTCATCGACACCGTCGTCATCTGCACGATGACTGCCCTGGCGATCGTCATCAGCGGTGCGTGGAATGACCCCGACGCCACCGAGCTCGGCGGGGTGGAGCTCACGTCCCGCGCCTTCGAGACGGTGCTTCCGTGGTTCCCCATCGTCCTCGCTGTTGCCGTCGTGATGTTCGCGTTCTCGACGATGATCAGCTGGTCCTACTACGGGATGAAGGCCACCGGGTTCCTCTTCGGCGACAGCAAGGTTGCCGAGAACGTCTTCAAGGTCCTGTTCCTCGTCTTCACTGTCGTCGGCTCGGCGGCCGCCCTCGGGCCGGTCATCAACTTCTCCGACTCGATGATCTTCCTGATGGGTGTCTGGAACATCATCGGCCTCTACATCCTGGCCAATGTCATCCGCTCGACGATCAAGAGCTACTACGCGCGGGTCAACAGCGGCGAGGTCAAGGAGTACGCGATGCGCTGAGCGACGCACGCTGCTGCACGTCACCTGCAGAGGGCGGGCCCCGGGAGTGATCCCGGGGCCCGCCCCTGTGCGTTCGTCCCCCGCTGCCCGTATGCCGCTGTCCCGACCTCGAGGGGGGCCGACCCCGCAAGCGGTGCTGGGGGAGGGCCGCCCCTCTAGGCTGGAGTCGACGACGAGCCGGTGACGGAGGGAGATCCCGATGAGCACGTGGACCCGTGAGGCCTGCCAGGTCCTCGACGAACAGGACCCCTTGGGCGCGTTCCGGGACGAGTTCGCGATCCCGGAAGGAGTGATCTATCTCGACGGCAACTCCCTCGGGGCCCGGCCCAAGGCAGCGCTCGAGCGGGCCCAGCAGGTCATCGCGGACGAGTGGGGGCAGGGCCTGATCCGGAGCTGGAACACCGCCGGGTGGTTCGACCTGCCGGTCCGCCTCGGCGGCCAACTCTCCGACCTGCTCGGCGGCGGCGCCGGGACCACGGTGGTGACCGACACCACCTCGATCAACCTCTTCAAGGCACTGTTCGCGGCGGTGCGGATCCAGGCGGAGGACGCCCCCGGCCGGCGGGTCATCATCTCCGAGCGGGACAACTTCCCGACCGATCTCTACATCATCGACGGCGTCATCAGCACGCTCGAGGGTGACTACGAGGTGCGCCTGATCGACGCGGACCACCCACTGGAGGAGGCCCTCGACGACTCGGTGGCCGCGGTCGTGCTGAGCCACGTCAACTACCGCACCGGACGCCTGTGGGACCTGCCTGCCGTCACGGCCTCGGTCCAGCAGGCCGGCGCCCTGATGCTGTGGGACCTGTGCCATTCGGCCGGTGCCGTGCCGATCGCACTGGCGGACTCGGGCGCCGACCTGGCGGTCGGGTGCACCTACAAGTACCTCAACGGCGGACCCGGGTCGCCGGGCTTCATCTGGGTGGCGCAGCGCCACCAGAACCGGTTCTCCCAGCCGCTGTCCGGCTGGTGGGGGCACTCGCGGCCGTTCGCGATGGAGACCACCTATGAGCCGGCGGACGGCATCCGGCGCTTCCTCTCCGGGACCCAGCCCATCACCTCACTGAGCATGGTCGAGACCGGCCTCGATGCCCACCTGCGGGTCGATCAGGACCAGTTGCGGCACAAGTCCCTCGCCCAGACCGATCTGTTCATCGAGCTGGTCGAGCAACGGTGCGGCGCCCACCCGCTCACCCTCATCACTCCGCGGGATCACGCCGAGCGGGGCAGCCACGTCAGCTTCCGTCACCCCGACGGCTACGCCGTGATGCAGGCGCTCATCGCGCGGGGGGTCATCGGCGACTACCGGGAGCCCGAGGTGCTCCGCTTCGGCATCACCCCGCTCTACCTCGGGTTCACCGAGGTCTGGGACGCCGTGGAGGTGCTGCGGGACCTCCTCGACACCGGCACCTGGGACGCCGCAGAGTTCCATCGCCGCGAAGCGGTCACCTGAGGCGCGTCACCGATTGACCGGTGTGCGACCCCGTGCCGTTACCGGGACCACGGTCGGCGGCATACGGTGGGAGACATGGAATTCAGATACCTCGGCAACAGTGGACTCAAGATCTCCGAGATCACCTACGGCAACTGGCTCACGCACGGTTCCCAGGTGGAGAACGAGGTCGCAAAGCAGTGCGTGCAGGCAGCCCTCGACGCGGGCATCTCGACCTTCGACACGGCGGACGTCTACGCCAACACGGCGGCGGAGACCGTCCTCGGTGACGCCCTCAAGGGCGAGCGGCGCGAGAGCCTCGAGATCTTCACCAAGGTCTATTGGCCCACCGGGCCCGGTGGCAAGAACGACACCGGTCTGTCCCGCAAGCACATCATGGAGTCGATCAACGGCTCCCTGCGCCGCCTGCAGACCGACTACGTCGACCTCTACCAGGCGCACCGCTACGACACCGAGACGCCGCTCGAGGAGACGATGCAGGCCTTCGCCGACGTCGTCAGGCAGGGCAAGGCGCTCTACATCGGCGTCAGCGAGTGGACGGCCGAGCAGCTCCATGAGGGCGTCCGGCTGTCCAAGGAGCTCGGCTTCCAGCTCATCTCGAGCCAGCCGCAGTACTCCATGCTCTGGCGCGTCATCGAGGACGAGGTCGTCCCCGCCTGCGAGGAGCTCGGCGTGAGCCAGATCGTGTGGAGCCCGGTCGCGCAAGGCGTGCTCACCGGCAAGTACCTGCCCGGGCAGGCGCCGCCGGCGGGCTCGCGGGCCACCGACGAGAAGGGTGGCGCCAACTTCGTCAAGCGCTTCCTGCGCGACGACGTCCTCGAGCGCGTCCAGGGCCTGAAGCCGGTCGCGGACGAGGCAGGGTTGAGCATGGCCCAGCTCGCCGTCGCCTGGGTCCTGCAGAATCCCAACGTCGCAGCCGCGCTCGTCGGTGCGTCGCGTCCCGAGCAGGTCGCCGAGAACGTCAAGGCGGCGGGCGTGAAGCTCGCCCCGGAGCTGATGGCCACCATCGACGAGGTGCTCGGCGACATCGTCGTGCACGACCCCGGCAAGACCGAGGAGCTCGCGCCCTCAGGCCGCGTCGCCTGACCCTCGATGCCGGAGGCCGCTGTGCTGGCGAGCGATCGCCGGCACAGCGGCCTACGGGCTGGGGGAGGTGACTCACTCGATCCGGGCGATCGGAGCTCCCTGCCGCACGACGGCCTCCTCGGCCACGAGGAGGTGGATGACGCCACCGACCGGGGCGACGACCTCGGCTGCGACCTTGTCCACCTGCACCTCGGCAATGAGCTGGTCGGCAGCGACGGTGGCGGCGTCGCTGACGAACCACGTGGACAGGACCCCTTCCGCGTCGGGAGTCTCCTTCGACAGGGGCGGGAAGGCGACCTCCGTCATCGCGCCACCGACTGACGGATGGCCGCCTCGATGCGGTCGGGACGCGGCAGGACTGCATACTCGAGGCCGTGGGCGTAGGGGATCGGGACGTCGGGCACGGCGACCCGCTGGACCGGGACCTTGAGCAGGCTCGGGTCGTGGTCGGTGATCGTTGCGACCACCTCACCGGAGAGGCCGAAGGAGAGGTAGTCCTCGTCGACGATGACGAGCCGGCCGGTCTTGGCGACCGAGGTGAGGATCGCCTCGCGGTCGAGCGGGACGAGGCTGCGCAGGTCGAGGACCTCGACGTCGATCCCCTCGGGCGCCAGCTTTTCCGCGACATCGAGGGCGTGGTGCACCGACAGTGACAAGGTGACGACCGTGACGTCCGTCCCGGTTCGCGGGATGGCGGCCTTGCCGATCGGCACGATGTGCTCACCGCTCGGCACGTCTCCGATCGACCGGGCGTTCTTCGCCATCCACGGCAGGCCCATGATGCCCTTGTGGAACATGTAGACGACGGGGTTGTCGTCGCGGATCGCCGAGGTCATCAGGCCCTTGGCGTCGGCTGGGTTGCTCGGCACCACGACCTTCATCCCGGGGAGGTGGGCAAAGGTGCCCCACAGGCACTGCGAGTGCTGGGCGCCGTCCGAGTAGCCGCCGCCGACCGCCGTCGTCAGGACCATCGGGACCTTGACGTTGCCGCCCGACTCGTAGTGGATCTTGGCCATGTGGTTGTAGATCTGGTCGAGGCACACGCCCATGAAGTCGGCGAACATGAGCTCGACGATGGGGCGCATCCCCTCGACCGCCGCACCGATCCCGAGCCCGATGAAGGCCGTCTCGGAGATCGGGGTGTCGATGATCCGCTCGGGTCCGAAGCGATCGAGCAGCCCGGTGGTCGAGCTGAAGATCCCGCCGTAGGGGCCGACGTCCTCGCCCATGTAGAAGACCGAGGGGTCGCGCTCCATCTCGTCGGCGATGGCCTCGACCATGGCCTTGGAGGTGGTGAGTCGGCTCGTCTGGGGTGCGGATGCGGCTGCGGTGGGGTTGGCGTCAGTGATGGTCATCATCGTCTCCTCAGGCGAACAGGTAAGAGGTGGCCGACTCGGGGTCGGGCAGGGGGCTGTCCTTGGCGAACGTGATGGCGTCTTCGACCTTGGCGCTCGCCGCGTCGCGGATGGCGGTGATGGCGTCGTCGTCGAGCACCCCGGCCTCGCGCAGGAGGTGCTCGTAGCGGGGGATCGGGTCGCGGTTCGGCACCTCGGCGAGGTCGGTCCGGTAGCCCTGGGCGTCGCCCTCGAAGTGGCCCCAGAGCCGGAGGGTGTGCACCTCGAGGAGAGTGGGTCCCTCTCCGGCCCGCGCCCTGGCGACAGCCCGGCCCGCGGCGGCGTGGACGGCCTCGACGTCGTTCTCCTCGACCCGCTCGCCGGGCATGCCGTAGGCGGCGGCCCGGTCGGCGTTGGATGGGATGGCGGTGGACATTGATCGCGGCACCGAGATGCCCCAGTCGTTGTCCTCTATGACGAAGACGACCGGGAGCGACCACAGGGCGGCGAGGTTGAGCGACTCGTGGAAGGGGCCTGCATTGGCCGCACCCTCACCCGCCACGGCGACGGCGATCCGGTCGGTCCCCTGACGCTGGAACGCGAACGCCTGGCCCAGTGCTGCCGGGAAGCCCTCCGCGACGATCCCCGAGCAGGAGAAGTGGGTGGCCGGGTCGAACAGGTGCATGTGACCGCCGCGACCGCGGCCGAGTCCGGTCTCCCGGCCGAAGATCTCGGCGGTCATGGGGCGCAGGTCCATCCCGTGCGCGATGGCCAGGTGATGCGGTCGGTGGGTCGCCGTCAGAGCATCGTCCGCGGTGAGGTGGGCGCAGACGCCGGCCGCGACCGGCTCCTGACCTGCCGACAGGTGCATCTCGCCTGGGATCAGGCCCTTGCCGATGTCGAAGCCGGGGCCCTTGTCCGCGTGGTACTCCCGCAGAATGGCCTCCTCGTAGGTCCGGCAGAGCACCATCGTCTCGTAGAGCCCGACTCTGACTGGGGCATCGAGCGGGGCCTCGAGTGGGGCAGCCGGCGGGGCATCGACTGTGGGTGAGGCTTGGGTTTGCGTCGTCGTCATGACGACCTCCAGTCCCGGGGCTGCGGTGGGCAGACGCCGTGGACTGGACCACCGGAAGGCTCGTCCACAACCGGTACGGACGCCCCGCGGCCGACCGGCCACCTCCACCCTAGGCCGCGCTGCACCGGAGGTCCATGGAGTGAGCAGGCGATGAGGCCGTCCTTGGGCAGCTCGGGTACCAGTCTCGCGCGGGAGCCCACGATCTCAGCCGTATGCCGCTGTGCCGGCGATCGCTCGCCAGCACAGCGGCATACGGTCTGGTTGGGGAAAGGCTGGTACGAATGGAGCTCAGTGACGCTGCAGCGTGCGCAGGTACTTCGCCGTCGGCGTGCCGACCCCGGTCACGGTGTCCCAGCCCCGGGCGGTCTTGAGGCTGGAGTCGTGGTCGAAGGTGCGGACCGTAGCCCTCGTGCCGGCGGCGTCGTTGAGGCCGTTGATGTAGTCGACCCGGACGTTGCCCGGATCGCCCTGCGGGGTGACGTCGAAGTAGACGCCGCGCTTGGCCAGCGAGTAGATGAGCGGGTTGGCGAAGCCGATCCGGTTGCCGCCTTGCTGGGCATCGGCGTTGAGGCCGGCCATGAGCGGCGAGGCAAGGCTCGTCCCGCCGATCCGGTACTCGCCGTACTGCGTGCCCTGACCGAACGTCGTCTCCAGTGCGAAGTCTTGCGTCTGGCCGACGAGCATTCCCGTGGTCGGGTCAGCGACCATGGCGATGTCAGGCACGGCACGCCCGGGACCGCCCTTGGCCACGCCACGCTGGTACCACGGGCGGCGCGGGCCGAACCAGGCGCTGTAGCCACCGCCAGACCCGTAGAGCCAGGTCGGGCCGGTCCAGCTGCCGGCCGGGTCGAGGGTGTATTTCTGGGTGCCCCAGCCGGTCTCGAACTGGCGGTTGCCGTTCTGGTTGACTGCCAGCGCGGTGCCGCCCACTGTCGTGACGTAGGGGTCGGAGGCCGGCCAGTCGGTCTGCTTGACCCCATAGGACGCGAGTTCGTCCCCGTCGTCGCCGGCGGAGAAGTAGAACCCGACCCCCTGGGAGGCGCCCTGGAGGAAGACCGACTCGTAGGCCGAGACCAGCGCGTCGTCGATGACGGGCTGGATCGTGCCGTCATCCATCAGAACGTAGGTCGGCTCACCCCACGAGTTGGTGACCATCGAGGCCTTGGTGTCGTTGACGGCTAGGGCCATCGCGGCGAGTAGGTCATCGTCGTAGCAACTGGCCGCACCGTAGTAGGCGACGTTGGCCTTCGGCGCGATGCCGTGCACTGCCTCGACATCGAGGGACTGCTCGCCGTACCAGCTGTTTCCGCCGCAGTCCGCGACCTTCTGCTCGTCGGTGATCGGCAGGCTGCGGTCCGTGAACTGCTTGCCAGAGAAGGCGCTGTCGCCATGATTCGTCGCGTAGGTGTTCGCGTCCTTCTTCAGCGTGGGGGAGTCGAAGGCATCGGTGATCGCGACGGTCACCCCGCGCCCGGTGAGTTGGGTGGCGGTGACGCCATAGGCATCACGCAGCTGCGACGGGACGTAGCCACACACGGCGTAGGGCAGGTGCTGCCCCTGGAACTTCGGGTCGGTCGAATCCGTCTTCTCCCCGTAGTAGGACGAGCAAGGCCCGGCGTTGACGAAGCCCGGAGCTGGCGGGGGGTCGCTCACGGCGGGTGCTCCGCTGGTGGTGTTGGTGTGCACGATGTGGCCCAGGGTGTCGAGGCCGGTCACTGCGAGCACCCCCGCGCCGATACTGGCTGGGACGGTGACCGCCGAGGTCGGTCCGAGCACTGACTTGCCCTTGACCTTGAAGTGCTGGACGTTGGCCCCGAAGGCGGTGTTCATGGCGGCTGTGGATCCGCTCACGGCGATGAAGTGGTTGTCGGCGCCCACACTCTCGATCGTGAGGCCGGCCCTGGTGAGCCAGGCCTTGACCGTCGCGACCTCGGCGGCATCGGGAGCATAGGTGGCGCGGTATTGGTCCGCGGTCAGGTACTTGCCGTACTGCTTCGAACTCGGGTCAGAGACGGCTTGGACCAGACTGGTGAGCGCAGGTCCATTGCGTGGGGCGAGCCAGACCTTGGCCTGAATCGCCTGAGTCGCTTGGATCGACGGGACGTGCTGGGCGTGCGAGGTCCACCCCGGGACGGGGCTGACGACGTGTCGGTTGGACGAGTTGCCCGCAGCGGTCGCCGTACCAGCGGCCATCAGGCCGCCCAGCAGGATCCCTGCTGCGGCGGCGGCGGTGGCAACCGTTCTTAATCGTGGTGGCCTTCTCATGACTGCTCCTCTGGTGAAAGGGATGTGTCAGTTCGGCGATAAGGCACAGTAAATTCACAACCTGAAATTCGGCTTCGTACAGCCTGAGAGTTGTCTGAGCAGTGGATGGAGGCTCGCCGTGAGGTGGTGCCGTGCCGATCACGACCTGCGCAACACGCAGCAGATCGCCAACGCCTTCGCGCCGCTGGCCCCGATGCGGATGCACGCGCGCGGTGGCGTCGGGGCTGACGTGGAGTTCGTGCCCAGCGTCTCCGGCGAGGAGATCGAGGTCGCCGACGACCAGGTGGACCGGTTGCTTGAGGTGGGCTGGCGTCCGGAGCACGTCGCGCTGCTGACGATGGGCTCGCGTCACCCGATCCAGGCCGAGCGCCAGGCGGCGGACGGGCAGGTCGGCTACTGGCGCTCCTTCTGGGACACCGACGACGTCTTCTACGGGCACGTCCTGGGGTGCAAGGGCCTGGAACGCAAGGCGGTGATCCTGTGCGTCAACCCGAAGAACGCGGAGCGGGCCAAGGAGATGCTCTACGTCGGGATGTCCCGGGCCACTGACCACCTCGTGGTCATCGGTGACCCTGGGGTCATCCGGTCGATCGGGGGTCCCGACGTGGCCCATCGCCTCGGGATCTGAGCCGGTCGAATCGCTTGCGGAGCCCAGCGGTGAAGGGCAGGGTTCACCCCATGGACGTCGATTTGCAGAGCCTCTTTGCCCGCGCGGCCCAGGTCGCCGCGGACCACCGGACCGGGGTGGGCGCTCGCCCGGTCCAGCCGGACGAAGCCGATGAACAGTTGCGCGCGTCCTTTGGCGGCCCCCTGCAGACCGGGCGGACCCCGCCGGATCAGGTGCTGGACGAACTCGTCCACGCGGCGCGCCCGGGGCTGATGGGCACGGTCGGACCGAGATTCTTCGGCTTCGTCACCGGTGGGGCCCTGCCCGCCGCGAGCGCGGCGGACCTGGTCTCGGTCGGGTGGGACCAGTGCGCCTACAACGAGGTGCTGTCGCCCGCTGCGGCAGCGGCCGAGCGTGGGGCGGGCGGCTGGCTCAAGACGTTGCTCGGGCGGATCGTCGCGAGCGAGGAGCGTCACGCCACCATCGACCGGGCGGCCCGGCTCCTCGGCTTCGGGCTCACGTCGATCGAGTCGGTGCGCGCTGATGTCAATGGTGCTATCTCGATCGAGGGGCTGCGAGAGGTGCTCGCGGCATCCTCGGGACCCACGATCGTGTGCCTGCAGGCGGGGAACGTCAACACGGGGGCGTGCGACGACCTCGCGGCAGCGATCCCGATGGCCCGGGAGGTGGGGGCCTGGGTGCACGTCGACGGGGCCTTCGGGCTGTGGGCGGCGGCCAGCCCCCGCACCGCTCACCTGGTGGCTGGTCTGGAACTCGCGGATTCGTGGGGGACCGATGCGCACAAGTGGCTCAACGTGCCCTACGACAGTGGCCTCGTCTTCTGTGCAGACCCCGTGATGCACCGGGACACGATGCACTACAGCGCTGCCTATCTGACCGGGTCAGGATCGGGCGGGGCGGCCGCTGACTACGTGCTCGGGGACCTGACCCCTGAATCGTCCCGAAGGGCGAGGGGTTTCGCGGTGTGGGCGGCCCTGCGCGAACTGGGCTCGGATGGGGTTGCGGACTTGGTCGACCGCTGCTGCGTGCTGGCTCGGCGGATGGCCGCTGCGTTGGTGGCGGGTGGAGCGACCATCCACAATGACATCGTGCTCAACCAGGTGCTCGTCAGTTTTCCGGCTGGAGAGGATGGCCGGGACCGCACCGATGCGATCATCGAGCGCGTCCAACTCGATGGGACCTGCTGGGTCGGCGGCACGACGTGGCGAGGTCAGCGATTGATGCGGGTCTCGGTGTCCAACGCGGCGACGACCGAGCGCGATATCGACACGTCTGCCGTGGCAATCCTGCAGGCGGTGGCGCAGGAGGCCTGACGGCTCAGCGGGTCCGGTGACGGAATCCGGTGCCAGATGTCTGGTCGCCGGTGTGATGTCAGCCATGGGATTAGCCGGGTCCCATCCTTCCACGACATGATTGGGGTCCGGCCGGCCAGTCGGTCCCGGCCGCGGACGAGTGGAAGGGGCTGTGGGCGATGAACGCCAATGCCGGAGGCATCGTTGTTGGGTACGACGGGTCAGAAGGCGCCGGGTTGGCGCTCGATTGGGCCGCAGAGATGGCCAAGCGTGAGGGAAGCCCACTGACCATTCTGCACACGCTCGATCTGTCCGCCGTGCCACAGTTCAGAGCGGTCGAGCCCACGGTCGACATGACGAACTTCGACGAGATGGAGCGAAGCTTCCTCGATCAGGGTGTGGCGCGAGCCAGGAAGATCCTCGGGGACGCCGAGATAATTCCGGTGGGATCCATCGGCAGCGCGGCCGCTGAGCTCGTCGAGGCCTCGAGGTCCGCGGACCTCGTGGTCACCGGGAGCCGGGGGCGGGGCCGGATCTCGGGCGGTCTGCTCGGGTCGACGTCCTACAACGTCACCGCCCACTCGACGTGTCCTGCGGTCGTGGTGCGCTCTGCGGACGGGACGGCTCCTGCCCAGCCCGGTCCCGACCGCCGTGTTGTGGTCGCGATCGATGACTCCGAGACCTCTGAACGGGCCCTGGAGGAGGCGGCACGGATCGCGGACGCCAGCGGCGCCAGACTGCACATCATCATGGTGGCGCAGCCCATGCCCCTCGAGGCCTTGGCCTACGATCGGATGCCAGGGGATGGCGCCGAAAGCGATCAGGAGGCCTATCACAAGGTCGAGGAGGGACTGGCTGCCACAGGGCTCAGGATGGCCCAGAAGTTCCCCGGCCTCGCAGTGGACACCGATGTGCTCTCCGGAGACTCCGGCAAGACCGTGGCCGAGTTCGGCGTCGACGCTGGACTCATCGTCGTCGGCTCGCGTGGCCGGGGTGGCTTCACCGGGATGCTGCTCGGCTCGTTCAGCCACTCGGTGATCCATCACGCGACGTGCCCGGTGATGGTGATCCGCTGACCCTGGCATTTTTACGATGCGGGTCGACGCCTGTTGATCGAGGATTTGCGGTCGGACCGGGCTGGTGCGAGAACGCACCAGCCCGCTCCACCACTGCATTCGGGCCGGTGGTGAAACCGAGGCGCCCCGGACGCCGCGGACCGCATCCTTGCATCTCGGAGGATTCCGCGTCGTGGGAAAGGTCGAGGCGGGTGCCGTCCCCGTCGGCGGCCAGGCTGATGTCGACCAAGGTGGACGGGGCGTCGGCGTCGGCGTGCCACGTCACCCGGATCTGCTCGAGCGGGTGGTAACTGCGCACGACCCCATAGGGGCCGTCAGAACTGCGCCACGACTCACCCTTGCTGCCGAGTACCGCACCGGCGCCGAGCAGGGCAGCGGTTCCGGCAGGGCTGACCAGGTGCTCCCAGACCGTGGACGGCGGGGCCGGGACCGTCACCGTGGACCGGGGCCGAGTGGACTTCCCGGCTTCTGCCTCCTCGGGCGATGCTTCGCTCACACTGCTCATGGGTACCTCCAGTCGACTCTGGTCCGGTCCCTGATGGGCCGAACCCATCTCACGTGACCAATACACCAAGGTTTGGGCCCAGATGCAATGGCTGGGGAGGAGCTTCTCCACCGTGAGGTGCTTCAGCTCAGCCGTCCGCAGCGATTCGGGCGCCACCGACCCAGACCGCCGCGACGTCGGAGGCCGTGCCGAGGGCGAAGGTCTTGGCGAGGGCGTCCTCGGCGGACTGGGCGTGGCGCAGGCTGACGTCGAGGGGGTCGCCCGGTAACGGACGGACCCAGATGGCGTCGAAGGCCTTGCCGACGCTCAGATCACCCACCTGCGAGTCGAGACCCAACGCGATGGCCCCGGCTCGGGTGACGAGGTGCAGCAGGTCCGGCGCCGTGAGGGCCATCCCGGCGGGGCCGAGCAACTGTTGCATGAAGTAGGCCTGCAAGCCCTCCTTGAAGAGCGAGAAGCCGGTGCCGGCTCCGACGTCGCTGCCCAGCGCCACGTGCACGTGGTGCTCGACGTGTTGGCGCAGGGGGAACAGGCCGCTGCCCAGAGCGGCGTTGCTCGAGGGACAGTGCGCCACGGACGCGCCACGAGCCGCGAGGACCTCCAACTCGTGGGTGGTGGCGTGCACGTTGTGCGCCAGGACGCAGTGGGGGCCGACGAGCCCGTGCCGGTCGTAGGTGTCGACGTAGTGCTCGGCGGTGAACAGCTCTGCGACGGCAGCGATCTCGGCCGGGTTCTCGTTGACGTGCGAGGTGAACCAGGTCCCGGGGACGTCCTTGAGCACGGACCGGCACGCGTCGAGCATGTCGTCGCTCGCGGAGTAGGAGAAGCGCGGTGTCACGGCGTAGCGGGTGCGACCGACCTCGTGCCACCTGGACGCGAGCCAGGTCGCCTCCTCGTAGGTCCGCTCGGGGGTGCTGAGCAGCGGCTCCGGAAGGGAGCGGTCGCTGACGACCAGCCCGGACGTCATGCGCAGCCCGGTCCGCGTCGCCTCGGCGAAGAGGGCATCGACCGCTGGGGCAAAATGTGAACCGAACACCAGGGCGGTCGTCGTCCCGGCGGAGACCAGGCCCTGGACGAAGTCGGTCGCGACCCCGGTCGCGTAGTCGAGCGACCCGAGCCGGACCTCCTCGGGGAGAGCGCACCGGTCGAGCCACTCCAGCAGCGGCATGCCCAGCGCGCCGATGACCCGCACCTGGGGGAAGTGGACGTGGGTGTCGATCAGGCCCGGCAGCACGAGGCCCTCGCGCAGGTCGACGACCTCCTCCTCCGGATGGGTTGCGGCCAGGGTGGTGAAGGGGCCGCGCTCGACGATGACCTCTCCTTCGACCCGGATGCCGAGGTCGCTCTCCGCGCGCAGGGTCACGCCGGGGAAGGGGCTGCCCTCTGGGGTGTCCAGCACCGTGGCCCGGTAGATGGTCATGACGGGTGGGTCCCGGACCGGCCCGACGACTGCCGTGAGGCCGGCCTTCTCGCACTGGGTCGGTTCGGGAAGGACTCGATCAGCGCGGCGGCAACGCTGAGCGCGATCGTCGCCGGCTCCTTGCCGGTGATCCCGGGCAGACCGATCGGGAGGGTGATCCTGGCGAGTTGCTCTGCGCTGTGGCCTTCGGCACTCAACTGCTTCTCGAAGCGGCGCCATTTCGCAGCGGAGCCGATCAGGCCGATCGAGGCGATCCGGGTGCTGCGCAGCGCCATGTCGCACAGCGCGGCATCCTCGGCGTGGTCGTGCGTCATGATCAGCACGTGGGTGCCGTCCGGGATCTGGCCCAGCACGATCTCCGGCACCGGGGCGTGGTGCACGTGCACCTGGGCCAGCGCGTCGTCGAGGCAGGCGAGGCGGGTCGGGTCGAGTTGCGCGGCCCGGGAGTCGACCAGGTGCAGCTCGATGTCGTGGCGAGCGAGGATCCGGGCCAGTTCGAGGCCGACGTGGCCCACCCCGAAGATGGCGACGGCCGGGACCACCGCCAGCGGCTCGAGCAAAATGGTCACCTCACCGCCGCAGCACTGTTGCCCGTGCAGGGTCCTCGCCTTGTCGGTCAACGACAGGGTCAACGTCTCGGGGGTGGGTGGACCTGCGTCGGGATCGAGGCCGTCCGGGTTGGGGCCGTCCGGGTTGGGGTTGCCACGGCCGGTGCTGCCGCCGGTGGTGTTGCCGAGGGCGGAGCTTGGATCAGGGCCCATGGCCGTGAGGAGCTCACGGGCCCTGGTGACGGCGGTGGCCTCGAGGTTCCCGCCGCCCACCGTGTCCCAGGTCGCGTCGCTCGCCACGACCATCTTGGCGCCCGCCGCGCGAGGTGCATGACCGCGGACCGAGACGATCGTGACGAGGACAGCGGGCCGACGCTCGCGGCGGAGTTGCTCGATCGCGCGGACCCAGTTCACGACGTGCCCTGTGGTGGGCCGGACGTCCGTTCCGGGGCCGGGATCGTGGCTGGGTAGGCGCCACGTTCGGCCTCGGTCCGGGGCGCGGTGCGCCCTGCCGAGGGGCGGGCGGGGACGGTGCCACGCTCGCCGGGACTGCTGCGCACCAGTCCGTCACCGGCACCGCTGCGGGCGCTCTCAATCGCCCAGTACACCGCTTCGGGGGTCGCCGGGGAGGCCAGGTGGACCGTGGTGCCGTCCGGTCCGAAGGCTGCTGCGGCCTCCCGCAGGGCCTCCCGAACCGAGAAGGCGAGCATGAGGGGTGGCTCGCCGACCGCCTTCGAGCCATAGACGGCGCCGTCCTCGTGGGCCTTGTCGAGGAAGGCGATGTTGAACACCTCGGGCATCTCCGAGAACGACGGCAGTTTGTAGGTGCTCGCCGACTGGGTCGCGAGCCGGCCCCGGGAGGGTCCATCGCTCTCGTCCCACCGCAGGTCCTCGAGGGTGAGCCAGCCGGCCCCCTGGACGAAGCCGCCCTCGATCTGGCCGATGTCGATGAGCGGCGAGAGGCTGTCGCCGACGTCGTGGACGATGTCGACCCGCCGGGTCCGGTAGGCGCCGGTGAACCCGTCCACCTCGACCTCGGCTGCCGCGACCCCGTAGGCGAAGTACTTGAACGGGGTGCCCTGCATCCGGGCGGAGTCCCAGTGCAGGCCCTCGGTGCGGAAGTAGCCGGCCGCCGACAACTGGACCCGAGCGAAATAAGCCTCCTCGATGAGGGAGTCCCAGTCGATCCGATGGTCTTCGTCGCGGGCGTCATAGGCGGCCCCGTCGGCGAACCGCACGTCGGTGACGGCGGCGCCGAGGGACTTGGCGGCGACCTCTGCCAGCCGCTCCCGGATCTGCTCGCAGGCGTTCTTGACCGCGCCGCCATTGAGGTCCGTGCCCGAACTGGCTGCTGTCGCAGAGGTGTTCGGGACCTTGTCGGTGCGGGTCGGGGCCAGGCGCACCCTGGACAGGGAGAGCCCGAGGGAGGTCGCGGCGACCTGGAGCATCTTGGTGTGCAGCCCCTGACCCATCTCGGTCCCGCCGTGGTTGATCAGCACCGACCCGTCCTTGTAGACGTGGACGAGGGCTCCGGCCTGGTTGAACGCGGTGAGGTTGAACGAGATCCCGAACTTGACGGGGGTCATGGCGATGGCCCGCTTCTGGTCGGGGTGCGCGGCATTCCACGCGGAGATCTCGGCGCGCCGCCTCGGGAGTTCGCCCGACTCGATGACCTGGTCCCACGCGGCCACCATCCGTTCGGGGTGACGAACCGGCTGGCCGTAGGGCGTGCTCTGGCCCTCGGTGTAGAAGTTGCGTCGTCGGATCTCGTCCGGCTCGAGACCCAGTCGATGGGCGCAGCGGCTGAGGATGTCCTCGATGACGAGCATCCCCTGGGGCCCGCCGAAGCCGCGGAAGGCCGTCTGTGAGGTCTTGTTGGTCTGCGCGATCCGACCGAAGACGCGCACGTCCGGGATCCAGTAGGCGTTGTCGATGTGGCACAGGGCACGGGCCAGCACCGGCTCGGACAGATCGAGGCTCCAGCCGCCGTCCGAGGTGAGGGTCGCGTCGAGGGCCTGCAGGCGGCCGTCCTCGTCGAAGCCCACCCGCCACTGGGAGTGGAAGCCGTGCCGCTTGCCCGTCATCGTCAGGTCCTGGGTGCGGGACAGTCTCAGGCGGACGGGGCGCCCGGTGAGGACCGAGCCGAGGGCAGCGATCGCCGCGAAGCCGTGGGGCTGCATCTCCTTGCCGCCGAAGCCACCGCCCATCCGCAGACTCTGCACGGTGACCGCGTTGCTCGGCAGCCCCAGGACGTGGGCGACGACCTCCTGGGTCTCGCTGGGGTGCTGGGTGCTGGACTGGATGAAGATCTGGCCGGCCTCATCGACCAGGGCCAGCGACGCCTGTGTCTCGAGGTAGAAGTGCTCCTGGCCGGGGGACTCGAACTCTCCGCTGAACACGTGGGCCGAGCGGGCCAGACCCGCCTCGACGTCTCCGCGACTGACCTCGGGCGCGGTGCCCTGGAAGGAGTCGGCGTCGATCGCGTCACGGACGGAGACGATCGAGGGGAGGACCTCATAGGTGACCTCGACCGCTGCGGCTCCGAGCCGGGCGGACTCCCAGGTCTCACCGAGCACCCAGCAGACGGACTGCCCGTAGAACATCACCTCGTCGGGGAAGAGCGGCTCGTCGTGGTGGACACCCGAGTCGTTGATGCCCGGCACGTCAGCCGCGGTGAGGACTCGCACCACCCCTGGGACGGCCAGGGCCGGCTCGACCTGCAACGACGTGATCCTGGCGTGGGCGTGGGGGGCCTGCACCGGGTGGGCATGCAGCGCGCCGGTCACCCGGCCGACGAGGTCATCGGTGTAGAGCGCTGCTCCGGTGACGTGTTGGGCGGCGCTCTCGTGCGGGATCGCCAGCCCAACGCTGGGACGGATCGGTCGCTCGGACAACTTGCTCATGGCCGGACCTCCAGGTCCCTGCTCGTCTCTGCCTGCAAACGCAGCAGGGCGGTGCCGAGCATCGTCGCCCGGTAGGCCGAACTGGCTCGATGGTCGTCCATGGGGGTCCCCTCGTCGTGCATGACGGCGGCGGCCGCCGCCACCCCGTCGCGGGTCCACGAGGCTCCCTCCAGAGCGGCTTCGGTCGCGAGCGCCCGGATGGGCGTCGCGGCGATCCCGCCCAGCCCGATCCGGGCCCGGCGCACGATGCCGTCCTCGACCCGGAGGGCGAGGCCGATCGCCACGCTGGAGATGTCGTCGTAGCGGCGCTTGGCCAGTTTGTGGAAGGCGGTGATCGGGCTGAGCGGCAGGGGGATGCGGACGGCCCGGATGAGCTCGTCGGCCCGTTTGACCGTCTTGCGGTAGCCCGTGAAGTAGTCCGACAGGGCGACGACCCGCTCACCGCTGCCTGAGGTCAGGACGATCCCGGCTTCGAGGGCCAGCAGGGCGGGCGGGGTGTCGCCGATGGGCGACGCGGTGCCGAGGTTGCCGCCGATCGTCGCGCCGTTGCGGATCAGGGGTGAGGCGAACTGTGGAAACAGGTGGGACAGCAGCGGCACCCGTCCGCGCAGGCCGGCTTCGACCTCCGTCAAGGTCAGGGCCGCCCCGATCTCGATGAGGTCGCCGGTGAGCTCGAGCGTGCGCAACTCGAGGATCCGGTCGAGGCCGATGACGAAGGGGGCGCGAACACCGCGGAGGTTGACGTCGACGCCCCAGTCCGTCGCCCCCGAGACGAGCGTGGCCTCCGGGTGCTCGGCGAGCAGCGCGAGCGCGTCGGCCAGATCCGCCGCCCGGGCGTAGGTGCCCGACGGGCTGGTGAACCGGGTGGCGACGGCTGCTGGGGCCGGGCGGCTGAGGCGCTCGAGCATCGGGTCGCCGGGCTCGGGGTGCCCCAGGGCGTAGGCGGCATCCCGGATCGGGCGATAGCCGGTGCAGCGGCACAGGTTGCCCGACAGCGCGTCCAGGGCGAAGCCGTTGGCTCCGTGCTCGACGTCGGGTCGATCGTCGGCGTCACCCGGGGGCTCACTGCCGCCAGGTGGCTCACTGTCGCCGAGTGGCTCGATGGGGGAGGTGAGTCGCTGCTCGCTGGAGGAGCCGTTGCCGTCGTGGGCCTGCGGGGCGTCCCAGCGTGTGACCCGATAGAACTCCGCTGCCATGCTGCAGATGAAGCCGGGGGTGCAGTAGCCGCACTGGGACCCGCCGCGGACCGCCATCTCGTGCTGGACCGGGTGCAACGCGTCGGGGGAGCCGAGTCCCTCGCTCGTGACGATCTCCTGCCCGTCGAGGGAGGCGGCCGGGACCAGGCAGGCGTTGACCGAGAGCCACTGGGTCCGGTCGCTGCCGTCGGGGCGAGCCACCATGATCGCGCAGGCGCCGCACTCACCTTCGGCGCAGCCTTCCTTGGCGCCGGTCAGGCCGGCCGAGCGGAGCCAGTCCAGGGCGTTGGTGTGAGCCGGGAGCCCTCCGAACGGGACGGAGCTGCCGTTGACCGTGGCGGCGGCTGCATCAGCGGGAGCGGTGGCCACCCCGTTGGCGCCAGAGCCCCCCGCAGCTGCCGGGGACGGGGTCGGGGGCGACGACGTCATGGGCGTTCACTCCTTGCGGTGATGGACTCGCGGCATCAAACCAGCACGTCGCTGGCCCGCATGGTTTAAGAAGTGAACCGACGGGTGGTTATCCATGCAGAACATCCGTCGGGGCTTGGGATCGAGGGTAGGTGCCTCGTCCCGATTTGGGAAGGACGTGCCGCTAGGGTTGCCAAATGCTCGATCACTTCGGAATCAACTGTGCAGATCTCGTCGCGAGCAGCGCCTTCTATGACGCTGTCCTTCGCGAGCTCGGCTTCTCGCGCCAGCTGGACTACACGATGGCCATCGGTTATGGGACCGATGGGCACGCTGCCTTCTGGATCAGCGCGTGGGAGGGGACCGAGACCAGCCGCGAGGTGCACTGTGCCTTTACAGCCGCGAGTGAGGGCGAGGTCAGGGCCTTCTACGACAAGGCGATCGAGCTCGGGGCCGAGTCCCTGCACGCCCCCCGGCTCTGGCCGGAGTATCGCCCCGGCTACTTCGGGGCGTTCGTCCGTGATCCTGACGGCAACAACGTCGAGGCCGTCTTCCACCAGGCCGTTCCCGACGCCTGAGCCGTCCGTCCTCGCCAGAACGCTTCACCGCGGCAGCGGCTGCGCAGGGTGAGGTATGCCGCTGTGCTCGGTGGGGTGGCCTGGTCAGCTCCGGGCGTGGCCAGGTCGGGTCAGCCCTGGTAACCGGCGCGACGCAGGGCCTGCGCCAGGGCGCTCTCGTTGGACGCGCCATCGCGGACTGCACCCTTGATGGGGCCTCCGCGCGGCCGTGGGCCCGACTCACCGCCACGGGTTCCGCGGTCGCGGCGCCCGGCTGATCCGGAGCCACCATCACCGGTTGGGACCTCGTCATCGAGGCGCAGGGTCAACGAGATCCGTTTGCGCTCGAGGTCGACCTCGAGCACCTTCACCATGACGACATCGCCCGGCTTGACGACGTCGCGAGGGTCCGAGATGAATTTGCGCGAGAGCGCTGAGACGTGGGCGAGACCGTCCTGGTGGACGCCGACGTCGATGAAGGCTCCGAAGGCGGCGACGTTGGTCACGACCCCCTCGAGGGTCATGCCCGGGGTCAGGTCCTTGAGGGCCTCGACACCGTCCCGGAAGGTCGCGGTGCGAAACTCCGGGCGCGGGTCGCGGCCCGGCTTCTCGAGCTCGGCAAAGATGTCGGTGACGGTGGGCAGCCCGAAGTTGTCATCGACGAACTCCTGGGGCCGAAGTCCGTGCAGGACCACGGTGTTGCCGATGAGGTCCGTCAGACCGCACCCGGCCTTGGCGAGCAGGCGCCGCACCACCGGATAGGCCTCGGGGTGCACCGCCGAGGAGTCGAGCGGATCGGCGCCACCGGGGATGCGGAGGAAGCCGGCGCTCTGCTCGAAGGCCTTGGCCCCGAGCCGTGGCACGTCCTTGAGGGCGGCCCGGTTCCGGAAAGGTCCGTTGTCGTCCCGGTGGGCGACGATGCTCTCCGCCAGACCGGACGTGATGCCGGACACCCGGGTCAGGAGGGGCGCGGAGGCGGTGTTGACGTCGACGCCGACCGCGTTGACACAGTCCTCGACCACCGCGTCGAGGGATCGGGACAGCGAGGTCTGGGGCAGGTCGTGCTGGTACTGACCGACACCGATCGACTTCGGGTCGATCTTGACCAGCTCGGCCAGCGGGTCCTGCAGCCGGCGGGCGATCGAGACCGCCCCGCGCAGCGAGACGTCCATGTCGGGGAACTCCTGCGAGGCGAACGCTGATGCGGAGTAGACCGAGGCGCCCGCCTCTGAGACGACCGCGGTGGTGAGCCGCAGCTCGGGATGAGCCTTCATCAGGTCGGTGGCCAGCTTGTCGGTCTCCCGCGATGCGGTGCCGTTGCCGATGGCGATGAGCTCCACGTGGTGGGTCGCCGCGAGCCGAGCGAGCGTCTCGAGCGACTGGTCCCAATGATGACGTGGCACATGGGGATAGATGACGTCGGTCGCGACGGCCTTGCCGGTCGCGTCGACCACCGCGACCTTGACCCCGGTCCGGAAGCCCGGGTCCAGGCCCATCGTTGGTCGTGACCCGGCGGGCGCGGCGAGCAGCAGGTCGCGCAGGTTGGCCGCGAAGACGCGCACGGCCTCCTCCTCGGCTGCCTTGCGCAACCGCATCCGCAGGTCGATGCCCAGGTGGAGCAGGATCTTGGTCCGCCAGGCCCACCGGACGGTGTCGGCCAGCCAGGCGTCCGCCGGTCGTCCAGCCGACGTGATGCCGAAGCGGCGTGCGATGGACCGCTCGTACTCCGTGGGGCCGACGGCGACCTCATCGCCCGGGGGCACCGGCTCGACGCTGACGCTGAGGATGTCCTCCTTCTCGCCACGGAACATCGCCAGAGCCCGGTGCGAAGGAATCTTGGTCAGCGGCTCGGAGAAGTCGAAGTAGTCGGAGAACTTCGCGCCCTCGGTCTCCTTGCCGGACCGGACCGCGGACCTCAGGTGTCCGATCGACCACATGCGCTCGCGCAACTCGCCGATGAGGTCCGCATCCTCGGCGAAGCGTTCGACGAGGATCGAGCGGGCCCCGTCCAGCGCGGCGCTGGCATCCGGGACCCCCCGGTCCGGGTCGACGAACGTGGCTGCGGCGGTGGGCGGATCTTGATCTGGCGTGGTCAGCAGTAGGTCGGCGAGTGGCTCGAGGCTGGCCTCACGCGCGATCTGGGCCTTGGTGCGCCGCTTCGGCTTGTAAGGCAGGTAGATGTCCTCGAGGCGCGACTTGGTCTCGGCCGCCAGGATCTGGGCCTCGAGGGAGGGATCCAGCTTGCCCTGCTCCCGGATTGAGCTGAGCACGGTCTGGCGGCGATCGTCGAGTTCGCGGAGGTAGCCGAGGCGCTCCTCGAGGGTGCGCAGCTGGGCGTCGTCCAGCCCTCCGGTGGCCTCTTTGCGGTAGCGGGCGACGAAGGGCACGGTGGCGCCGCCGTCGAGGAGCCCGACGGCTGCTGTCACCTGACCATCCCGGACACCGAGCTCCTCGGCGATCCGGATCTCCACCGACTGCACGACCACAAACTGCTCCTGACTGATGATGCGATCCGACTGATGCGATCCGGCAAGCCGCCGGACAGAGTGAGCATTCTGTCGTGGGCCGCGCCCACGCACACCAGCAGGGTAGGCCTGCTGGGCCACGCACAGCGGACCGGCCGACGACCCGAAGGTCGCCGGCCGGTCCGGTCAGGCACTCAGGCAGGGTTCAGTCAGTCACTTGCCTGCCTTCTGAGCCTTTGGTGCCTGCTGCGGTTTCTGCGGCTTCTCGGCCTTCTTGCCCGCGATGACCTCGATCGTCACCTCGTTGCTCGGCACGCTGTCGATGCCCGCGGCGTCGGTGTAGACCGCCGTGATGACGTGCACACCGAGGCTGGTCGTGTTCGGCAGGACGTAGTCAGCCTTGCCGCTACCACCCTTCGGCGCGACCTTGGCGATGAGTTTGCCGTTGTCGAAGATCGACACCATCCCGCCGCGCACCTTCTGGCCCTGGTCGCGCAACTCGACGGTCAACTTGACCCCGTTGCCCTTGCCCTGCTCGAGCGTGGTGTCCTTGGCCGAGAGGCTCGCCTTGACGGTTGACGTCGGGACTTGTGCTGCCTCCACCAGGATCGATGGGAGCTGTGCCATGGTGCCGGTCTGGTCGCCGGTCACCGTCAGCGTGGTCACGCCGGCCGGCAGGTCCGCGGGAAGGGTGACCTTCACGTTTGCCGTGCCGTACTCGTCCCACTTGTCCATGCCAACCGTGTTGTCGACCTCGAACGACCCGAGCTTCTGGTCACCGATGCTGATCGTGACCGTCTTGTCCTTGAGGTCCGGGGGCGTCGAGAACGCGAGCGACGAGAGCGCGAGCGACACGGTGTCGCCGGCCTGGTAGCTGCTCGGTGCACCCTCCGGGAAGCTGATCCCGACGGAGCGCTGGGTGTAGTCGACGGGGAGCGGCGTCGTCGCTGCCTTGGCCGCCATGTAGTCGACCATGCCCTGCAGGTCGGTCTTGCCGGTGTCCCTCGGGTTCGCGCCCTTGCCGAGCTCGGCAAAGTTGTCACCACCGGCAGCCAGGAACGAGTTCGCCGTCACCGAGTAGGTCGCCGTGTTGTCGATGGGCTTCAGGCCCAGCCACATGCCGGTGATGTGTGATCCCGCGGCAGCGGCTGGGTCGTAGGTGTAGGTGAAGCCGGCCGAGAGGCCCAGGCGCAGGAACGGCCGTGACGAGCCCGCGGGCTGCCACTGCTGTTCGAGTACCGTCTTGATCTGGGCACCGGTCAGGGTCATGTTGACCAGGGTGTTGGCGAACGGTTGCACCGTCGCCGCCTGCTGGTAGGTCAACGTTGCCGGGTATCCGTTCGCGTTGGACCCGACCATGTCGGCCCGCAGGCCACCCGGGTTCATGAACGCGATCTGCGCCCCGCCGGACTCCGCCCCCTCGGTCGCCCAGCGCTGGGCCTCAGCAACGAGGTTGCCGAGCGTCGACTCACCACCACGGTTCTCCATGGCATCGCTGGTCTTGGCCCGGTTGAACGGGCCGGCGATCTCACCGAGCGGCTTGGCACCAAGGACCGCCGCGTTGGCCACGGCCTTGGCGACGATGTCCGTCACCTCATCGACACCCGGGAAGTTGGCGACCCAGATCGTTTTCTTTGGGTCCTCGGGGTACTTGGGGTCCTGAACCTGCTTGGTCAGGGCGATGGTGTTGGACTCCACTGCCTTGACCGCGCCAGCAGCGTCGGTGGTGAAGAGGAGTTGGTCGAGGTTGTAGCCGTACTGACCAGCCGAGACGACCGGACGCTCGGTCACTGCACGCCCCTGCCACGCGGGCACCGGGACCATGCAGTTGTAGGTCAGGTGGGTGTGACCCGACACGATCGCGTCGACGTTCTCGTTGACGCCGTTGACGATCTTGCCGAAGTCGTTGTCCCCGGTGACGGAGTCACAGGAGGTGGTCGGCGCACCCTCGTGGACGAGCAGGACGATGATGTCGACGCCTTCACCCTTGAGGATGTCGGCTTCCTTGTTCACGGCCTTGGGGATGTCCGTGATCGTGAGGTCGGCGATGCCGGCCGGGGAGACGAGCTCGTTGAGGTGCTCGGTCACCGCGCCGATGAAGCCGACCTGGACGCCGCCGAAGTCCTTGACCCAGGTCGGGTCGAGGGCCGGGTTGCCCGAGTCCTTCATCTTGACGTTGGCGCCGAGGTACTTCCACTTCGCGCCGCCGTAGGGGTTGGTGTCGGCGTCGTAGGGCGCCATGACCCGGTTGATCAGGTCGTCGTAGCCCTGGTCGAACTCGTGGTTGCCCACAGCAGAGACCTCGAGGCCGGCAGCATTGAGCGCGTCGATCGTCGGCTTGTCGTGAGCGATGAACGACTCGAAGGTCGAGGCGCCGATGAGGTCACCGGCAGCTGCGAACACGGTGTTCGGGTTCTCGGAGCGCAACTGCTCCACCGCGCCCGCGAGCACCGAGGCGCCCGCCTCCTGGCCGTTTTGTTGGATCCGGCCATGGAAGTCGTTGATCCCGAGGATCTGGATCTGGTGGTCAGCCGCGGCAGCACCCGAAGTGAACCCGACGAGGACCGGGTCGTGGTCGCTGGACCGGTAGGGCGAGTCGTCGTAGAAGAGCGAGCCGTGGCTGTTGTACCGGCTGTACTCGAGGGCGATCGACTCCGGGGCGTTGATGTTCCAGATGTCGGCCCCGGTGGTCCGGGCCAACGCCGAGGCGTTCGCGAGGACGTGGTCGAGCGAGCCGTTCATCCCGCCGAAACTGTAGGACTGCTTGCCCGTCTTGTAGTTGCTGTTGAGGTCGGTCCAGCCGGAGTCATAGAGCACCTTCAGCGGGTCCTCCTGGGTGTACGCGTTGAAGTCACCTGCGAGGAAGACGTCGTCGGCTCCGGTCTGCTTCTGCAGGTCGGGGATCCAGGCGTTGAGTGCCGTCGCTTGCGCCATGCGGGACGCGTTGGACGCGCCCTGCCCGTCTCCGGTGTCGGTGTCCCCAGCCAGCGGACCGGCCGAGCCCTTGGACTTGAAGTGGTTGACGACGACCGCGAACGGCGTGCCACCAGCCTTCGGGGTGAAGGCCTGGGCGATCGGCTCGCGAGCGTTGTCGAAGGCCTGTCCGGCCCCGCTCAAGTTGCCGAGGGCGTGTGCGGCGCCCGTGGTGGTCACCGCGTCCACCTGGTAGATGATCGCGTTGCTGATGACGTCCATCTCGCTGGCGGGAGGCAGGTCGGTCGAGGAGGGCACGAAGGCCCAAGTCGCCTTGCCGGCCTTGGCGTTGAGGGCGTCAACCAGCGTCGAGACCGCCTCGTCCTCGTGGCCCGCCCCGTCGACGACGAGGGAGTTCTCGATCTCCATCAGGCCGACGACATCGGAGTCCAGGGCGGTGATCGCGTTGACGATCTTGTCCTGCTGGCGCTGCAGACTCGCTGCGTCCCAGGCTCCACGGGGACCGTTCGGTCCCGTGCAGGTCCTCGTCGTGATCCCGTTGCCGGCGCGGTCGTTGTAGGCACTGCAGTCGCTGCGACTCTCGCCCAGCGTCGTGAAGTAGTTGAGCACGTTGAACGAGGCAACCTTGAGGTCACCGCCCACGTTGGCCGGAGCCTCGGTGCGACCGTTGCTCCAGATGGCCGGGTAGTCGCCCGGCTCTGCGGGGGTCACCGGGGCGGTCGGCTGGAGCTTCCACGCATTGTTGCGGTAGTCGACGATGACCGGGTCGACGAAGGTGACCTGCTCGCCGACACGCAGCGGCTCCGTCAGTGAGACGTACGGCGGCGTCAGGCTGGTGTTCGCCCCAGACAGGAAGTTCGTGCTGGAGCCGTCATCGAGGATCACGCCGCGGGCTGCATTGTCCGCCTTGACGGCGTTGGCTTCGGGTGAGCCCGGCCTCGCCACGTCGGTCCACTGCATCAACGGCGTGTCGCCGAGGGCCAGGCCCATCTCGCCGTACTGGTTCGTCGAGTACGTGTTGGAGATCGTGTAGGTGCCCGAGCCCTCGAAGAGCATCGATTCGATCGACTCGCGCTGGGCGTCGGTGGGCGGCCAGGTGTTGCTGATCGCCTTGGGCGCCGTCACGACATCGCTGAGCTTGGTCAGGTCGGCGGCCGCGTCGACGGTGAGCTCGGTGAGACCGAAGTACTCGGACACCGTCCCCGTGACCTGGACGTAGTCGCCGGCCTTGACCGAGCCGACCGTGCTCGGGGAGAAGACGAAGAGCGCGTCGGAGGCCGCGTGGGTCGCCAGGTCGAGGTCGCCGCCGGTCCCTGGCGTCTGGATGACGTAGCCGTTGAAGCCGCCGGTCGGGTAGGCCGCCGTGACGATCCCCTTGGTGGTCGCGACCTGTCCGGTCAGCGGTGAGGTGTCACTCGCGCCCTGGATCTCGGCGATGGTCACCGTGCCGGC
>CAJDUR010000028.1_pt1 | contig 34827 bp, 33 predicted proteins | sample 7391191 | NCBI WGS metagenome assembly CAJDUR01 (sample SAMEA7055688, study PRJEB34461) | soil metagenome | biome: terrestrial ecosystem; feature: Peninsula; material: soil | place: Antarctica | collected 2016 | reverse complement strand
AGAGCACCATGACGGCCAGGGCGGCCAGCCACGCCACGGTGAATCCGTCCCCGGGGGCGTGGCCGGTCGCCACCACCACGGCCGTGACCAGCAGCGCGAGCGCGCCGGCGATCGACCCGGCTGCCACCCACCGTGCGAGCAGGAACCCCACGACGAAGACGATGACGATGATCAACGCGACCCACGGGTGCACCCCGAGGATCGCGCCGAACGTCGTGGCCACCCCCTTGCCGCCCCGGCCCTGCAGGAACGGTGACCAGATGTGGCCGAGCACCGCCGCGAGCCCCACTGCGTAGGCCGCGTGTGCCCCGAACCACTGGCCGGCGACGAGCACGGGCAGCAGCCCCTTGAGGACGTCGAGCACTCCGACCAGGATCCCCCACTTGCGCCCCAGCACCCGGCCGGCATTGGTGGCACCCGGGTTGCCCGACCCGGAGGCGGACAGGTCCACGCCACGCAGCTTGGCGAGCATCGTGGCCGGGTTGATCGAGCCGATGAGGAAGGCCAGGACGATCCCGCCGACCCGCACGAGGACCATCCCGATCACGCCGAACCAGCCCGATCCAGAGGCTCATTCGGGCGAGCGGACACCGCGATGGCGACCGTCCCCGGGCCGACGTGGGCGCCGACGACGGCACCGAGCTCGACGAGGAGCACCTGACGCGCGGCAGGCAGCGCCCGCAACCGCTCGGCCATCAGCGGCCCCCGGTCCCCCGCGTCGAGGTGGTGCACCGCGATGTCGACAGCGACCCCTCCGGCCTCGATGCCCTCAGCCACCATCGCCTCGATCCGCGCGATGGCCCGCGCTGACGTGCGGACCTTCTCGACCGGCACGATCCGGCCACCACGCACCGCGAGGATCGGCTTGATCGCGAGCGCCGACCCGAGCAGGGCGGCAGCCGCACCGATCCGGCCGCCCCGGCGCAGGTGCTCCAGGGTGTGAACGTAGAAGAGGACGCTGGACGCAACGATCCGCTCGTGGACGGCCGCTGCGACCTCAGTGAGGGAGGCCCCGGACCCAGCCACCTCGGAGCCGGCGATGACCGCAAAACCCAGCGCCATCCCGATCGTCTCGCTGTCGATGACCTCGACGGGCACCGGCGACTCAGCAGCGGCGAGTTGCGCCGCCTCGACGGTGCCGGACATCTGGCCCGACAGGTGCACCGAGACGATGCCGGTCGCCCCCTCGGCCGCGAGTCGGGCATAGGCCTCCGCGAAGGCCTGCGGGGTCGGGCGGGACGTCGTGACGATCGTGTACTCGCGCAACGCGGTCGCGACCTCGTCCGAGGTGATGTCGCGCCCCTCGATCCGATCCTTCCCGCCGACGATGACGTGCAGCGGCACCACCTCGATGCCGTGCTGCCGGGCAAGATCATCAGGCAGGTATGCCGTTGAGTCCGTGACCAGTCGAATCGTCACCTTCGGATCCTTCCGCAGTTGACCGGGGTGACCCAAACTATCGGTACCGGCAGCGTCAGAGCCCGACCGACCCCTGCATGATCCCGCCGTCGATGAAGATCGTCGTGGCGGTGAGGTAGCTGGCCTGGTCCGACGCGAGGAAGGCGACGGTCTCGCCGATCTCCTCCGGCTTGGCGACCCGCCCCAGCGGGATGGCCGCGTTGAGCTTGGCCAACGCCTCCGGGTCGGCAGTGGTCTTGGCGTTGATGGGGGTGTCGACGGCGCCGGGCCCGACGCCGAGCACGCGGATCCCGTGCGGCCCGAGCTCGACACCGGCGTTGCGGGTCAGCATCCGCATCCCGCCCTTGCTCACGCAATAGGGCGTGTTGCCGGGCATCGGCCAGTCCTCGTGGACGGAGGTGATGTTGACGATCACTCCGCCGCCGCCCTGGGCGATGAAGTGCTTGGCGGCGATCTGGCTGCCGAAGAAGGCGCTCTTGAGGTTGACGGCGAGGACCTTGTCGAAGTCGGCCTCGGTCGAGTCCAGCAGCGAGGTGCGGGTCTCGATGCCGGCATTGTTGACCCAGACGTCGATCCGGCCGTACTCCGCGACCGCGGCATCGGCCAGCTTCTGCAGGCCGGCAAGGGTGCTCACGTCGGCCTTGACACTGATCGCCACCGAGCCGTCCCTGGTGATCTCGTCATCGAGCTCCTGCGCCGCGTCGGGGTTGACCACGTAGTCGATGACGACCTTGGCCCCCTCCCGTCCGGCGACGTCGCAGATGGCGGCCCCGATCCCACTGTTGCCGCCGGTGACGATGATGACCTTGTCCTGGAGAAGCACGACGATCAGCTGCCTTTCGTTGGTGGTGGGCTGGTGACGATGAGGTGCGCGACGAGCGCGGTCCACCCGGTCTGGTGGGAGGCGCCCAGTCCGCGGCCCGTGTCCCCGTGGAAGTACTCACTGAAGTTCGGGTGATCGCTCCACAGTGGGCCGGTGCCGTGGTCACGTTGGTCACCCGGGCGATGGCCATCAGGTCCGGGGCGGAAGAGGGCGATGAGTCGGCCCTCCAGCTCCTCGGCGACCTGGGACAGGGTCAGGTGGCGACCCGAGCCGGTCGGCATCTCGACGGTGAATCCCTCCCCGAGTCCGATCGCGTGCGTTCGCAGCGCGTTGACGAGCAGGGCATTGATCGGGAACCACACGGGCCCGCGCCAGTTGGAGTTGCCGCCGAAGAGGCTGGTGCTCGACTCCCCCGGGTCGTAACGCAGCCCCAGCTCGTGGCCGTCGACCTGCTCCGAGAAGCCGTCGCGGTAGGCGGCGGACAGCGACCGCACTCCATAGGGGGAGAGCAACTCGTGCTCGTCGAGCATGACGTGCAGCAGTCGCGTCAGCCGGTCGGGGTCGATGAGCCGCAGCATCCGGTGCACCCCCGGGTCCTCGGCTGTCGCCACCAGGGCGTCGACGAGGTCGGGACGATGCCGCTCCAGCCAGCCGAGGTGATCGGCGAGCTCGGGAAGCCCCTCTGGCGCCCAGGTCGGCAGCACCCCGACGGCGAGCATGGGCAGCAGGCCGACGAGGGAGCGGACCCGGAGCCGGATCGCGGCTCCCTCCGGGGGGATGAGCGCGTCGTAGAAGAAGCCGTCGTCCTCGTCCCAGAGCGAGACCCCTTGGCTGCCAATGGCTTCCATCGCTTCGGCGATCGCGCAGAAGCGCTCCAGGAAGGTGGTGACCAGGTCGGACCAGGCCGGATCGAGGCGGGCCAGCTCGACCGCGATCCGCATCATCGACAGGGAGTAGAACGCCATCCAACTCGTCGCGTCCGACTGCTCGAGCCGCCAGCCCTGCGGGACGTCGCGAGACCGGTCGAACAGGCCGATGTTGTCCAGCCCGAGGAAGCCGCCGGCAAAGAGGTTGGAGCCGTCCGGGTCCTTGCGGTTGAGCCACCAGGAGAAGTTCATCAGCAGCTTCGTCATGACCCGGACGAGGAAGTCGTGGTCGGTGGCGCCGTCGATGACGTAGACCTCCCACGCCGCCCAGGCATGGACGGGCGGGTTGACGTCGGAGAACTGCCACTCGTAGGCCGGCAGCGCGCCATCCGGGCGCTGCGCCCACTCCCGGGTCATCAGCAGGAGTTGGGACTTGGCGAAGGCCGGGTCGATGTGGGCCAGCGTGACGCAGTGGAAGGCCAGGTCCCACGTGGCGAACCACGGGTACTCCCACTCGTCCGGCATCGAGATGACATCGGCCAGGGCCAGGGTGCGCCAGGAAGTATTGCGCCCCGCTGGCTCGCGCGCGGTGCGCGCCGGCGGCGGCGGCGGCTGGGCCGGGTCTCCGGCGAGCCACTCGTTGATGGAGTAGCGGTAGTGCTGCTTGCACCAGAGCAGGCCGGCGAAGGCCCGTCGTGCCACGAGGCGGTCGAGCTCATCGACGTGCTCCGGGATGACCTCGGCATAGAAGGCGTCGGCCTCCGCCCGTCGCCGCGTCAGCACGTCGTCGAAGCCGTCGTCGGCAGAGTCGCCGAAGGCCGGCCCGGCCGCAGGCAAGCGACGCAGCCGGAGTCGCAGCCGGACGGTCTCGCCCGGCCCCACCGCGTCCCAGCGGCGGTGGATCCCCACCTTGGTGCCGGCCTGGGCCGGGTTGAGCCGCGAGTCGTCCCCGTGCACGATCGCCCGGTCGATCCCGTCCTTGGGCCACGGCGTCGGGTTTGACTCGGCACCAAAGAGTGCGACGGCGTCAGTTTCATTGTCGCAGAAGAGAGCTCGAACCTCGGGGTCGTCGACCTCGAGCCGCAGGTCGCCGAGGAAGTCGTGGTGCGCGTCGATGACGACCGGCTCCCCCGGTGCGCTCGTCAGCCGGAGGCTCGGCTTCCGGTCATCGCGTCCCCAGGCCCACGTGTTGCGGAACCACAGGTGCGGCACCAGATGCAGCGGCGCCGCCTCCGGGCCCTCATTCGTCGCCCGGATCTCGACGCAGATGTCCTCCGGGGTCGCCTTGGCGTGCACGACACGCACGTCGAAGAAGCGGTTGCCCTCGAGGATCCCCGTGTCGGCGAGTTCGAACTCGTCCACGTCGCGACCGCGGCGGGCGCTCTCGGCGATGAGAGCGGCATACGGGAAGGCCTGTTGTGGGTAGCGGTAGAGGGTCTCCGCGTAGGAGTGGGTGGGGGTGGCGTCGATGTGCCACCAGTACTCCTTGACGTCCTCGCCGTGGTTGCCCTGGCTGTTGGTCAGCCCGAAGGAAGGGGAAGGAGGCCCACGCATCGCCGTCCGCGGAGTAGTCCTCGCGCACCGTGCCCCACTGCCGACCGGCGAGATAGGGACCCCAGAGACGCCACGGCTCCGTGCCGGCATCCGCCGCGGCGAGGCGACCCGACTCGGCACTCACGCTCATGCTTCCACCCAACCAGTGGTTCCTGTGCGTTCGCTGGGAGCACGCCGAACGCCGCCGCCTCAGCCGTTGAGGATCCGAGGTGGCTCAGACCCTCGCGACGCCGTATGCCGTGAGCTCGGCCTCGAGGGTGGGCGTGACCTTGGCGCGCACCCGGGTCCCCTCGGCGACGTGCTCGCTCTCGAGGACCTCGCCGTCCTCGTGGAGTCGGGAGATGAGGTCACCGCGGTCGTAGGGCACGAGCACCTCGACCTCGATCTCGGGCTTGGGCAACTCCTCGTCGATGAGGGCCCGCAACTCGTCCAGTCCCTCGCCGGTGTGGGCCGACACGACGATGCAGTGCTTCTCGTGACGCCGCAGCCGGTCGAGCACCTCGGGGTCGGCGATGTCGGCCTTGTTGACGACGATGACCTCCTTGATCTGGTCACCGCCGACCTCGGCCAGGACCTCGCGGACGGCCGTGATCTGCCCCTCCGGGTCAGGGTGTGAACCGTCGACGACGTGCAGCAGCAGGTCGGCCTCGGCCACCTCCTCGAGGGTGGAGCGGAAGGCCTCGATCAACTGGTGCCGTCGGCCGTCTCGGAGCGACGCACCGTCGGGTCGAGGGTGGCAAAGAGCTGGTTCTGCACGAGGACCCCGGCGCCGGTGAGCCGGTTGAGCAGCGAGGACTTGCCGGCATTCGTGTAGCCGGCGATCGCGACACTGGGGACGCCGTGCTCGTGGCGACTGTGCCGCTTGGTGTCGCGGCTGGTCTTCATGCCGGTGAGCTCACGCTTGAGCTTGGCGATCCTGGTGTTGATCCGTCGACGGTCCAGCTCGATCTTGGTCTCACCGGGGCCACGGGAGCCGATGCCCTCACCGCCGGCCACCCGACCACCGGCCTGTCTGGACATCGACTCGCCCCAGCCACGCAGGCGCGGCAGGAGGTATTGCAGTTGGGCCAGCTCGACCTGGGCCTTGCCCTCGCGGCTCTTGGCGTGCTGGGCGAAGATGTCGAGGATCAGGGCTGTCCGGTCGATGACCTTGACCTTGACGATGTCCTCGAGCGAGCGCCGCTGGCTCGGGGCCAGCTCGCCGTCGCAGATGACGGTGTCGGCGCCCTCGGCAATGACGATGTCGCGCAGCTCGATGGCCTTGCCCTTGCCGAGGTAGCTGGAGACGTCGGGGCGCTGCCGGCGCTGGATGAGGCCCTCGAGGACGGTGGAGCCCGCGGTCTCGGCGAGAGCGGCCAACTCACGCATGGAGTTCTCGGCGTCCTCAGCGGTGCCCTCGGTCCAGACCCCGGCCAGCACGACGCGCTCGAGGCGCAGCTGCCGGTACTCGACCTCGGTGATGTCCTCGAGCTCGGTCGACAGGCCCGCCACGCGGCTCAGGGCCGCGCGCTCGTCGCGCTCGAACTGGTCCCCGTCATAGAGGGGAGAGTCGTCTGGCCGGTGCGGTGCTTACTCGTCATGTTCTCCCTAGAGTCTCATCCCCTCAACGCCCAGATCCACTCATTTCCTTCCCCATCATCCACACCCCAAGTCGAGTGGCCTCACGATCCACAGGCAGGCGCCACCCCTCGGCGCGTGGTGTCCCACCCCACTGGGCGCCCCGGCTACCGTTGCCCCTGATGAGCGAGCACCCCGACCACTACTTCAGCGCCGAGCCAGCCGGTCCGGAGGAGCGACGTCAGATCCACGTCCGCCTTGCGGGCGTCGACCTGGACCTGACGACCGCCCGCGGCATCTACTCCCCCGAGCGACTCGACCCCGGCACAGCGGTCCTGCTCGCTCGGGCGCCCGACCCCAGCCCGACTGGCGCACTGCTCGACCTCGGCTGCGGCTGGGGACCGATCGCGATCACCCTCGCGTTGCGCTCCCCAGAAGCCCGGGTCTGGGGGGTCGACGTCAACAGACGTTCGCTCGACCTCGCCCGCGACAACGCCGCCGCTGCCGGGGCCACCAACGCCACCTTCTGCGAGCCTGACCACGTGCCGGCCGACCTGCGTTTCGACACGATCTGGTCCAACCCGCCCATCCACGTCGGTAAAGCCGCCCTGCACGACGTGCTCGAGCGCTGGCTGCCCCGACTGACTGGTGACGGTGTCGCGCATCTGGTCGTCCAAAAGCACCTCGGATCTGACTCACTCCAGAAATGGATCACGAGCCAGCCCTGGGGCCTGGTCTGCACCCGCCTGTCATCGCAGAAGGCGTTCCGCATCCTCGAGGTGCGGCGCGCCTGACCCGCCGCCCGCCGGTTCTCCACCCCGATCAGGCGCGGGCTGCACCGACTCCGACGTCGGATCTCACGAGCGCATAGATGGCCAGGTCGACGCGGCCGTCATGGAGGACACCGGCGTTGCGGGCCACGCCCTCGCGGACAAACCCGGCACGCTCGGCCGCCCGCTGGGACGCCTGGTTGCCGGTCGCGGCACGCACGACCACGCGCTCCAGTCCTTGATCCGTCAGGGCCCACTCTGCGAGGAGCCGCGTCGCCCGGCCGGCCAGTCCCGCTCCGCGGCCCCACGGCGCGACCCAGTAGCCGATCTCCGTCGTGCCGGCGGACCAATCCGTCGCCTTGAGGTCGATACAGCCGTGGAGCCGTCCGTCGACCTCGATGGCGAAGACGATTCCCGTGCCCGCCTCCTGAGCCATGGATGCGACCTGCGTGACAAAACCTTCGGCGTGCACGCGCTCATACGGCCGCGGCAACGGGAGCCAGTCGCGCGTCTCAGCGTCCTGGCACGCGAGGGCGATGTCGTCGATGTCGTCCACGGATACTGGGCGCAGACCGAAACCGTCCCCCTCGATCCGGGTCAGGGGGAAGACGCGGGTCGACGATGGGTCGTCAGTCACAGGCCGATGTCGCCGTCAGCGACCAGCTCGGCCGGCCCGGCGAGCTCGACCCGGTGACCGGGCAGTGGCGTGACCGTGAGGCGCCCGCCGGGGACGTCGACGATCCACGGGCTCTCGTCCTCGACCCCTGACCAGAACCGGGTGGCCAGCGCGGCCGCCGCCGCGCCGGTGCCGCACGAGCGCGTCTCGCCGACGCCGCGCTCGTGGACCCGCATCTCGATGTGCCCCGGGCCGACCGCGCGAACGAACTCGACGTTGGCACCGTCAGCAGGGTCCGGATGGATCTCGGGTGCCTCGGTCAGGTCGAGCCCCTCGAGCGGGATCTCCTCGGGGAGCATGACGACCGCATGCGGGTTGCCCAGGTCGAGTGAGAGCGCCGGCACCGGTTTGCCGAAGCGCGGCCGGACCATGACGTCGAAGCCATCCCGGCGGGCACCGGCCTCGTCGGTGAGTCGCCAGGGACCGAGGTCAACGGCGAAACCCTCGTCCGTGGTGCGGACCTGCTTGGCGCCGGCTCGGGTGGCAATCGTGAATTCCCTTGCAGTCACGAGGCCCTCCCGCACCAGGTAGGCAGCGAAGACCCGCGTGCCGTTGCCGCACATCTCTGCGAGCGAGCCGTCGGCGTTGCGGTAGTCCATGAACCACTCGGCCTCGGGGGCCAGGGCGCGGACGCTGTCATCGATCGCATGGGCCGTGCGGACCACCCGGATGACGCCGTCGCCGCCGAGCCCGGCGTGCCGATCGGTCAGCCGCTGCACCTGCGCGGGCGTGAGGTTGATCGTGCCGTCGAGGTCGGGGATGAGGACGAAGTCGTTCTCCGTGCCGTGGCCCTTGGTGAAGCGCGTCATGTCATCCATCTTCCCGTATGCCGCTGAGCTGGCTGTCCGGGCTCGCCTGCCGGATCGCGGCCATCGCCCGATCGAGCACGTCCGGAGCGAGGGGATCCAGCCAGATGATCCTCGGCTCAGGCCGGAACCACGCCTCCTGCCGGCGGGCGTAACGCCGGGTCGCCTGCGCCGTCTCTGCACGAGCCTGCTCCTCGGCCATGGTGTCGTCGATGACCGCGATGGCCTGGCTGTAGCCGATGGCGCGGCTCGCGGTGACGCCGGTCCGCAGCCCGCGCTGCAGCAGCGCCTCGGTCTCGCCCAGCAGGCCCTCCTCCCACATGCGCGCGACCCTGCGCTCGATTCGCTCGGCCAGCACTTCCTTGTCCACGCGGAGTCCGAGCATCACTGCAGGAGCGATGAACTCGCGGGTGGGCAGGGTGGCGCTGAAGGGCTTGCCGGTGAGCTCGATGACCTCAAGTGCCCGGATGACCCGGCGGACGTTGTTGGCCTGGATGTTGCGGGCTGCGTCGGGATCGGCGAGGGCCAGTCGGTCGAACATCGCGGGCGCACCGAGCCGACCGGCCTCGTCCTCGATCGCCGCACGCACCTCTGGGTCGGTCGGTGGGATGTCGAATCGGTCCAGCGCCGCCCGGATGTAGAGGCCGGAGCCCCCGACGAAGACCGGCACGTGGCCACGGGCCCGGATGGCAGCGACATCGAGACGAGCCGACTCCTGATACCGCGCAACACTCGCCTCCTGCGTCACCTCCAGGACATCGAGTTGGTGGTGCGGGACACCACGACGCTGCGAGGCCGTGAGCTTCGCGGTCCCGATGTCCATCCCCCGGTAGAGCTGCATCGAATCGGCGTTGATCACCTCGCCGTCGAGGCGCTGCGCCACAGCAAGGCCGAGGTCGGACTTTCCGCTGGCCGTCGGCCCGACGACAGCGATGATCGGCGCGCTGACGCCGACGCTCACATCGCCTCGTCGTCGCCATCGTCGTCGCCGCCGTGCCCGAACGGGTCCTCGTCGACGCCGGGCATCCACGTGTGCCCCGGCTTGCCCCAGCCGTTCTTGCGGATCGTCTTGCGGGCCTTCTTGGACTGGCGCTCGTCGAGTCGGTCGACGTAGAGCGTGCCGTTGAGGTGGTCGTACTCGTGCTGCATGCACCGGGCGAACCACCCCGTGGCATCAAACTCGATCCGGTTGCCCTCGAGGTCGGTGCCGATCACGTGCGCCTGCGCGGCCCGCTTGAGCGGGAAGGACTCGCCCGGGACGGACAGGCATCCCTCGCTGTCGTGGTCCGGGTCGGGCCGCTCGTCCGGGATCCGTGACGTGGTGACACTCGGATTGATGATGTGGCCGCGTTCGGGGACGCCGTCGTCGTTCGGCATCTGCCAGATGAACACGCGAAGGCCGACCCCGATCTGTGGCGCAGCGAGACCAGCACCGTTGGCAGCGGCATTGGTCTCGAGCATGTCCGCGACGAGGGTCCGCAGGTCCTCGTCGAACTCCGTCACGAGCGTTGCCGTGTGGTGCAGCACGGGCTCACCGATGATCACGATGGGACGTATGGCCATACGGACAAGTCAAGCACGCACGGGCCACGGCGCCCCAATCCGGGTCAGGCGGTGGAACAGGAGGGCATCACCGTCGGTGCGTGCGGCACGCCGATCGACGGCATACCGAGCGTGACGGCGGGCTTGCCCGTACCGTGCGGCAGGTCCTGGAGAGCTGACCACGCGTCACCCCCACGGGTGCGGCGAACGGCATACGACCCGCCGGAGATCCCGGAGTCGGCCACGAGGTGGTGCGGCGCGCCATAGGTGACCCCGACGCTGACCATGTCACCGGGCCGGGGCACCTCGGCGCCCTCGGGCACGGTGAAGTGGACCAGCCGGTTGTCCCGGGCCCGGCCGGACATCCGCTTGGTCTCGGCGTCCTTGCGTCCCTCGGAGGGCGTGACGAGCACTTCCACGTCGGTGCCCTCGAGGCGCCGGTTCTCGGACCAGCTGACCTCCTCCTGGAGGGCGATGAGCCGCTCGAAGCGTTCCTGGACGACGGCCTTGGGGATCTGGTCCTCCATCGTGGCTGCGGGGGTCCCGGGCCGGATGGAGTACTGGAAGGTGAAGGCGCTGGCGAAGCGGGACTCCCGCACGACGTCGAGGGTGCCCTGGAAGTCGGCTTCGGTCTCGCCGGGGAAGCCGACGATGATGTCCGTCGTGATCGCCGCGTGCGGGATGTGCTCACGGACCTTCTCGATGATGCCGAGAAACTTCGTGCTCCGGTAGGAGCGGCGCATGTCCTTGAGCACCTTGTCCGACCCGGACTGCAACGGCATGTGCAGGCTCGGCATGACGTTGGGGGTCTGCTCCATCGCCAGGATGACGTCCTCGGTGAAGGCGGCCGGATGCGGGCTGGTGAAGCGGACCCGCTCGAGGCCGTCGATGTCCCCGCACGCGCGCAGCAGCTTGCCGAAGGCCAATCGGTCACCGAACTCGACACCGTAGGAGTTGACGTTTTGCCCCAGCAGGGTGATCTCGACCACGCCCTGGGCCACGAGCGCCTCGATCTCGGCGAGGATCTCGCCGGGGCGCCGGTCGGCCTCCTTGCCGCGCAGGGCCGGGACGATGCAGAACGTGCAGGTGTTGTTGCAGCCGACCGAGATCGACACCCACCCGCTGTAGGCGGAGTCGCGACGGGTGGGCAGGGTCGAGGGGAAGACTTCGAGGCTCTCGAGGATCTCGACCTCGGCCCGCTTGTTGTGCGCGGCACGGGCGAGCAGCGCCGGCAGGGAGCCGATGTTGTTGGTGCCGAAGACGACGTCCACCCAGGGCGCCTTCTCGATGATGACGCCGCGGTCCTTCTGGGCCATGCACCCACCGACGGCGATCTGCATGTCCGGGTTGGCGAGCTTGGCCGGTCGCAGCTGCCCCAGGTTGCCATAGAGCTTGTTGTCGGCGTTCTCGCGCACCGCGCAGGTGTTGAAGACGACGACATCCGCGACCTCGGGCCGCTGCCCCGCGGGCAGGCTCGCGAGGTCGATGTAGCCAGCCGTCTCGAGGAGGCCGGCGAGGCGCTCACTGTCGTGGACGTTCATCTGGCATCCGTGCGTGCGGACGTCGTAGGTCTTGTGTGCAGTCATGGCACCGTCAAGGGTACGGCGTCCAGCCCCCGACACCGAACAGCTCGGCGGGAATACGACGGCCAGGCGGACCGTTACATAGTTGACATTTCAACAACCTTCGATCGTCGCCTCGATCGAAGCGTCAATATTCTCCTACGAAGGACGACCATGGGACTGTTCAACCGCACCGCCAAGGACACCAACGACACGCTCGCCGACGTCGACGCTACTGAGGCCACCTCGGCGTTCGTCGCGGACCTCGCAGGCGACTACGTCATCGACCCGGCCCACACCCGGATCGGCTTCTCGGCCCGGCACGCGATGGTCACCAAGGTCCGCGGCCAGTTCGACGAGTTCGAGGGCACCGCCCACGTCGACACCGTCAACCCCGCGGGCTCGAGCGTCACCGTCACCATCGCTGCCGCATCCGTCACGACGGGCAACGAGCAGCGCGACGGGCACATCAAGACCCCCGACTTCCTCGATGTCGAGACCTACCCGACGATCACCTTCGTCTCGACCGCTGTCGAGCGCGACGGCTCCGAGTGGGCGATCACGGGCGACCTGACGATCAACGGCATCACCAAGCCCGTCACGGTCGACTTCGAGGAGACCGGCTCGGCCAAGGACCCGTTCGGCAACACCCGCATCGGCTTCGAGGGCGAGACCACCATCACCCGGACCGACTGGAACCTCAACTTCCAGGCCGCCCTCGAGACCGGCGGCGTCCTGGTCAGCGAAAAGGTCAAGCTCGAGTTCGACATCTCGGCCATTGCGCAGGTGCCGGCCCAAGCCTGATCCACCCACAGCTGACCCCCGATCGAACCGAGAGCGAGGACCGACCGGTCCTCGCCCTCGGTGTATTCGCGGTTGCCTGCCGATCTCGAGTGGGTGCCGATGAGGCCTGCCTGGCGCCCGCGGTGATCGCTCTGGGGGCGGCGCACTCCCGGATCTAGTCGCGCTGGTGCTCGTCTGCGTCTGCGATGGCGTCGCGGATGACCCGCCAGGCCATGTCGCCCGAGTAGCCCTTGCGGGCCAGCATCCCAGCGAGCCTGCGCGCCTGGACGTCGCGGGCGAGCCCATGCATCGAACGCATCTTCTTGGCCGCCAGCGCCTCGGCCGCCACCTGCTCGTCGGCGGCCCCGATCTGCTCAAGCGCTCCGGCCGCGATGTCCGGGTCGATGCCGGTCTTGCGCAACTCGTGGGCCAGCGCACGTCGAGCCAGTCCCTTGTCGGACTGCCTCGACCTGACGAGGATCTCGGCATACGCCTCGTCGTCGACCAGCCCGACCTCCGTCATCCGGTCGAGCACCTTGGCCGCCACGGCATCGTCACAGCCACGCTGGCGCAATTTGGTCTCGAGTTGTGCCCGACTCCGGGGAGCCATGCTCAGCTGCCGCAACACGATGGCGCGGGCCGCCGACTCCGGCTCAGCGTCCGGCGCTCGCGCCGATGGATCTTCAGCCGGTGGATCTTCAAGCGGTCGAGTTGGACCGGTCTCCTCCGGTACGGCCCAGTCAGGTCGCTCCGAGCCGGCGTGGTACTCGCCGGAACCCTGCGACTGATCCGCAGCGGCTCGCTCCGGTCGGGCCCGCACCCCGGCCACCCCCTCCGCTTCGGCGAGGGCGGCCGCAGCGCGGGCCAACCTGTCCTCATGGGTGCGGTCGCCTCCCGCCACCATGATCAGAAGTCGACGGGGACGTCTGCCACCTCGGCGGGCTCGTCCACGCGTGGGCCGACGCCGAGCTTCTCCTTGACCTTCTTCTCGATCTCATCCGCCAGGTCAGGGTTGTCCTTGAGGAAGGTGCGGGCGTTCTCCTTGCCCTGACCGAGCTGGTCACCCTCGTAGGTGTACCAAGCCCCCGCCTTGCGCACGAAGCCATGCTCGACGCCCATGTCGATCAAGCCGCCCTCGCGCGAGATCCCGTAGCCATAGAGGATGTCGAACTCCGCCTGCTTGAACGGCGGGGCGACCTTGTTCTTGACCACCTTGACGCGGGTCCGGTTGCCGACCGGCTCGGTCCCGTCCTTCAGCGTCTCGATGCGGCGCACGTCAAGGCGCACCGACGCATAGAACTTCAGCGCCTTGCCACCGGTGGTCGTCTCGGGCGAACCGAACATGACCCCGATCTTCTCCCGGAGCTGGTTGATGAAGATCGCCGTCGTCCCCGTGTTGTTGATGGCACCGGTCAACTTGCGCAGGGCCTGCGACATGAGCCGGGCCTGGAGGCCGACGTGGCTGTCACCCATCTCACCCTCGATCTCGGCCCGGGGCACGAGCGCGGCCACGGAGTCGATGACGAGGATGTCGATGGCACCGGAACGGATCAGCATGTCCGCGATCTCGAGAGCCTGCTCCCCGGTATCCGGCTGCGAGACCAGCAAAGCATCCGTGTCGACCCCGAGCCGCTTGGCGTACTCCGGGTCGAGGGCGTGCTCGGCGTCGATGAACGCCGCGATGCCACCAGCCTTCTGCGCGTTGGCCACGGCATGCAGCGCCACCGTGGTCTTACCGGAGGACTCCGGACCATAGATCTCGACGACGCGGCCTCTCGGGAGGCCCCCGATGCCGAGCGCGATGTCCAGTGCGATCGATCCGGTCGGGATGACCTCGATCGGGGCTCGGACCTCGTCACCGAGACGCATCACCGCGCCCTTGCCAAAACTCTTTTCGATCTGACCCATCACCGAGGCCAGAGCCTTGCCCTTGTCCGGAACCGTTGCCATTCGAGGCCACCTTGTCTGCCGTCTGCGTTGTGGTCGTCTACCTTCGACCCGCGGCGATCGTGTGTCGATCGCTGTCGGGTCAGACATTAGGCGCCGCCACCGACATCGGGTTGCTCCACGAGACGGCCTGTGGATGATGCGTCAATGGTGCCGGGCCTGTGGATCACAGTACCGAACAGATGTTCGAGGCGGCGTCGACACGCCGCGGGTGGCGCAACCGTCTCCGACCGGAGGGTCAGCGACTCCGACCGCAGGGCTCAGCGGCTCAGCAAGGCCTGCTGGAACGTGTGGAGCACCTCGTCGGAGAAGAGCCAGAAGCGCACCTCCCTGACGTCGGGATGATCCCGGAGCGCCGCCTCCACCGAGTCGACGGCGATCCGCGCCGCCTGCGCCACCGGATACCCGTAGACCCCGCAGGAAATGGCCGGGAAGGCCACGACCGCACAATCATGCGCGGCGGCTACCTCGATGCTGCGCCGGTAGCAGGAGGCGAGCAGCGCGGCCTCCCCCGCATCACCACCGCGCCAGATCGGCCCTACCGTGTGGATGACGTGAGCCACCGGGAGCCGACCGGCCCCGGTGATCTTGGCGTCCCCGGTCAGGCACCCTCCCAGCTCACGGCACTCGGCGAGGAGCGCCGGTCCGGCGGCCCGGTGGATCGCACCGTCCACCCCGCTGCCGCCCAGCAGTGATCGATTGGCCGCGTTGACGATGGCATCCGCGTCAGCATCCGTCGTGATGTCACCTCGGCGCACGGTGATCCGCCCTGATCCTGAGCCCGAACCTGAGCCTGAACCCGAATCCAAACCCGAGCCCGAATCAACGCCCTGCGCCATGCCCAATCCTCAGCCGGCCCCGCCGCACCCCGTCGGCGAGCGCCACCAACGCGGTGCGGTCCTTCAGCGCGCCCAGCACGTGGTCACGGGCGAGGGAACCGGAGTAGACGGCCCCGAACTCGTCCTCCATCAACTTCCAGAAGTGGCTTATCCGCACGCGTCCGAGTCTGCCACCGATCCAGCCGGAACCAATCCGGACCCCCGCAGCGTCTGCATGACCAGACAGGTAAAGTCAGGCCCGGCCTGCGGGCACGAGCAGGCCGAGAACACGACACAGGGGGATTCATGACTGACACCAACGACACACCGGGCGCCGACATACCGGATGCGGGCTCCACCCCGGATGCGGGCTCCACCCCGGATGCGGGCTCCACCCCGGATGCGGGCTCCACCCAGCACATCCCCAACCAGGACACCCAGGCACTGCCCACCTCTGGTGGCTACAGCTACCCGGGCCAGGCTCCCTCCAGCCCCGTTGGCCCGCCGCCGCCGGTCCCCGCCGCTGCCGCCACCGCTGGCGTGCCACTGTCCGACGACCCGGCCAGGGGCAAGCCGAAGCGGACCGGCCTGCTCATCGGCGGCCTCGCCGCCGCGGTCGTCCTCGGTGGGGGCGGAGTGTTCGCCGCGAGCCTCCTGAGCGGCGGTGGCGCCCAGCCCTCCGACGTCCTGCCCGGTGACTCCTACGGGTATTTCCAGCTCGACATCGACCCGAGCGCCGGGCAGAAGATCGCTGCGGTCCGCTTCCTGAGCAAACTGCCCGACGTCAAGGACAACTTCAGCGGCGAGGACATGCGCAAGAGGGTCTGGGACAGCATCGCCAAGGACGACGACTGCCTCGGCAAACTGTCCTACGACTCCGACATCGCGCCCTGGCTGGGCGACCGCGTCGGCATGTCGATCCGTCCCGGCGGCACCTCGGACAAGCCGAACCTGGCAGTCGCCCTCCAGGTCAAGGACGACACGAAGGCCCAGAGCACCCTGACCACCCTCTTTGCCTGCGGCTCGAAGCAGAAGTCCGACCTTCGGATGAAGGACGGCTACGCGATCATCACCCCCCAGGGCAACGGCGACGCCACCCTGGCCGCCATCGACAAGGGCACGCTGAGCGACAACGCCACCTTCAGCGCGGACATGTCCGCCCTCGGTGAGCAGGGCATCCTGTCCGCGTGGTTCGACGGCGGGCCGGGGCTCAAGGACATCACCAACCTCACTGCCTCCGGTCTCGCGGGCACCGGCTTCGACAGTCAGTCGCTGCCGAATTCCAAGGGTCGGGTCGCGATGGCACTGCGCTTCGACGCCAGTTATGTCGAGCTCGCCGGAGTGGCTCGCGGCGTCGAGGGGATCAAGGCCTCCGACACGAACGGCGACGAGCTTGCCGCCCTGCCCGCGGACTCCGTCGGCGCCGTTCAGATCTCCGGCGCCGACAAGTTCATCGACGCGATCTGGCCGCAGGTGGTCAAGCTCAGCGACGAGCAGGCCAAGAACAACGGGGAGGACCCGATCAAGGCCATCGAGCAGGAGTTCGACGTCACGCTCCCGGATGACCTCAAGGTGCTGTTCGGCTCCAGCCTCACGATCGCCGGACCCGACCAGGTGCTCGGCGACGACGTGCCCACCTTCGGCGCCAAGGTGGTCACCCCGGACGCCAAGCGCGCCGAGGAACTCCTCACCAAGATCGAGGAGGCCATCGGCGAGGGGCCGGTGTTCAACAAGAAGGTCGACGGAGACAAGCTCGCTGTGGCCACGACCCAGGACTACGCTGACGCGCTCGTCGCGGGCGGCAAGCTCGGCGACAACGACGGCTTCAAGGCGGCCCTCGGTGACATCTCGAAGACCAACGTGGCAATCTTCGTCGACCTCGACAAGCTCGAGAAGCAGTACCTGAACGACGTCCCGGCCGACCAGCACGACTTCGTCGAAGCCCTCAAGGCCTTCGGCCTCAACTCGTCGACCACCGCGGACGGCGAGCAGGCGTTCTCGCTGCGCCTCGTCGGCAACTGACACCGCCGCGATCCACCACCCGCGATCCGTGGCGGGTGTGGACAGGCCCGGGACCTCTGTCCCGGGCCTGCCCCGACGCTCAGCGGGCGAGCGCCGCGCTCGCCCAGCCGGTGATCCCGAGGCCGGCCCCCTCCGGCAGGCGGACTTCGTTGGCGCTGTAAGAGATTCCTCCACTGATCGGCGAATCCACCGACCACCAGGCAGCGTCCAGATCACTGACCTCGGTCGTCGGCTCGGCGGCCACCAGGGCAGCCGCTGCCCCGACACCGATGTGGCTCTCCATCATCGAACCGACGATCGTGCCGAGCCCCGCCTCATGGGCCCGGCGCAGGAGAGCGACACCCACGCCGAGCGATCCGCACTTGGCCAGTTTGACGTTGATCAGGTCCGCCGCACCGAGCCGGATGATCCGTTCGAGATCGTAGGTGCCATAACAGGATTCGTCCGCCATGATGCGCAGCCCGACCCGCTCACGCACCCACGCCAGGCCTTCGACGTCGTCGGCCACGACAGGCTGCTCGACGAATTCCACGCCGAGGTCGGCCCGCTCGAGCGCCCGGATGACCTCGACCGCTTCCTGTCGGCTCCACCCCTGGTTGGCGTCGAGCCGGATGGCGACGCCTGGACCGACAGCGCTCCGGACCGCGGACACGCGGGCGACATCCGTGGCGGCGTCGGTCCCCACCTTCATCTTCAGCGTCGTGAAACCGTCGGAGTGCCGTGCGCGAGCGGCCTCGCCGAGGCCATCAGCCTCCCCCGCCGACAGCGTCACGTCAGTCACCACGCTCTGCCGTATGCCGCTGGGCTCGGCCCCCAGCAGGGCGCTCACGGACGTGCCCTCCGCCTGCGCGAGCAGGTCGTGCAGGGCCGCATCGACGGCCGCCTTGGCGCCGAAGTTGCGGGCGACGGAGCGCTGGACCCGAGTGGTCAGGGCCGCGAGGTCGTCGCGGTCATCGAGGCGTTGACCCTGCAACAGGGGTGCGAGCATCGTGTCGATGCAGGCAGTCGCGCCGGCGATCGACTCCCCGGTCACCTGCCAGACCTGCGGGGACTCGCCCCACCCCGTCCGGCCGTCACTGTCCCGGACCGTGACCACCACGGTGTCCGTGGTCTCGGTGCGCCGCAGAGCCGTGACGAAGGGGGTGTGCAGCCGGACTGAGGAGGTGGTGGTGGTGACGGAGTGGATCCGCGTCATGCGGTGTAGATCTTCCAGACCTGCTTGGAGATCGAGGCGACCAGGGCCGCCCCCGCTGTGTCGCTGAGACCGGTGGTCGTGCACACGGACAGCACGTAGGGCGCGCGACCGTTGGGTCGGACCAGGGCGACGTCGTGGGCCACGCCGGGGATCGACCCGGTCTTGTTGGCGACCGGGACGGCGGAGGGCAGCCCGGACGGGATCATCGTGCGGACCTGCTGGCGGGCCAGCATCGCCTCGACGGGGGCGCAGACCGCGGCCCCACCCAGGGCCGTGTCGCGGCGGCCGAGCGAAGACATGATCTTGGCCATGTCGACGGCTGTGACGGTGTTGGTGATGCCGGCCTCACGAGCGGCGGCATCCTCGATGCCGCGCTTGATGCTGATCACCGGCGAGCAGCCCGTGACGTCGAGGACGTGAGCGATCTCGGTGAGCCCGACCGCCTCGAGAAGGAGGTTGGTCGCGAGGTTGCCGGAGTGCGTGATCGCATGGTCAGCCAGTTGCAGGAGCGAGCGCGTCGTCCCGCTCTCGAGAGCGGCCCAGGTCCCGGGGTCCTCGTCCTCTGCGGGATCGATGGAGAAGGTCGACCCGTCGAGGGCCGAGGCAAAAGTGTTGTGGACCGGCACCTGGGCGTTGAGGTTGAGCTCGCCCCGCTCCGCGCGACGCATGGCCGCCAGCACGAGGGGGAGCTTCATCTCCGACGCGCCGTAGTGCGGCTCTTCGGCATTGCGGGAGAAGCGCACCCCCACCAGGTCGCCCCACCACACGGAGACGGTGCCGGTCGACCCCAGCTCGTCGAGCAATTTTTCCAGATCGCGGAAGGGTGAAACCGACATGGGCGCGCGCCTCCTCAGGCTGCAGATGCAGAAACGACCTCAGCGCTCGGCACCGGCAGGGGCACGGCAAGGGCCAGGCCCTCGGACTGCGCCATCCGGCTCGACACGTCGATGAGGACTTGCGACAACGGCATTTCCAGAGCGCCACAGATCGATGCGAGCAACTCGGACGAGGCCTCCTTCTCGCCACGCTCGACCTCGCTGAGGTAGCCGAGCGAGACCGAGGCGGTCGCGGAGACCTCGCGCAGGGTCCGGCCCTGCGCACGCCGGCGGGCCCGAAGGACGTCGCCCAGCTCTCGTCGCAACAGGGTCATGTCGTCCTCCTCAGCGGAATCTAGGTGGTCAGGCTGCAGTCGTGGGGTTCTCGCTGGATCGTGCCGTTGGTCCTACCGTACCCCGCGCCCCCTGCCGGCGTCTCGGCAGTTCACACCGGGGTGTCGCTCCGAGGCCAGTCGCCCACCGGTGTCGTGCGGGGGCGCTCACTCCGGCCCCAGCGCGGCGACCACCAGAGCCAGCACCTCGCGAACGGTCTCGGCGCGGACCTGCCCCCGTGAGCCCTGCAACGCCAGATCCATCGTCCGTGTTCCCTGCGGACCGGCCACCGCGACGTGGACCGTGCCGGCAGGTTTGCCCTCCGCGGGCCCCGGCCCGGCGACCCCGGTCGTCGCCAGCCCCCACGTGGCGCACAGCCGCTCGCGCACCTGCTGGGCCATGATCGCGGCCACCTCCGGGTCGACCGTCCCCACCCGCGCGAGCAACTCGTCCGGGACCCCCAACAGCGCGACCTTGACGTCAGCGGCATACGCGATGATCCCGCCGCGCAGGACGAGGGAGGCGCCGGGAGCGTCGGCGATCGTGGCGGCGACCAGGCCTGCCGTGAGGGACTCGGCACAGGCCAGCGTCTCGCCGCGCTCGGTGAGCCGACGCACCAACTCAGCGCTGCGCGACACCGGTGTCATCCCTGAGGTCGGGAGCGGCGGCTTCGACGGGCTGCGGTGCGCTCGCTCGACCGGCGCAGGTGGATCGCCTTGAAGACGTAGTCGATTCCCGTCGCCACCGTGAGGACCAGAGCTGCTCCGAGGATGGCGTAGGCGGCCCACCGCCAGACGTCCGCCAGCGGTAGCACCCACAGCGGGAAGGTCAGGGCTGCCAGTGAGATCGTCTGGAGCATGGTCTTGAGCTTGCCGCCGCGCCCGGCCGGCATCACCCCGTGACGGATGACGACGAAGCGCAGCGCCGTGATGCCGAGCTCGCGGGCGATGACGACGATGGTCACCCACCACCAGATCACCCCGAGCAGGGACAGCCCGACGAAGGCCATCCCGGTCAGGGCCTTGTCGGCGATCGGGTCGGCGATCTTGCCGAAGTTGGTGATCAGACCACGGTCGCGCGCGATCTTGCCGTCCACCCCGTCGGTGGCCGCGGCGATCACGAACACGGCCCACGCCCAGAAGCGCCACCACGGGTGCGTCCCGTCGCCATAGAGCAGCAGCCACCCGTAGACCGGGACCAGCAGGATCCGCAGCACCGTCAAGGCGTTCGGGAGATTCCAGTCCGTCGGCTTCGGCGCCGGCCCCTCGCCCGGGTGCAGGATCATGCTGGAGCCGCCACCTCGGCGATGAGGTCGATGCCCTCCGTGCCGATGACGGTTGCGGTGACCAGGTCCCCGATGGCCGGCAGGGTGACTCCATCGGCCCAGCGCAGGTAGGTGACCCCGTCGACATCCGGTCCCTGGAAGGCCGCCCGGCCCACGATGTCGCCTTCCTCGGCGAGGTCGCCGCCACCGAGCCCACCTTCGGCCCCACGGTCACCGAATCCAGCACCGACCTCCTCGATGAGGATCTCGACGACCTCACCCACGCGCTCCTCCGCGCGCTGGGCGGTGAGCTCCTCGACGAGGCGGGTGAAGCGGTCCACCCGCTCAGCGATGACCTCGGAGTCCAGCTGAGCGGCATACGTCTCGGCTTCGGTGCCGTCCTCGTTGGAGTAGCCGAAGACGCCCACGACGTCGAGGCGGGCCTCCGACAGGAAGGCCTCCAGCTCGTCCAGGTCGGCCTCGGTCTCGCCGGGGAAGCCGACGATGACGTTGCACCGGATCCCGGCCTCGGGTGCGTCGGCCCGGACCCGAGCCAGCAGGTCGAGGAACGCGGCCCGTGACCCGAAGCGGCGCATGGCGCGCAGCAGCGGCTCGGAGGCGTGCTGGAAAGAGATGTCGTAATAGGGGACGACGCCGGGGGTGTCGGCCATGGCGCGCAGCAGCCCCGGACGGATCTCGGCGGGCTGCAGGTAGGAGACCCGGACCCGCTGGATGCCCTCGATGGCGGTCAGCTCGGGCAGCAGCTTCTCGAGCAGCCCGAGGTCGCCGAGGTCCTTGCCGTAGGAGGTGGAGTTCTCCGAGACGAGGAACAGCTCCTTGACGCCGCGCTCGGCGAGCCAGCGGGCCTCCGCGATGACGTCAGCGGGCCGCCGTGAGATGAACGCGCCGCGGAACATCGGGATCGCGCAGAAGGAGCACCGCCGGTCGCAGCCCGAGGCGATCTTGAGGGGGGCCCACGGTCGCCCGTCCAGACGCGCGCGGATCACCCGTGGCCCGGTCGCGGGCACCGACAGTCCGTTGGCGGCAGCCTCGGCGAGGTCGACCGCCCCCGGTGTGAACGCTGCACCGTCGCCGTGACCTGGGAGGGCGACCCCGTTGGCCCCGTCCTGCCGGGCGGACGGGGTCAGCGGCAGCAGCTGGCGCCGGTCGCCGGGCGTGTGGCTCGGGACGTGGCCGCCGGCGAGGATCGTGCGCAGGTGGGTCGACATGTCTCGGTAGGAGTCGAAGCCGAGCACCGCATCCGCCTCGGGGAGCTGGGCCGCCAGCTGCTCGCCGTAGCGCTCGGCCAGGCACCCGACCGCCACGACCTTCTGGGTGCGGCTGCCATCGTGCTTGAGCTCGGAGGCCTCGAGCAACGCGTCGATCGAGTCCTTCTTGGCCTGCTCGACGAAGCCGCACGTGTTGATCACCGCGACGTCGGCGTCGGCCGCATCATCGACCAACCGCCAGCCCTCGGCGAGCAATCGCCCCGCCAGCTCCTCGGAGTCGACCTCGTTGCGGGTGCACCCGAGGGTGACGAGAGCGACGCTCTTTTGGGTCGGGGGCGCCTGGGTCATGCGCCCACTCTAGTTGGGCGGGTGTTCAATGACGGCATGCTCCAGCGCGCCCACGCCCTGCTCGCCGCCCACCCGCTCATCGACGGCCACAACGACCTCCTGTGGGAGTTGCGGGCGCAGTCCGGCTACGACTTCGACGCCCTGGACGTCGCGGGCCGACTCAGCACCACCAACACCGACCTCCCCCGACTGTGCGACGGGGGCGTCGGGGCTCAGTTCTGGTCGGTCTGGGTGCCGAGCACCCTGCAGGGCGACGTCGCGGTGGTCACGACGCTCGAGCAGGTCGACGCCGCGCACCGCCTCATCGGGAGGTATGCCGCTGAGCTGGCTCTCGCGCGCACCGCGGACGAGGTGGACGCAGCCGTCACCAGCGGTCGGATCGCCTCACTCCTGGGCGCCGAGGGCGGGCACTCGATCGGCTCGTCCCTGGGGGCGCTGCGGATGTTCTACGAACTCGGCGTCCGCTACCTGACCCTGACCCACAACGACAACGTGCCCTGGGCCGACTCCGCGACGGACGAGCCGGCCGTGGGCGGCCTCACGGCCTTCGGCCACGAGGTGGTCCGGGAGATGAACCGGCTCGGGATGATGGTCGACCTGAGCCACGTGGCGCCGACCACGATGCGGGCCGCGCTCGCCACGAGCGAAGCCCCGGTGATCTTCAGCCACTCATCGGCCCGGGCCGTGTGCGACTCCCCGCGCAACGTCCCGGATGACGTCCTCGAGACGATGGCCGGGCGCGGCGGGGTCTGCATGGTCACCTTCGTCCCCGAGTTCGTCTCCCCGGCCACGGCGCAGTGGCGGGTCGAGGCCGCCGAGGCCGCCGGGCAGGTAGGGGTGGACGCCAAGGACTACCTGGCCTTCTCCTCCTTCGTCGCGACCTACACGCAGCAGCGGCCGAAGCCGGACGCGACGATCGAGCAGGTCGTGGCCCACCTCGAGCACGTGCGCGAGGTCGCCGGGATCGAGCACGTGGGGATCGGAGGCGACTACGACGGCACGGACACGTTCCCGCTGGGTCTGGAGGATGTGAGCGGCTACCCACGGCTCGTCGCCGCCCTGCTCGAGCACGGCTGGTCCGACGCCGACGTGGCGCTGCTGGTCCGAGGCAACACGCTGCGCGTCCTGCGCGACGTCGAGGCGGTGTCCCGGGACCTGCGGGCCTCGCGTGGGCCGAGCCTGGCCACGATCGCCGACCTCGACGCCTGACGGCGCCCACCCTGGAGGCATCTCGGGCGAGCCCTGGCTGGTCAGTACACCTAGCGGCCGAAGCGCACGATGGTCAGGCCGACGAGACGGGCCACGACCATCGCGACGTAGAGCGTGCCGGTGATCTGTTGCAGGCTGACGAAGGACCGGGCGTGCGGACTGATGGCGATGATGTCCGAGAGGCCCGTCCCGGTCATGTTGGCCACCGAGAGCCCGAGCAGCTCGAACCAGCTGCGCGCACTGTCCCCCACCCCTCCGGAGATCGTGAACGAGCCGGGCCAGACGAACTGGGCGGTCAGGTAGAGGTAGGCGTAGGCCCACGCGAGGACGGTGAACGTGGCCCCGGTCGCATAGAGCTCGTCCTTGCTGACCCAGTTGTCGGCGAACATGTAGCGGACCAGCCCGTAGCCGACGTAGAAGTAGAACATCGCGTGCAGCAGCGCCGAGGAGAAGGCGATGGCGGTCGACTCGGTCCAGATCGCCTCCGCCAACGTCAACAGCACGACGGGGACGCCGATGAGGGCCGCGACCCAGGTCAGCACCGGGGAGGCGCGCACCACCCGGATCGCGAGGTAGAGCACGACGAGTGCCAACACGCCGAAGCCGGCCTTGCCCCACGGCCCGATCAGCTCCTTCTCGATGAAGGGATAGATCAGCAGGAAGCCCAACTGGACGAAGAGCAGCAAGGCACTCGGCAGCTCCCGGACGTTGCGCTGCAGCCGGTGCCACCGGGTGGGCGTGCGACCCCGAGGGGCTGATGGCCAGAGTTCGAGTGAGGCAGACACGGTGCAGACTCTAGTTGCCGGACGGATCGTCGTCGCGGACGCGAGCGAGCGCGTCGCCCGCGACCCCCGCCTCAGTCGAGTGGCCCCGCCACCCCTGCCTCAGTCGAGTGGCCCCGAGCCGGCCCCACCCGCCCGGACGGGGCGCAGCGGACCCGGCTGCGCGGCATACGGAATCAGTAGCGCTCGTCGCGGTGGTCAGTCAACCCCCACGCGTCTTCCGACTCCTCGTCGTCCTCCTCGGCAATCGGGTCGATGGCGCTCGGCGTCCACGGCGCTGTCGGGATCGCGCCGGTCGCCTCCTGCGCCCGGTGCTCGCCGCGCGCGGCCACGATGGCGGCCGTCCGCTGCTGCGGGGCCTCGCCGTCCTCGTCGCTGTAGTCGTCCGTCGGTCCGTAGGCCGCCGGCTCGGCCTCCGCGGGTGGCTCGATGATCGCGGCGGGCGGGGCATAAGGCCCCTCCTCCGCCTCGCTCGGTGCCGCCGGCATCGGCACGTCGTCGCCGCGCAGCAGAGCGAGCGTCTGGGGCAGGTCGTCCGGACGGACCAGCACGTCACGGGCCTTGCTGCCCTCGCTCGGACCGACGATCCCCCGCGACTCGAGCAGGTCCATCAGGCGCCCCGCCTTGGCGAAGCCGACCCGCAGCTTGCGCTGGAGCATCGACGTCGAGCCGAACTGCGTCGTGACGACGAGCTCGGTGGCCTGCAGCAGGACGTCGAGGTCATCACCGATGTCGTCATCGACGTGCGCCTTGGTCGCCACGACGGTGACGGCCTCGATGTAGTTGGGCTTGAGCTGGCTGGTGACGAACTTGACGACCTCGTGGATCTCCGACTCGTTGACCCAGGCGCCCTGCACGCGCATCGGCTTGCTGGCGCCCATCGGGAGGAAGAGGGCATCGCCCTGACCGATGAGCTTCTCTGCGCCGGGCTGGTCGAGCACGACGCGGGAGTCCGCGAGCGAGCTGGTCGCGAAGGCCATCCGCGAAGGGATGTTGGCCTTGATGAGGCCGGTGACGACGTCGACCGACGGGCGCTGGGTGGCCAGCACGAGGTGGATACCAGCGGCGCGCGCCAGCTGGGTGATGCGCACGATGGACTCCTCGACGTCGCGCGGGGCGACCATCATGAGGTCGGCGAGCTCGTCGACGACGACGAGCAGGTAGGGATAGGTCGTCAGGGTCCGCTCCGAGCCGGGCAGCGGCTTGACCTTGCCCGCCCGGACCGCCTTGTTGAAGTCGTCGAGGTGCTTGAAGCCGAACGCGGCGAGGTCGTCGTAGCGCTGGTCCATCTCCTTGACGACCCAGGCAAGCGCCTCGGCGGCCTTCTTGGGGTTGGTGATGATCGGCGTGATCAGGTGCGGGATGCCCTCGTAGGCCGTCAGCTCGACCCGCTTGGGGTCGACGAGGATCATCCGGACCTCCTCGGGTGTCGAGCGCATCAGGATCGAGGTGATCATCGAGTTGACGAACGACGACTTTCCGGAGCCGGTGGCCCCGGCGACGAGCAGGTGCGGCATCTTGGCGAGGTTGGCGATGACGTAGGCGCCCTCGACGTCCTTGCCCACGCCCATGACCATCGGGTGCTCGTTGGTGCGGGCGGTCTGGCTGCGCAGCACGTCACCGAGGGCGACGTTCTCACGGTCGAGGTTGGGGATCTCGATGCCGATCGCGGACTTGCCGGGGATCGGGCTGAGGATCCGCACGTCGGCGGAGGCGACGGCGTAGGCGATGTTCTTGGACAGGGCGGTGACCCGCTCGACCTTGGTGCCCGAGCCGAGCTCGACCTCGTAGCGGGTGACCGTCGGTCCGCGGGTGAATCCGGTGACGGCCGCGTCGATGTCGAACTGGTCGAAGACGTTGGTCAGGGACTCGACGACCCGGTCGTTGGTCTCGCTCCGGGTCTTGTGCGGCGCACCCGGCGTCAGCATGGCGTGGTCCGGCAGCTGATAGGTGATGTCGCCGCCGAGCGCCAACTGCTCGACGCGCGGCGACAGGTCGGACATCGGCGGTGGGATGAGGTCGGCCTTGGGACCGACCTTGGACGGGTCGGGACGGGTCGTGCTGCCCGTGCCTGACCGCGTGCCCGCGCTCGGGTCCGTGATCGGGGCTCCGTGGGTGCGGGGGTCGGTGGCATCGATGACCGGGGGGGTTGCGACGTCGCTGCCCGGGGCGGTACCACCCGGGCGGGGGGCCAGCACGCCTGGCGCGGTGGGGCGCTTCTGGCCCGGCTTCAGCGCCGAGTCGGCGGCCCGACCGGCGGCCTCGATCTCGGCGGCCTTGCGGAAGGCCTCGTCGCCCTCGCGCTCACCGACCAGATCAACGGCCTTGCGCCCGCGGGGTCGCTTGATCCCGGTCTTGGCGTCGATCTCTCCGGGCTCGTCGCCGTCGCCGTCGCCGTCGGCGTCGGCGGCGTGCGGCCTGTGCAGGACGAGGTCGCGCGCCTGGCGCAGGCGCATCGGGATCAGGTTGACGGGGGTCGCCGTGACGACGAGGAGGCCGAAGAGGCCCAGGAGCACCAGCAGCGCGACGGCCCCGTAGGGGGACACTGCGGCCGCGAGCGGGCTCGACGCGAGGAACCCGATGATTCCGCCGGCGGCCCGCATCGGGTCCGCCCCGTCCGGCGGGCTGGGGATGCCGTGGGCGAGGTGCACCAACCCACAGGCGGCGAAGGTCAGGGCGATGGTGCCGACCACGAGACGGCTGGTCGCGGCGTTGTCCTGCGGGGCGCGCAGCAGGCGCAGTCCCAGAGCGAGCAGCACCAGCGGGACGGCGTAGGCCACCTGGCCGAAGGTGCCGGCGAAGACGGCGTGCACGACCTGGCCGAAACCGCCCGAGACCCCCCACCACTCGCGTGAGGCGACGACCACGGACAGGGCGATGAGCGCGAAGCCGAGCCCGTCGCGGCGGTACTCCGGCTCCAGCTCAGCAGCGCTGTTGCCGACCCGGCGCACCGCGCCACCGGCCACCGTCGACACCCCCATCCACGCGTTGCGGGCCGCGCGCAGCGGGAACGGCAGCCCACCCTCCTTGGTCCGGGTGGACCGGGAGGAGCGAGCTGGGGCCTTGCGCGGGGCAGGACGGCTCGACCGAGCCGCCGGCGGGCGCGAGGACTTCCCCTTGGCCGCCGGGCTCGAACGGGTGGTGTTGGTGGACGGACGAGTCGCCATGTTCGCAACTTACGTCAATACCCCGCCCAACACACGCGTCACACGCGCAACATCGGTCACCCAGTCCTCTCGCCTGCGACCACACCCGCAAGTCGAGTGGCCCCGCCCCGCAAGTCGAGTGGCCCCGCCCCGCAAGTCGAGTGGCAGCCAGCTCAACGGCATACGGCCCTGTGGACGACGAGGCGACTCGACTCGGCGCGCCTGTGGATCACGAGGCCACTCGACCCGGCGCGCCTGTGGACGACGAGGCCACTCGACCCGGCGCGCCTGTGGATCACGAGGCCACTCGACTTGGGGGCCACTCGACCTGGGGGGGCCACTCAAGTGGGCGTCTCAGGGGATGAAACGCGAGGACCGCGGGGTGGACAGGCCGGCGCATCGTCTCTACCTTCGATGTCAGGTCACGAGTATCAGCGTCAAGCCCCGGCTCGCTGGTCAGCAACCCTCCTCCGCGGTGGGGTGCTCCGGGTGACGACCCGGCCCTCCGTCGGTGACGGTCGGCAAGCGCGGGCCTGCATCCGGTGGGTCCCTTGACCCAAGGAGCACCTCATGTCCGTGGCCCCTCTTGTCGGATCGTCTTTCGCACCAACACCCACGATCGGCAGCCGCGCCCTCCGCGTCGTGTCTGACGCACCGCTCGTGCCGCGCGTCATTGGTGCCGAGTTGCAGGTGCCGACCTTGGATGGTCCGGTCACCTACGGGCACCTCGACCACGCGGCGTCCACCCCAGCGCTCGAGTCGGTCAAGAGCGCGGTCGACGCGGCCCTCGAGACCTACTCGTCCGTGCACCGGGGCGCCGGCTTCGCCTCCCGCGTGACCAGCGCCTGGTATGAGCAGGCGCGCTCCGAGGTCGCTGACTTCGTCGGTGCCCGCGCTGACGACACGGTCGTGTTCACCCGCACCACGACCGACTCGTGGAATCTGCTCGCGCGGGCCCTGCCGAGTCGATGCACGGTCTTCGTGTTCGCCAGCGAGCACCACTCGACCCTGCTGCCGTGGGGTCGGTCGCGCACCGTCCGCCTGCCGATCCCGCGCACGGTCGAGGACGCCGAGCACCTGCTCGAAGAGGCCCTGAGCGACTACCCCGCCCGCAACCGGCTCGTCGTGGTGTCGGCCGCCTCGAACGTGACCGGGGAGGTCTGGCCGATCGAGCGCCTCGCCGCGCTGGCCCACGCGCACGGTGCCCGCATCGCCGTCGACGCGGCCCAGTTCGCCGCGCACCGGCCGGTCGACCTCGCCGGGTGGGATGCCGACTACGTCGCCTTCTCGGGGCACAAGACCTACGCGCCCTTCGGGGCCGGGGTGCTGGCCGGCCGCTCGGACTGGCTGGACGCCGGCACACCGTATCTCGTCGGCGGCGGTGCGACCGCGGCGGTCACCGAGACCGGCACGACCTGGGCGACTGGACCGGCCCGCCACGAGGGTGGGAGCCCCAACGTGATCGGCGCCATCGCGATCGCGGCTGCCTGCGCCACCATCCGCGCCCACCGCGAGCTGATCGAGACGCACGAGGAACGCCTGCTGGAGCGGCTGCGTGCCGGCCTCGATGACCTCAACGGCGTCGAGCAACTCTCGATCTTCGACGACACCACCGATCAGGTGGGCGTCACCGCCTTCACGGTCGCCGGCTTCGACTCGTCCCTCATCTCGCAGATCCTGTCCGTCGAGCACGGGATCGGGGTCCGCGACGGGAAGTTCTGCGCGCACCTGCTCGTCGACGAACTCCTCGACGACCCCTGGGGCGAAGCACCGACCACCGCGGTCCGGGCCAGCATCGGTCTGGCCACGACGCAGGAGGCCGTGGACCGGCTGGTCGCCGCGCTGCGCGAGCTCACCACGCTCGGGCCGCGCGCCACGTGGACCCGAGGCCCCACGGGGTGGACGGTCGAGGGGCAGGATCCCCGGGACACCGTGCTCCCCCGCCCCTGGTGAGGTCCTGAACAGGCAGGCCCGCCTGGCGGGCGGCGCCGGACGCCGCAGCCAGCGCGACACCGCGGTCGCGGCGCCGTCAACGTGGCACAGTCAGCCTCGCGTGGTCAGCGCGGCGCACTCAGCCGCGCGCCGTCAAGGTGGCACAGTCAGCCTCGCGCGGTCAGCGCGGCGCAGCCGGCGCACCGGTCAGGGCGTAGGCGCCCCACACGATCGCATGGTCCGTGCCGTGGATCGCTTCCTGGCCCGCGTCCATCAGGACCAGCCCGCGACTGAGCACGTGGTCGAGCTGGACGTAGGGCGGCAGCCGGCTCCCGACGAAGGGCCAGGTGCGCACCCAACCACCCCCGTTGGCGCGTTCCGCGTCCACCAGTCCGCTTGCGACAGCGCGGAATCCGGGGTGGCCGAAGCTGGCATTGAAGTCACCCACCAGCACGAGCGGCTCGTCGGCCGGCTGCTCCGCCTGCCACTGCGCAAGATGACGCAACCCCCCTCGCCACTCTCCGGTCTCGCCCGCCAACGGTGCCATCGTATGCACCGCCTTGAGCAGGACCGGGGTGCCGAGGACATCGAGCTCCACCTCGGGTTGCACGCTCGGCGTTCCCTCAGCCGCGGCGTCATCACCGGCCGCAACCACCGTCAGGGCATAGCGGCTGTAGACCAGGGTCCCGGTGAACGTGCCTGCCCTGGCTTCCCCCGCGTGGTGCGGCATCACATCGCGGAGGCCCGCTGCGTCGAGCCCACGGACCGCCTCGGGGGTGGCCTCGATCAGCACGAGAACATCGGCCGCACGCGCGTTCACCGCATTCATCACCTGCTCGGCACTGCCCTGGCCGTAGTCAAGGTTGATGCTCATCACCGTCATTGCGCGCTGCGCCCCGGGGGTGGTGCTGGCGAAGAAGGTCGGCACCGCCTGCACGAGGGCCACCGTCAGCACCAGCCCGACCGGCAGCAGCATCCACCACCTGCGCACGAGTGCCGTGGCCACGAAGAGCAGCCCGAGCCCGACCACCACCAACGGCCCGGCCGTCTGAGCGATGACGACCGGCTGCGCCGTGGTGTCGATCCAGCGCAGCCCCCCAACGACTGCGAGCAGCACCAGGACGACGCCGATGGCGGCATCGAGCCATCGGCGGCCGAGCGTCATGCTGTCAGGCCTGAAGCACGATCGGGATGATCATCGGGCGGCGGCGGATCTTGCCACCGGCCCAGGAGCCGACCGCGCGGCGGATCACCTGCTGGAGCTGGTAGTCGTCCCGAACCCCGTTGGCGACCGCCTCTTCGATGGCCCGCTCCACCCGGGGAATCACCTGGGCAAAGATCTCCTCGTCCTCGGCGAAGCCACGCGCGGTGATCTCCGGGCCGGACGCGATCTTGCCCGTCGCGGAGTCCATCACCACGGTGCACGTGATGAAGCCTTCGTCACGCAGGATCCGCCGGTCCTTGAGCAGCGCCTCGTCGGCGCCGCCGATGTTGCTGCCGTCGACGTAGACGAAACCCACGTCGACAGAGCCGACGATGGAAGCCTTCCCGTCCACGAGGTCGACCACGACACCGTCCTCGGCCAGCATCACGTTGTCCGCGGGCACCCCGGAGGAGATGGCCAGCTGCGAGTTGGCATACATGTGCCGCCACTCACCGTGGACGGGGAGCACGTTGCGCGGCTTGACGATGTTGTAGCAGTAGAGCAACTCGCCGGCGCTCGCGTGTCCGGAGACGTGCACCTTCGCGTTGCCCTTGTGCACGACGTCGGCGCCGAGCCGCATCAGCCCGTTGATGATCCGATAGACGGCGTTCTCGTTGCCGGGGATCAGGCTGCTGGCGAGCAGGACCGTGTCGCCGGGGCCGACCTCGATGCGGTGGTCCCGGTTGGCCATCCGCGACAGGGCGGCCATCGGCTCGCCCTGCGAGCCGGTGCAGATCAGCACGATCTTGTCATCGGGCAGGTTGCCGAGCTTCTTGATGTCGACGAGCAACCCGTCCGGCACGTGGAGGTAGCCGAGTTCCGCGGCGATCCCCATGTTGCGGATCATCGACCGACCGACCATGGCGACCTTGCGCCCGGCCTTCTCCGCCGCGTCGAGCACCTGCTGGACCCGGTGCACGTGGCTGCTGAAGCAGGCCACGATGATCCGCCGCTGCGCGTGCCGGAACACCTTGTCGATCGCCGGGGCGATGTCCCGCTCCGGGGTGGTGAAGCCGGGGACGTCCGCGTTGGTCGAGTCGGTGAGGAACAGGTCGACGCCCTCCTCCCCCAACCGGCCGAAGGCCCGCAGGTCGGTCAGTCGACCATCGAGCGGCAACTGGTCCATCTTGAAGTCACCGGTGTGCAGCAGGGTGCCCGCCGCGGTCCGCACGAAGACGGCCAGCGCGTCGGGGATCGAGTGGTTGACCGCGACGAACTCGAGGTCGAAGACGCCGAGCTTCTCGCGCTGCCCCTCCTTGACGGCCATGGTGAAGGGCCGAATCCGGTGCTCCTTGAGCTTGGCCTCGACCAGGGCCAGCGTCAGCGTCGAGCCGATGAGCGGCAGGTCGCCCTTGAGCTTGAGCAGGTAGGGCACCGCCCCGATGTGGTCCTCGTGCCCGTGCGTCAGGACGACGGCCTCGATGTCATCGAGCCGGTCCTCGAGGTAGGAGAAGTCGGGAAGGATCAGGTCGACGCCGGGCTGGTGCTCCTCGGGGAAGAGCACCCCGCAGTCGATGATGAGCAGCCGTCCCTGGGTCTCGAGAACGGCCATGTTGCGGCCGATCTCTCCGAGCCCACCCAGGGCGACGACGCGCAGTCCGTTCGCGGGCAGTTCGGGTGGGGCGGTCAGCTCTGGGTGCGGGTGGGTCACAGGTGTCCTGTCATGGGGTGGTTCCGGTCCGATTCACGGGTGGTTCAGGTGATGGTCGCCAGTACGGCCCGCACCAGCTCGGTCTGGTGGTCGTCCGCGGCGACGAGCGGCAGCCGGACCGTGGGCGTGTCGATGAGGCCCTGCAGGGCCAGCGCCGCCTTGGCCATGATGGCCCCCTGGGTGACGTGCATGATCGCGTCGACGAGCGGGACGAGGCCGCGGTGGATCGCGCGGGCATCCTCCCAGCGCCCCTCGAGCACCGCAGCCGCGAACTGGCCGTATGCCGCTGGGTTGACTTGCGAGGTCACGCCGACGAAGCCGACGGCACCGTTGGCGAAGTGAGCCAGGTCCATCGCGTCGTCTCCGGAGTACCACTCCAGACCGGTGGCCTGCATCAGTTTCCCGGCGAGCCAGAGGTCGGCCCGGGCATCCTTGACCGCGACGATCCGGTCGTGCTCGGCGATCCGCAGGTAGGTCTCCTCCGCGATCGCGAGGCCGGACCGGCCGGGGATGTCATAGATCATGACCGGCAGGTCCGTCGCGTCGGCGGCCGCGGTGAAGTGGGCGACCAGACCCGCCTGAGGCGGCTTGTTGTAGTAGGGGGTGACCACGAGCAACCCATCCGCACCGGCAGCCTGCGCCAGGCGGGCCGACTCGACGGTGCGCGCGGTGTCGTTGCGACGACCGCCCTCAGCAGGTCGACCTTCTCGTCGTCGGTCGTGGTCGGCGACTCCCCCGTGGTGCCCGAGACGACGATGCCGTCGTGGCCGTGGTCGACCAGGTGGGTGGCCACTCTGGCGGCCGCGTCCAGATCGAGCGACCCGTCGGCGCGCATGGGGCTCACCATCGCGGAGAGGACCCGACCGAATCGGGGAGTGGCTGCCATGGGGACCAGATTAGCCGTAGCGGCGAGCGATGCCACGCACCACCGGCAGAGACATGTCGCGAGACGCCACTCGCTCGGGGGTTCGAGTAGCGCCTCGCATTCATAACATCGCGGCCGCGGCGAAGGCGTTACAGCAATCAACCAGAATCTTTTGTGGTCAGGGGCGCACGGACCAGAAGCCCGCTCGCGGTTGGCCTCAGGAACGCCGGACGTAGGTCACCCAGGAGAAGCCCTCACGATCCTCACGGTCGTGTTCCATCCACGTGTCCGCCTCGATCTCTGGGAAGGTGACCGAGCCCTGCGGGGACTGCGCGACGCGCGTGATGAGGAGGCGAGCGGCATACGGCATGGCCTGTCGGTAGATCTCGCCACCGCCCACGATGAACACCTCATCCGCCGGGCCAGCCAGCGCCAGGGCGTCCGCGAGCGAGGGGGCGGTCTCGACGTCAGGGTGCGACCAGTGCGGCTGACGGGTGATGACGATGCTGCGACGCCCGGGCAGGACCCCCATGGTGTCGAAGGTGCGCCGACCCATGACCATCGGATGACCCATGGTGGTCCGCTTGAAGTACTTGAGGTCCTCGGAGATGTGCCACGGCATCGAGGTCCCGTCCCCGATCACGCCGTTGTCGCCGACGGCCGCGATCATCGTCACGTTGGTCATGGACCCAGCGTCGCAGATGCCGGGGTCAGGTGGCCCCGAGGGTCCTGCCGGGCGCGCCCGCGGGCCCCACTCAGCGGGCGCCACCGCTGAATGTGGCCGGCGTCGTGGACATCTCGCTAGACGGCGAGCAGGACGGGATCCGCCACCAACCCGAGGATGCGCGCTTCGACGTGGTTCGTGGCCGGCCAGCTCTGGATCTTGGTTTGGTAGTCCTGCACCGCATCACGACTGAACTTCTCCAACGTGGCCAGGATGTGGGTGCTGAGGTCAGGCTCGGCGTCGTAGGGCTGCACCGTGATGCGCTCACCGATGAGTGCAGGGCATAGGTGATCGCGTCCATCCGGGCCTGGATCGATCCACTGTCGGCTCTGAGTTTCGTCATCACCGGTCCCGCCGCATAGTCCGAGACATAACGCCGCAGGGCCTCCAGTGCAGCGGAGCGCAGTGGTGCGGCCTGCAACGCGGTGGACAGGCCGTCGACCGCCGCCACATAGGCCTCCCGGCGGCCAGCACCCACGCTTGGCGGAACAACTCGTCGTAGCGCTTCTTCGCTTGCGCCAGCCGGGTCCGAGCCAGATGCATCGCCTCGCCGTAGTCGACGAAAGCCTGGGTCAGGGCGTGGTCCGTCACTTCGCTGAAGACGTCCTGGCGATAGATCACGTCCCGCACGTCGGACAGCGGGTGGCGAAGTAGGGCAACAGGTCGTACTCGTCGGCGCCCTTGGTGATCTGCGCGACGATCTGATCGAGGAGCAGGTCACTCGCGTAGTCCGGGAGCGTGGCCAGCAGGACCACTGTCCGGGTCCCGGAACCACTCGGATATGGCTCACGTCAACCTCCCCCATACATCTGTTGAGAAGAGGCCATCAGCGAGCGCGGTTCGAACCAGACATCGGTTGCCGGCGGGAATCATCGCCGTCATCCCCTTGCACCACTTCGGGATGGGCCCCTTCTGGATCGACTGCGACGCAGTGAGACCGGCTCAGAAGTCGTGCTCGGCCATCCGGCGGCCACCCACCCCGTCA
>CAJDUR010000024.1_pt1 | contig 35649 bp, 32 predicted proteins | sample 7391191 | NCBI WGS metagenome assembly CAJDUR01 (sample SAMEA7055688, study PRJEB34461) | soil metagenome | biome: terrestrial ecosystem; feature: Peninsula; material: soil | place: Antarctica | collected 2016 | reverse complement strand
GGTGGTCGGGACCCCGGGCTGAGGTGGCCGGGGTGGTGGGCCCCTTGGGGGGCGGCCTGCTTCAAAGGTGGTGCGCCGGGCGGGCGCGTGAGCCGCGCGATCTTTCGCGTCAGGGCTCGTGGGGGTGGAACGTGCAGGCGGCCCCCGAAGGGGGTTCACCCGGCCTGAGGTGGGCCGGTTCCGATGATGCGAAGGGTGCAGTTGCCTAGCTCGATGCCATCACCTGCCTCTCACTGTCGTGACCTGCTGCGGTCGTGCGGGCCCAACCGCGCGCCGGGGTCCCAACCCTGGTCGCGGTGGGGGCCTGCGGGGGTGGTTCGGGGGTGAGCGTTGCCTGCCGGTCCTGTCCGGTCGGGGGCACCCGGGCTCGTGATCCTCCGGTGCTGGCAGCGGCCGAAGTCGACCGGGACCGGGCACTCTGGTGTTGTCATCTGCACTGCTACCACCTCCATCACCTGAATGAGCGTGGGTGAACAGTCCGTTGCCCGGGTCAGGCGTTGATCGCCTGACGGTCGTGGCCGTTGCTGGCGATCTCGATCTTGCGGGGCTTGGCCTTCTCGGCGACCGGGATCAGCAGGGTCAACACGCCCGCGTCGTAACTGGCCTCGATCCGGTCGGTGTCCAGATTGTCACCCAGGACCAACTGCCGGGAGAACACCCCCCGGGGGCGTTCCGCGGCCAGCATCTCCTTCTCCCCATCCAGAGCGGCCCGTTCGGCCTTGACGGTGACCACGTTGCGTTCCACGTCCAGATCGACCGAGTCCGGGCTCACCCCGGGCAGGTCGAACTCGATGCGGAAGGTGTCTCCCTCGCGCCAGGCGTCCATCGGCATCACCGACGGCCGAGCCCGGGTACCAGGCCCACCCAGGACCTGCTGGGTCAACCGATCCAACTCACGGAACGGGTCGGTGCGCATCAGCATCGCAGCCATTGCTCAACTACTCCTCTCGTACTCGGATCACTTCCACCACCCTAATCTGATGTGTTGTGGTGGCTATAGGTTTGTTGTACCACTCGTGTCATGATGAAGCAACCCAGCATTGAGAATTGTGATGAAGGAGCCCCCAGTGACACGTCCTCAACATCCACCGGACCGGCCCATGGTGTGCACCCCGTGAAGGAGCCAGAGGCGAGTCAACCCGAACCCAGCCGTGGGGTGTACGGCATCTCGGTCGCAGCCCCAACGACCTGGACCGGGTCCGGCGCATCGGGGCCCTGCTCACCGACGGGCTCAACCTCGCCGGCATCGCCATGGTCTTGGACCTGGAAGAACAGAACACCCACCTACGCACCATCAACCAGGAGCACCTCGTCCCGGAGACAGACCGGCTCGACCAAACGACCCCGACGGACCCCGCCGAGGAGAAGGAACCGTCCCCCTGACCGAGCGGCGAACCGACTGGGCCGATGACGCTGACCAACTCGACCAACACACCCCCTGGACCGACACCCACGAAGACGACTACCCCCACCAACCCAGCAACGACGACCTGCCATGACGGGACCGTCAGACGCGGCCAACCCGGGATCTGAGTGGCGCTTGGAACTGGCCGGCTACCTCGGGCCGGACTGGTTTCCCGCCCGCCGGGATCAGGTGCTGGCCGCCCTCATCAGCCAACGCTGCCCAAGCAGACTGCTGTGGCACCTCTCCTCGCTCGCTGTTGAGCGACACCTTGGTTGCGGAGGGTGCGGGGGGTCGACGACGTTCAGGGGAGGACGTTCTCGGCGGCGTGGTGATCAACCCGGGCTCTACCGTTGGCGTCAAGAGCGCGGGAGACCCCTGAGGGAACGGGCCTCCGAGGGGGGTGGAAGGCCCAAGCCAGAAGGGGTTGGATAGAGCGCCTCTCGCTGCCGAACCCCACCAGTCCTCCGCCACGACGCCAAAGCAAATCACCAAGCGCTTCTGAGCACCTTTTCCCTTGCCTCAAACACCGTTGACCAATACCACCGCCGGCGCGTTCGAACTGATGCTGGCTGAGCCGGCGGATCGTCTTCAGGTGGCGCCTGCACTCGCATCCCCTGACGTCATCGCCCTTCCGTCCCGGCTCGCTGCAATGCAACCTTTGGAACGCACGCTGCGTCTTGGGACGTCAGAGCACGCCAATGAGGGGGAGCAATGGGACACGACGCGGGAGACGTGAAGGACGCGGCTGACGCAGACTTCGTCGAGTGGGTTCAGGCACGGCAGGCCGGCTTGCTCCGCTACGGCTACCTGCTCACCGGCGAACCGCAGATCACATCGCCGGTCAACTCGTGGAAACGGAAGGGCAGGCAGGCCATGACGCCGAGCTGTGGTCCGTCGTCACGTCGTTGCCGGTCAAACAACGCGCAGCGGTCGTGTTGCGCTACTACGAGCAACTCTCCGAGGCCGAGACCGCTGACGTGCTCGGCTGCTCCATCGGCACGGTCAAGAGCAACACCCATCGCGCGCTCGCTGCGCTGCGCATTCGTCTTCAGGAGGTTTCGGCATGAGCCCCACCCAGATATCCCCACCCACTGGTCCCGGCGATGGTGACATCGGGGCCTCCCTGGGACGGATGGCCGCGACGATGCCCACCGATCAGCCGGACCTCGCCTTCGCGGCGATGCGGGAAGCGACCGCGATCCGCCGCCGCCAGCGGGGACTCACCGTCGCTGGGGTTGCCGCCGCGATCGCGATCGCCGTGCCGGTCGCATGGCAGGTCGGGCGCCCGGGCGACCCCGTGCCCATCACCCCGGCCCACTCGCAGGTGACGAGCCGATCGTCAAGCCAGTCGCCGACTTTCTCGACCGCTCCGACCACGCCGACCACGCCGACCACCGCGGCGATCCCAGGCAAGATCACGGCACCGGCCACGGCGTCGCCCACCCCTACCACCGGGACATCCCTCCCCACTCGGGGCACCACCCAGGGAGCCGGCACCGCGCCAGTCACCGTCGGTGGCTCACACACCGGCCGGGCAGCCCTTGGCCCCGTCTCTCGGCCAGAAGTCATCGTTCCCTACCTCGCCCAGGGCACCTACCACGGCTCCTCCGGCACCCGACACATCGCTGAGTCGCGAGGAGCCACGGCCGCCCTCGCCCTGGCCGGCGGCAACCTCTACATCACGATCAACACCCTCGGGCCCGAACAGCACGCCTACGTGCAGGATCGCTCGGGGCGCGTCCTGGCCCACCTCCCGCTTGGCTTCGCCTCAGCAAACAAGAGCGGGGACCGATTCGCACTCGTCGACCCGCAAACCTCGACCGTGCGTCTCTATGACGCCTCAGGCACGCAACTGAAGTCCATCCCCGCAGCGGGCAACCAGATGGTTGCGGGCTTCCGTGGCACGACGGTGTTTCTCACCCCCTACGACCACGGTCCGACTACGGCTTGGAACACGGCCACAGGCACGGTCACGACGTGGAGCGAACGCTACATGATCGCGGCCAATGACACGACAGGTCGGGCGCTGCTCCAGCACGGAAGCGAGGGCACAGATACGTGCTGGGAGATCGTCCGTTCCAGCGACGGAGGCTCGCTCGAGATCGGTTGCGGCACGATGCCGGTCTATGAGCTCGGCTATGACGGCGCGACGGTCATCGGCATCGACAGCAACCCCAAACCCGGCGCGGTCACCGCGACCGTGACGATCCCCGACACTGGCACCAGCCTGGCCGTGACGACTCCAGCCGGGCAAAGCGTCGTCGACGCCCAGTACTCGCTCGCCCATCAGGAACTCGTCCTGACCCTGCTTCGTCAAGACGGCCCCCAGATCGGAATGGTGGCCTGCCGCCTCGACGGGACATGTCGCCCGATCGCAGCGCCGATCACGGAGCCGAGCTGGCCAGAGATGCCTGCGCCGTATGTCCTGGTCCACGGCTGAGCGGAACCATCGGGCTCATGGGGTCGACGATTCGGTCGACGATTCGATGCAGCCCCGCCCGTCGGTGCAGCGACGCGAAGTCGGGGCGGCGGCGCCTCGACACCAGCAATGGATTCCTGTATGCCGCTGGGCCGGGTCCCCGGACCGGGCCCAGCTCTCGTCGACCGTCGGCCGCATTCGCGCCGCCGCACCCGAGGTCGCGATCGTGATGCTCACCATGATCAACGACAGCGAGGTGCTGGCTACCGCCATCCGCGCTGGAGCGGTCGGCTACGTACTCAAGGACGCCGAGCAGGAGGAGTTGCTCCACGTCATCCAAGCAGCCGCCCGGGGCGAGCTGCTCTTCGGAGCGAGCGTGGCAGAACGAGCACGGCTCCTCCTACACCCCAAGACAGGGCCGTGGAGCCCCCCGCTGCCCGAACTCAGCGACCGCGAACGCTCCATCCTTGAACCAGCTCGCCGCCGGCGCACCCATCGCCCAGATCGCCCGCACCCTGCACCTGAGCGAGAAGTCCGTGCGCAACTACCTGACCGTGATCCCTCGCCGGCTCGGCGTCACCGACCGCACGGCCTCGATCGCACGCACGCGAAGCTGGACTCGGCCGTTGACCACGCCCCCCGCCGTCCTAGATGACCCACCGCGTCAGGGTGCCTAGGACCGCGCCGTCCGTCCGCATCCGAGCCGGTAAGCAGCACAACGTCAGCATCCTCGACTCCACAAAAACCACGAAAGACAACGTCAACAGACGCGAAGGACACATCCGGGGCACCTGGGCGGCGACTGGTGGGAGCGGGTCGGCGGCAGACTCGACGATGGCCACGGGAACCCGCCGTCGGGCTGGGCCAACCCGTTCAACACGGACGGATCGACCGCGTCGGTGCCAAGGTCGTCTTCACCGACTCAGCTGGCCACGGCGAGGTGTTTCAACCTCTACCTATAGCCACCGGCCCCAAGCACGAGTGCGCCTGACCTAGACATACAGATCGTCCGCCAACCACTCGTTCCAGGAATGGTCGCCGGTGGTTGCGACCACGAAAGCGCAACGCGCGAGGAGGGTTGCGGCGTGGAAGTCAGTGTCTCATCCGCCGACAAGAACTGCGCGTACCGTGAGAGTCATGGGACTGAACCCGATGCTGCGCCGTGGTCTTCAACGTGGACGTGTTGGCGCGCTCGTGGCCGCAGCGGCGCTGGCTCTTGCCTCGTGCAGCACCACCAGTATCGGTCCGTCCGGGATGATGGGTGCCGGGACGCCTGGGCCCGGTATCTCGACCGGAATGATGGGCGGCGGATCGGACGGTCAGTATCACCTCTCGCAGGTGTCCTGCGGCGCACCTGCCTCGCTACCGGGCACGCTGGTCACCGTCGTGCTGGGCGACATGGGGATGACCCAGATGATGGGTGGCACCGCGCCGATGGGCGCACAGATGATGCTTCGGGCCACACCCACATCGGTTCCCGCGGGACCGGTGAGCCTGATCGCGGAGAACATGGGGTGGCGCACCCACGAACTGGTGATCATGTCGCTGCCCCAAGGAGCATCCGCGGGGCAGCGGATCGCGGGCGCTGACGGCATGGTGGCCGAGGCCGGCAGTCTGGGCGAGGCCTCCAACAGTTGCGCCCCCGGCGTCGGCGAGGGAATCGCGGCCCGCTCGGCGGGCTGGACCACGATCACGCTCAAACCGGGTCACTACGAGTTGATCTGCAACCTGCCCAACCACTACACCGACGGCATGCATGCTGAACTCACCGTCACCTGATCACCATCGCCCGCCCGCTCAGCGATGGTGACGAGACCGATCGCCGACCCGTCGCCCGGGACGGGGCTCGAGGTTGGAGGAGCTCATGGGCTTGATGGGGCCAGACCGGGTCGGTCACTGATCTCCGCCGTTCCGCTGGCGGACCTCGGGATGCTGGATCGCCCGGGCTCCTCGAACTCCACCGGCTCCTCGAAGGCTGCTCGCCGGGCCGCCCGGCGCAGCGCACCCAGCACCGCGCGGCCGGTGACCAGAATGAGGGTGATGTTGGTCAGGGCGCGGCCCAAGTCCCAGCCCAGGCTGGTGGAGACGCTGAAGATGAAGAACCGGTGCAGGTTCTCGCTCACCGGTTCGCCTGCGACGAACGAGAGCCCACCGCCCATCCCGGTCGCGAAGGGCCAGAAGGAGAAGTTGAGGAGGAGGCCGTAGGCCAATCCGGCGACGGCACCGTACGCCGCGAGGAGAGCCACCTCCCGCCGACCCCGCATCGGGGGAAGGAGCCCCGCGCCCCAGCCCACCCAGGCCGCGCCGAGCATCTGGAAGGGCAGCCACGGACCGACCCCGCCCGTGATGAGCGCTGAGGCGAAGAGCGTCGTCGCTCCGAGGACGAAACCGAATCCGGCCCCGAAGACCCGGCCACCGAGAACGAGGAGGAAGAACACCGTCTCAAGGCCCGCAGTGCCGGCCCCGAGGGGTCGTAGTGCTGCGCCGACCGCGGAGAGGACGCCGAGCATGGCGACCGCCTTGACGTCCATGCCTCCCTCGCTCATCTCAGCGAGCACCACGGCGAGCAGGAGCGGGAGAACGAGGGCGAAAACCAGTGGGGCGTCCGTCCCGTGGGCCAGCTCCGAGCCGGGGGTCACGAAGAGCGGCCAGCCGAAGGCGATGAGGCCAGTGACGCTGACGAGGGCGACCGCCACCGCAGAGCGGGGTCGCAGGCGCACGACGCGCAACTGCCGTGGCGTCCTCGCTGAGCCCATCGTGGGGGTGGTGCCCTCTCGTCCCTGCTGGCTCACGACGTCACCGCGCGCAGGGCCGCGCGCACCTGACCGACCGTGAGCCACGGACCGGGAGCGGTCACCTTGGCGACCTGCGGCGCAAAGGCGGGGGAGGCCACGACGACCTCGGCGGTGGGTCCGTCGGCGACGACTTCGCCTGCGGCCAGGACGACCACTCGGTCGGCGCACTCCGCGACGAACTCGACGTCATGGGTCGAGACCGTGACAGAGCGTCCACGAGCGGCAAGATCACGCAGTATGCCGCTCAAGGTCGCCTTGGCCGCGGGGTCCAGCCCCCGCGTCGGCTCGTCGAGCAGCAGCACGGGAGGATCGGCGCAGAGCTGGACCGCCAGCACCAGGCTCAGCTTCTGCCCCTCCGAGAGGTCTCGGGGGTGCCGATCAGGCGGTATGCCGGGGACCAGGTCGGCCAGCAGCGCAGCGCAGGTGCCGACTGGCATCCCGCTCTCGCGGTCGGCTTGCGCACACTCGCCGGCCACGGTGTCGAGGTAGAGCAGGTCGCTCGCACTCTGGGGGACCAGCCCGACTCTGGACCGTCGCTCGCGGGGCTGGAGCGATGCCGGCCCACGCCACGAACCATCGGCATCCTCCACCTCGACCTGTCCGCTCGTCAGAGGCCCGCTGCCCTGGAGGGCCCACAGCAGGGAGGACTTGCCCGAGCCGTTACGGCCCATGAGAGCCGTGACCTCTCCGTGTCGGAGCTCGAGGTCCACCCCGGCCACGGCGATGACGTCTCCGGGATGTCGGACGACGACACCCTTGCCCCGCAACGCAGTCCGTCCTGCGGTGGACCACTGACCCGGGGGCCGATCGGTCACGGGATCAGGTGCTGCCTCGGGTGCAAGCAACTGACCTATCCGCCGATGACCCACGGGGTGAGGAGTCAGGGGTGGAGCGGAGAGAGTGGCTGTGAGGTGGGCGCGAAGGTCGCCGGCCGCACGGCGGGCGTCGCGCACCGACAGAGGGAGGGGGGACCACCCGGCATACCGGCCGAGTTCGACGACCGGGGAGGTCACATCGCTGTCCACCATGACCGCCGACGGTGTCCCCGACCGGACCCGCCCGTCGGCCGAGACGTGGACGACCCTGTCTGCGTAGTGCAGCACGCGCTCGACCCGGTGCTCGGCCACGACCACAGTGACTGCGAGGTCGTGGACGAGCCGGGTGATGGTGGCGAGCACTTCCTCGGCTCCGGTGGGGTCCAGAGCAGAGGTCGGCTCGTCGAGCAGGATCACCCTGGGGTGGGACGTGAGCACCGACCCGATGGCGACCCGCTGCTGCTGGCCCCCCGAGAGCTCCCGGAGGGCCGCCCCACGGAGTTCGGCGATACCCAGCAGGTCGAGGGTCTCCTCCACGCGCTTGCGCATCGTCGCTGCGGGCAGCCCGAGCTGCTCCATGCCGTAGGCGAGTTCCTCCTCGACGGTGTCGGTGACGAAGCCGGCCAGTGGATCCTGACCGACGACACCAACGAGGTCGGCCAGATCACGAGGTCGGTACTCCCGAGTGTCCCGGCCGTGTACGGCCACCCACCCGCTCAACGTCCCACCGGAGAAGTGCGGCACCCGCCCGCACATCGCCCCGAGCAGGGTCGACTTGCCGGACCCGGTGCGGCCGACGACCAGCGCCAACTCGCCCTCCTCGACCGACAGGTCGACGTCGCGCAAGACGGGTCGGTCGGCGCCAGGCAGGGTGATGGTCACTCGCTGGAGGCTGATCGCGGGGTCAGGCATCGCTACCCACCACCCGGGGTGCGGCACCGCGGATGGTCACCCGCGGTGCCGGCCGAGGAGGCTCAGGAGTCAGGTAGGCCGGGAGGGCGGCTACCAGCAGACCGGCGACCGCGATGACGGGCATGGCGGGAGCGGCGAGGGGGCTGAGCGGCATCGACAACGCGTCGGGTGAGTTGCGCGCGGTGACGACGAGGGCGGCAGCCGCAGCAGCACCACAGGCCAGGGTGAGCCATTCGGCTCCTCGCCAGGGATCTGGTCGGTAGGTGGAGCGGCGCACGTGGCGGCCGCCGAGCCAGAGGCCGGCGGCGGACAGGGCGAGCCCCGCCGCGAGGAGCGGGGTGCCCATGAGGGCGGGGGTGGTGGCGTCCAGCACGCCGTAGATCCCGACCGCGGAGGCGAGCAGGCCGGCGAAGGTGACCGTGCCGGTGATGACCCGATGGGACATCGGTGCCGCCGCAGCTCGCCCGTAGCCGCGCGAGTCCATCGCCGCGGCGAGGAGGAGAGAACGGTCCAGGGTGTCCTCGAGGACCGGCAGGGCGATGGCCGGCACCGCCCGGATACCCCGACTGGTGTCTCCACGCAGCAACCGCGCGCGCCGGACCCGCTGGACGCTCTCCGCGAGTTGGGGCGCCACTGACACCGAGACCACGACCGCGGAGCCGATCTCGTGGAGAGCGGCGGGCAGCGCGCGCAGAAGCCGCTTCGGGTTGGCCAACGCGTTCGCCGCACCGATACAGGCGATCATCACCGCGAGACGCAGGCCTTGGACGGCTGCACCGATCAGCCCTTCCACGTACACGGTGCCGCCGATCTGGATCCCAGCCGCCCACGAGGGGAGAGTGACATCCGGCAGGGGACATACGGCGATCGTGCCCCACTTGAGGCCCACGACTACATGGAGAACCAGGCGCATGACGATGATCGCCAGCCCGAGCCACAGGTAGAGCCGGAAGGCCCGAGCCCACGGCGAGCTGCCCCGCCGCGAGGCCACCACGAGCGCGGTGACGGCCAGAGCCAGTCCGAGCAGCAACGGGTTCGTCGTCATGCTGACGGCGACTGCCATGGCGATGGCCCACCCCCACCACGCACCGGGGTGCACGGCACGGGGAAGGGAGTGGCTCATCGCTGCATCTCCTCAGGCCCGGCGCTTCCAGGCTGCGAATCCGGCGCCCCCACCCACGAGCGCGACGAGGGCACCCCCGACCAGCAGTGTGCTCGCGCCACCCCCGGTCGACCCACCGCCTGTCGGCGCCGCCGCGATCGCCGTGGCCGACCGCTGGGACGTGGGTGAGTCAGTCGGTGAGACCGCCATCGCAGTGCCAGTGGCCGACGGGGTCTGGCTGCCGCTGCCCGACAGGCTCGGCGTCGCCGATTTCGAGGCCGGGGGGGAGGTAGGGCGCCCGACAGGGGTGGAGCTGGGTGGCTTCGGTCCCGTGGTCGACCTCGGTGCCGAAGCGCCCCCCGAGCTGGTGGCCCTGGGTTTCGAGCTCGGCCTGGGTGCCACCGTCGGTTTGGGTTGCACGCTCGGTTTGGGTGCCACCGTGGGTTTGGGCTGGACCGAGGGCTTGGGCTGGACCGTGGGTTTGGGCTGGACCGTGGGTTTGGGCTGCACCGGCCCCACCGGCTTCGTCGGAGCCGGTGGGGCCGTGCGCGGCTGCTGCCCCGATCCGAACCTCCATCCCTCGACCGAGCCGGCGCGCGGGTTGTAGGACCCGGCGCCGAGTTGGCTGTAGGACCAGGAGCCGCCCCGGTCGGCGTGCCAGTAGCCCCAGTAAGCCGACGAAGGAGGAGTCCTGACACAAGGGTCAGCGGCTGGGGAACCGTTGATCCGGCAGACGAACCCGGGTTGGGTCTGTACCTGGGTGACCGAGAAGCCCGCCGCGGCCAGCGCCGCCAGACCGGAGCCCGGGTCCCCGGAGGCACACCGGGTCACGATGCTGCTCCCGGTGTCGACGACGACGGTCACCCCCGAGGTCCCGGAGCAGGCGGCAGCGCTGGCGGGGGCCGCCACGGCAACCAGTCCGGCCAAAGCCAGCCCAGCCGCCGCGGCAGCGCCCGAGAGACGCGCCTTGACACTGCGAGACATCAGGAGTGGGCCCGCCGACGACGTGATGCGAGCACAGCAGCCGCACCGAGGACCACCAGCAGCGTTCCGAGACCGACCGGCAGGAGCAGGTCAGAGCCCGTCTGCGCGAGCGAACCGGTGGGCGTCGAGCCATCGGAACCGTTGCCCGAGGTGGGGGTTCCGCCCCCGTTGGAGGAGTCCGAGGGGGACGGGTTCACCGTTGGCGTCGGGCTCGGCTTCGTGGTCGGGCTCGGCTTCGTGGTCGGGCTCGGCTTCGTGGTCGGGCTCTGCGTCGTAGTCGTAGTCGTAGTCGTAGTCGTAGTCGGAGTCTGCGTCGGGACGTCGCACTCGGGCTGTGGCGCGCCAGCATCGGAACCGTTGGCGGTGACAGTGCCCAGAGGGGTCCCAGCGAGGGCCAGGAGGGCCTGGCTGCTCGACCGCGTGTCCTGGTCACTGGGCAGGGCTTCGTTGCCAGCGGCCTTCTGGTCCTGGAAGGCCTCGGGGCTGTAGGCGATGCCACCTCGCAGCACTGCGGGGAAGCCGCAGCCGTACTGGAGGGGGGTGAGGTAGGCGACCGCGAGCCGTGCCTGGGCGCTGCGACCGCCAGCCAGGAATGCCTGGCCGGCGAGCCCTGTGCTGTTGGCGTTGGTGGCGCTCGTCGGCCCTGACCCGCCGACACCGCCATCGGCCTGCTGCTGCGAGGCCAGGTAGTCCAGACCGTCGTTGATGACGGACGGGTCGCCGCCAACGGCAATCAGTGCCTGCACTGCCATCGAGGTCGAGTCCGGCCCGGCGAGGGAGTCGTCGGTGCACCCTTTCACTCCCATGCCCAGTTGGAACCCCCCGTTGGGGCACTGCTGCGCTTGCAGGAATGAGACCGCCTTGGCGTCCGGGCCCGCGCCGGCTCGGTGAAGGCCGATGAGCGCGAGCGACTGGCCGAAGGTGTTTGAGTAGTCGCCCCAGGCGGAGACATCGCGGAAGCGGCCGTCGGCGTCCTCGAGGCCCGCGAGCGTGGCCACCAGATTCACCTCCCCGAAGGACGTGGGGTCAACCCCTTGGGCGACGGCGACGTTGAGCAGCTTGGACACGGCCCCGGCATACACCTCCGTCGGGTCCCCGAAACCGGTGTAGGCGACCGGGTCCTCGGCCAGTTTGGCTGTGGCTGCCGCGGCGGCGTCCTGACCGGTGCCCGCCGCGTCGAGCGCGAGGATGGTGTCCGCGGTCAGCCCGAAGTCGGCTCCGTAGGGGGTGGTCAGGAGGTAGCCGGTGTCGATGAGCCGTTGCTCGAGGTAGTGCGCGCCCAGCAGGGTGGAGTCGGTGGAGGTCGTGGGTCCCGTTGCGGCGGCCGGTCCGAACGCGCGGGTGGTGCCGCCGGGGACCAGCCGTGGCTGCGTCTGTGCCTCGTTGGTCGGTGCCTCCTCGGTAGCCGATGGAGCCGAGGTGGTGGTGGACCCCGAGGTGGTGGTGGGCCCCGAGGTGGTGGTGGACCCCGAGGTGGTGGTGGGCCCCGAGGTGGTGGTCGGCGCCGAGGTGGTGGTACCCGCTGCGTCGGTTGCGGTGACCTCGGTAGCCGATGGCGCAACGGTCGTGGTGGGGACCTCGCTGGCGATGGGTGTGCCAGTAACAGACGACGTGTCGATGGGGCTGGGCGAGAGATCGGCGACTGCCGCGGTGGTGGGTGCGAGCACCAGGGCGCCGGCGATGGCCGCTGCGGCTAGGTGACGCGCGAGCGGGGCGCGAGTGATGGTGGACATGGAGCCTTCCTGAGCGGTTCGAGACGATCTCCCGAACCGCCGGGGTGCCCGGCACTCGGGCTCTGTCCCGCGTTCCTCGACGGGTGAAATTGAGCCGCTTGCACCTGTCGGGTAATCCGACTCGTCGTGACGGTGAGGTCGCGACCCACGGCTGCGGGACAGTGCCGGACTTGGACCGGCTTCCCCCAAACAGGTGCGTGTGGGTGTCGCCCGAGGGCGACGCATGGACCATACCGCTTCCCGGCCCAGGGTCTGCACACGCCCCCATGGTGGCCAAATCACCGGCACAGCGTTGAGTCCGCCACCAGGGCACCGGGACCGGGTAGTCGACGCCACGACGGTTGCCTCGGTGTGCGCTGGCAGGTGAGGATGTGCCGGTGAGGTCGGAGGTGCAAGGGCAAGTGGTGCAACCGCAGCGTCGCCGACCCCGGACTCGGGGGTCCCAGCTCGCCGCCGCCATGGGGGTACTTGGCGAACTGGCCCTCACCGTCGGGGTGCTCGTCCTTCTGTATGCGGTCTGGCAGGTGTGGTGGACCGACCTCGAGGCGAACGCGCAGCACACGGCGTCGGTGACCCGGCTCGAGCACGCCTTCAGCCAGACGACACCATCCGCGACGTCGGTAGTGCCCCCGATCGAACCTGGCGCAGGGTTCGCTATCGCGCGGATCCCGCAGCTCGGCGCCGACTACGCCGTGCCGATCGTGGAGGGGACGACCAGTCCGCTCCTCGAGCTGGGGATCGGCCACTACGTCGGGACGGCGGAGCCGGGCCAGATCGGCAACCTCGCGCTCGCCGGGCACCGGATGACCTACGGCGGGCCCTTCCGCGACATCGAACGGGTCACCCCGGGGGACGTCGTCATCATCGAGACGGCCTCGACCTTCTACGTCTACACGATGGGCGCCCACACGATCGTCGACCCCGACCACGTCGCTGCCATTGCGCCGGTGCCGGAGCACCCGGGCGTGGCACCGACCGTCGCGTCGATCACGCTGACCGCCTGCCACCCGAAGTACGCCTCGACGTGGCGGTGGATCGTGCACGGCGAGCTCACGGAGACGATTCCCCGGGCGCAGTGGGATCCCGCCCGCTTCGGCCTGGCGGCAGGCACCTGATGTATGCCGCCCTCTGGCGGGTCCTGCCCGGGCCGACGTGGCTTCGTGTGCTGCTGCTCGTCGCCCTCCTCGTCGGGGTCGTGCTGCTCTGCTTCGAGTGGCTCTTCCCCTGGATCGCGCGCGAGCTGCCGATCAACGAGCAGACCGTCGGACTGCCCCGGGACCCGCCGTAGCAGGTAGGGGGCCGTCCTCCAGAGATCTCTGTGCCCGGAAGGGGCTGCCCACCAGGGCGTCTGGGATTAGCGTGGGACGTGATCAGGTCCTGACCTGATCACTTCCCCCGACCCAGGAGGGTCTCGTGTCCGCTACGGCTCAGACAGGGACCGGCCCGTCCGCTCTGCCCAAGAGACGCGTGTACACCATCATCGGTGCCCTGCTTCTCGGCATGCTGCTGGCGGCGCTCGATCAGACCATCGTCGCTACCGCCTTGCCCACGATCGTCGGTGAGCTCGGCGGTCTGGCGCACCTGTCGTGGATCGTCACGGCCTACCTGCTGGCGGTCACGGCGTCGACGCCGCTGTGGGGCAAGCTCGGCGACATGTACGGCCGGAAGCGCTTCTTCCAGGCCGCGATCCTCATCTTCCTGCTCGGCTCGATCCTGTCGGGCCTGAGCCAGTCCATGCTGCAACTCATCCTGTTCCGGGCCATCCAGGGTCTCGGCGGTGGCGGCCTGATCATCGGCGCCCAGGCGATCGTCGGCGACGTCGTGGCGGCCCGCGACAGAGGCCGCTACCAGGGCCTCTTCGGCGCGGTCTTCGGGCTGTCGAGCGTGGTCGGGCCCGTCATCGGTGGCCTGCTCGTCGATCACCTGTCCTGGCGGTGGGTCTTCTACATCAACATCCCTGTCGGTGCCATCGCGCTCGGGGTCACCGCCGTGGTCCTGCCGGGTGCTCTGAGCACGGTGCGCCATTCCATCGACTACCTCGGCACGGCCTTGATCGCATCCGCCGCCACCGTCCTGGTGCTGATGACCAGCCTCGGCGGCAACACCTACGACTGGTCTTCCGGCCCGATCTATCTCATGGCAGTGCTCGGAGTGGTGCTCACCATCGCGTTCGTCTTCGTCGAAGGGCGCGCCAAAGAGCCGGTCCTGCCGCTGTCGCTGTTCCGGAACCAGGTCTTCGCGGCGACGGCTGCGATCGGATTCGTCGTCGGTTTCGCGATGTTCGGCGCGATCACCTACCTGCCCCTGTTCCTTCAGGTGGTCCAGGGGGTCGACCCGACCGCTTCCGGCGTGCGGCTGCTGCCGATGATGGCCGGCCTGCTCCTGACCTCCATCGGGTCGGGATTCCTGATCAGCCGTTGGGGGCGCTACAAGGTCTTCCCGGTCATGGGCACCGCGGTCATGACGCTGGGCCTGTTCCTCTTCTCCCGGATGGGCCCGGACACCGGGACGCTGATGACCTCGGTCTACATGTTCGTCTTCGGGTTCGGGCTCGGCTGTGTCATGCAGGTCCTCATCATCGCGGTGCAGAGCGCCGTCGACTACAAGGACCTCGGGGTGGCGACTGCCGGCGCGACGTTCTTCCGCTCGATCGGCGGATCGTTCGGAACCGCGGTGTTCGGTGCGATCTTCGCCGCCGTCATCACCGGGCATCTGCAGGACGCGCTCGGCAACGCCACGCTGCCGGCCGGCATGACCGGCTCGAGCATCAGCCCAGCGCTGCTGCAGCAGCTGCCACCGACCATCCGCTCGGGAATCATCGACGCGTATGCCGCCTCGCTGCAGGAGGTCTTCCTGGTCGCCATCCCGATCGGCCTCTTCGCGTTCCTGCTCACGTGGATCCTCCCCGAGATCGAGCTGCGCACCACGACCGGCGCGGTGGACCCCGGCGATACCTTTGCGATGCCCGGCGAGCGCACCCCGATCGAGGAGGTCGAGCGCGCGATTACCGTGCTCGCCGCGCGAGAGAACCGACTCGAGCTCTACTCCCGGCTCGCTGACCGGGCCGGACTCGACCTCGGACCGCGCGAGTGCTGGCTGCTCTACCGTTTCGACGACCACCCGGCAGACACCTTGGCCCACATCGCCCAAGTGGTGAACCGCCCGGAGGAGCGGCTCACCGAGCTCGCCGAGAGCCTGCACGACAAGGGTCTGCTCAAAAGTGTCCATGATCAACCGGGTCACCGCCTGGCGCTCACCGGCGAAGGCCGCCAGGCCATCGCGCGACTCCTCGAGGCGCGCCGTGCCCGGCTGGAGGAGATGTTGGGGGACTGGTCACCGGAGGAACATCCAGAGCTCATCGACCACGTCAAGCATCTCGCGCAGATCCTGATGGCTGACGATGACAAGATGCTCGAGGCCGCTCGTACGCACTCGGGCCCACCGCCGTCCTGACCGGGCCCTCGGCCGGTGCGTCGGACGGACAAGGTCCCTCTCTCCGACGCCCTCCCCGCACGGAACAGCGGCTCCACCCGAGGTTTGTCCGTCCCACGCCCCGCAGCGACGGGCCGGGCACCTTCGACGATGCGCCGAGGAATCACGGTCGTCCAGACTCGAAGCGTCATCATGACCTCGACGGGTCAGGACCCCCCTCACCCTTTTTCCGCTTCCCCTCGGCGCGGTCGATTCGCACGCCATCACGGTCGTCAACGATCAGTGCCTACGTCCCCTCCCGCTGGACCGTCGATACCCTCGGCTGGTAGCGGACGTCAGGCGCCCCCTGATGCCGTCGCCCGGCCTGCCCGGGGTCAGCTGTGGTGGACACACTTGGCTGCCCAGGGGCGAGCCTCGAGCCGTTCCTCGGGGATCGGCTCCCCGCACTCCTCGCACCGTCCGTAGCTCCCATCCGCCACGCGCTGCCGAGCCCGCCGAACTTCGTCCAAGATCGCGAGCAGGTGCTCTTGCGTCGACACCGCGGTGAGGCGGTCAACGGCCAACGAGGTTCCTTCGCCGATTCGCTTGCCGAACGAGATCGTGCCGACCTCACCCGTCGGCTTGGTCAGCACGGCGAGTTCCGCCTGGAGCCGGTCCTCCCGCTCAGCCAAGAGGTCGTCGATATCAGAGCGCACGTGCCCAGCGTAGGGCGCTACGGCCGCCGCCGCCTTGCCGGGGGACAGAGGCTTCGTATTCCGCCGTGTGGGTGGAGGAGGGGCGTAGGCCCAGCCCTCCGTTCAAGGAGACGCCAGTCAGGGTTTGAGGTCGGGCCCCGCTGGGCATGTGCTTCGTTGAGGTGGCAACGGGGCCAGCCTCAACTACGAGGGGGCGGCATCGTGGCTTCGACGACAACTCAGCACCAAGCGACTCCGTTGCGGGACGCTTTGACCCAGAGGCGCGCAGAGTTGGAGAAGCTCTTGCGACCGTCGTGTTTTCCTGCCCGGCGGGATCAACTCTTTGTTGCACTGATCCGCCAGCACTGCCCGAGTGCCTTGCTCTGGTGCCTGTCGTCCCTGCCCGATCGTCGCTACGCGACCTTGGATGAGGTCATTGCTGCCGCGCAGGGTGTGCCGGCCCCGCCGTTGGGGTGGGACTGAAGGGACACTCGAGAGTCAGACCCATGGCGGTCCCACCCACTCGAAGTCAAACCTGGGCGAAGCCGTCACTCGGCCTCGTCCGGATCGGCTCCGGTCTCGACGACGCGGGCGGCGATCTCGTGCAATTTGGTGTTGCGTTGCTGGGATGCAGCGCGCAACCGGATGAAGGCTTCCGCCGGTGTGATTCGGTGCCGCTCGATGAGGATGCCGACCGCCTGCCCCACGACCCGATGGCTTTCCATGGCTTTCGTGAGGTGAGCCTCCCGGTCGGTGGATTCAGTGGTGGCCGCGACCCGTTCGACCGCCATCGAGAAAGCCTGCACCAGGACGCCGCCAATAATCCGCTCATCGTCTGTGACCCGTCGCGACTGGTGGAACTGCACCCACACCCGACACTCGGACTCCGGTAGGTCCGGGGCCAGCAGCAGCCCGCGGACCTGATCGGCGCCGTCGGCTCCCAAGCCACTGCCGGAATGCACCGGCTGTCCCAGCGCCGTCCACACCTGGGCGTCGACACCCGCACGTTCGACCGGGCCACTGGCGGTGAAGACGTGGCCCTCTGCGCCGGTTGAGGCGCGAACGGTCGAATCACCGTCGAAGAGCTCGGCGAACCCGGCCACCGCCGCCCCCAGCACCTGGGACAGGTCCGCAGCCGTCGCGAACTCGGAGCTGAGGCGCACCGCAGCTGCTCGACGCTCCCGCGCCAGGTGCTCCCGAGTCACATCCCGCAGACTGGTCACCACGACCTCCGCTCGCTGCCGGTCGGGTCCCTGCACCCGCCGCACCTGGACGGTCACCCACCGGCGCTGACCTTCTCTGGTCAGCAGGGTCACCTCTGGACGAACCGCCGGGTCCGCCGAGGCGTCTCCCGGTGCATCGGGGTGCGGATCGGGGCCGAGGTCCTCCTGCTCGGCCAGGTCCGCGCTCGCGCGGTCCGGCCACCACGGATAGGGCCGATTGAAGGGCCCGTCCCGTAGCGTCCACCCGAACAAGTCGCTGAACGCGTCATTGAACTCGATCACCTGTCCGGACTCATCAGCGATGACCAGCGGGTCCGCCACCGCGGCCAACACCGACCGCCACCACACCGCGTCCCCGGGAGGGTCGGAATCCGGACCAGCGACCACGAGGGGCGAACGGGGAGGGCTAGGGGCCAGACTCGGTTCGGGCGGCATCGTCTCGCCTCGTAGGTCAGCCATGTGGCTCCGATCCTGCTGTCGCGAGCGTGCGATCGCGACGCCCGACCAATGAGTCGCTGTCATCTGACCATACGGTGCCGCCGCAGCACCAGCCCCCACACCGCGAGAATCCACTTCACCGGTCGAGTCGGTGCGTCCCCTGATGGGGTCCCGTGACCACCGCACTACCGTGGACTCATGGACGCGACCGTTTCTGACCTCTTCATCTATCCCGATTCCGACTCTCCGGGACAGCACCTCGAATCCGTGGAGATGACGTCCACCGGTCCTGAAGGAAATCGGGCCAAGAAGCATGCGGTGCACCTGATCTCGGCCAGCGACTACGTCGAGACCCATCCCAAGGCCAACGTCATCCTGGACATCGAGGCGGACGACCTGCACGAACTCGTCGGCCAGGACGTCCGGATCGGCGCCGCGACGCTCCGGGTGACCCGCAGGCCATCCGACTGCCTCGGCGTCTACGCAGAGGTGGTCCAGCCCGGGCTCGTCGGGACGGGGGACCGGTTCCTCGTGGCAGATCGTGCCGACGGGAGCTCGACAGGGCAGACCGCCGATGGGGCGGCCGAGAGCCCCACGACGTCGTGACGATCCACTCGGAGCACCCCTTCCTCCCCTCGGACGGCGACCGCGACCCGGTGCGCCAACTGCGCGGGCGAATCGGTGGGGCGGTGTCCCTGTGGACCTCCGGGGTCGGCATCGAACGCAGCGGCCTCACGGTCTCCTCCTACTTCGTGGCCCAGGGTGAGCCCGGTCGGTTCGTGGCGCTGCTCCACGAAGACTCCGACCTGCTGGAGCGACTCCAGGAGACCGGCACCGCCGTCGTTGCCCTGCTCGAGTGGCGCCACCGTGACCTGGCTGAAGTCTTCGCGGGCCTCTTCCCGGCGCCCGGGGGCCCGTTCCGGCTCGGCGACTGGGAGGACACTGCCTGGGGGCCTCGGCTCGCCACGACCAGCACCTGGGCCGGGGTCCGGCTCGACCCGGCGTCGCCGCATGCCGTCGGCTGGTCCGTCCTGGTCGAGGCCATCATCGAGCACGCCGAGGTGGGGGAGGTCGGTGAGGCGCTGGTGCATCGTCAGGGCCGCTACCGGCCGCCCACGGCCTGAACCGACCTCGAGCGTCCGTCAGTTGTCCCCGAGCATCTCGGTGCCCAGCCAGGCGTCGGGGATGCCGAAGGCATCGACGAGCATCGTGGCCTGCGGGCGCAGTTCCTGGCAGATCTCGTTGATATAGGCAGTCAGGGCCTTGGTCCGGGCCGGGCTGAGACGATCGTGCTCGAGATACCAGGCCTTGTGGACCTCGATCGTGTGAAGAGCATGCAGGTCGCACACCCGAGCCAGGACGGCCCGGGCCTCGGGGTCAGGGCACTCCTCGACTGCTGCCGCGAAGGCTTCGACGACGAGTCGCTCGACGTGCGCCTCGGCTGCGTCGACGAGATGGTCCTGGCAGTTGTTGAAGATGGCGAAGGCATCGGCGTCCGGCTCGTTCGCCCGGCGCAACCGCTGGGCGAGCGTCTCGATGAGGTGTTCCTCCCGGTCTCGGAGCAATCGCAACTGGGTGCCGCGGATGGCGAAGGTCACGTCCTCCTCACGACCGGGGGCGGCGTCGATGAGCCGCTGCATCAGGCTGCGCATCGCGGTGCGCTCAAGGACCGTGCCGGCCGCGATCCTGGCTCCGAAGGCGACGATGCCAGCCTCGTCGAGGTCTCCGAAGGTGTCCTGGTACTCGCCGAGGAGCGACTTTGCGACCAGTTGCAGCAGGACCGTGTTGTCGCCCTCGAAAGTGGTGAAGATGTCCGTGTCCGCCTTGAGCCAGGCAAACCGGTTGGCCCACATGTACCCGGCTCCACCACACGCCTCGCGGCACTCCTGGATGGTGTCGGTGGCGTGCCGGGTGGTCAGCACCTTGATGCCGGCAGCGCGCGTCTCGAGTTGGCGCTGTTCCTGTTCCCCGGTGACCCGGCCAGCCAGCACGTCGTCCAGGGAGCTGACCAGCTCGTTCTCGGCGAACAGCAGCCCATAGGCGGCGGCGATCCGGGGGAGGAGTCGACGCTGGTGTGTCCGGTAGTCGAGCAGTGCGGCCTCCACGCCCGTTCCGGGGACCGGGAACTGGGTGCGCTCCGCGGCATACCGCGTCGCCAGGGTGAGCGCGGACCGCGCCGCGGCACCGGCCCCGCCGGCCACCGAGATGCGCCCGCGAACCAGCGTCCCGAGCATGGTGAAGAACCGCGCGGTTGGATTCTCGATGGGGCTGGAGTAGACCCCGTCGTCATCGATGTCGCCATATCTGCCAAGGAGATTGGTCCGCGGGACCCGGACCTGGTCGAAGAGCAGACGCCCGTTGTCGACTCCCTGCAGGCCGAGCTTGTCGCCACAGTCACTGATGGTGACCCCGGCCGATGCTGATCCGTCGTCCGTGCGGATCGGGACGAGCACAGCGTGCACACCCTGAGACGCGCCCCCGACGACCAGTTGGGCAAAGACCACAGCCTGGTGGCCATCGTCAGCGGCGTTGCCGATGTAGTCCTTGCGCGCCGCAGGATCGGGGGAGTGCACGACGATCTCGTCTGTTTCGGGATCGAAGGTCGCGGTCGTGAGCAGGCTCTGCACGTCACTCCCGTGACCGGTCTCGGTCATCGCGAAACAACCCAGCACCTCTCCGCTGATGATCTGGGGGAGGAGGGCGTCGTGACGTTCGGTCCCGAGCAGCGACACAGCTCCCCCGAAGAGCCCCCACTGCACGCCGGCCTTGACGAAGAGCGACAGATCGAGGTGGCCGAGCACCCGCGCCCGGTGCTCGGACATCGACAGCGGCGTGGCCGGGTGCCCGAAGGTCGCCCCGTCCAGTTGGCGCGCCTGGTCCCGGAGGGCCCCTCGAGGCCCGTCTAGGTGGCGCTGGAGGGAGAGGGTCAGGGCAGATCGGTCCTCGGACACGCGGGTGAGTCCTTCCTATCGTGGGCTGGAGAGGTCATCTTTGCTCCGTGCTATCGCCGGCCATCATCAACCCCAAGGCCCTCGTCGCGCTGCAAGGCGGGCGCCAGCCCGGTCCAGGCGAGGTCGGTCAGGGTCCCCACGATCTCGTGGCGGGGCAGACGTGCAGGGTCGTTGAGCCAGTCGTGGGCCACGGCCTGGACCGAGCCGACGAGCGCGATCGCCCAGAAGCGGGCCAGAGCCGGCTCGACGCCGCCGGCGCGCAGGGCCGCCTGGAGCAGGCCGGTGGCCTGGGTGATCGTCCCGTCCACGGGGTCGTTGACGAGAGGACGGTCCACGAGGGGCCGGCCCACGACGAAGCGGTAGACCTCGGTGTCGGACTCGACCAGGGCCAGATAGGCATCCACGGTCGAGGAGATCAGTTGGCGAGGGTCGCCGTCGGGCGCGCTGGACTGGGCCAGGGCCGCGCCCACGTGCCGCAGGACCCGTTGGTCAATGCGGTCGGCCACGGCCCGGTAGACGCCCGCCTTGTCGTCGAAGTAGCGGTAGATGACGGTCTTACTGGTCCCTGCCGTCGCGGCGATCTCGTCCATCCCCACCCCGGCGCCGTGGATGCGGATGGCCTGAATGACCGCATCCACGAGGGTGGTGCGGCGTTCACCCCGGTGCTGTTCCCACCGCACGTCCCGCCCGTCGCGTGGGCCGGTTGGGTCGGCGGTGCCGGTCGGTCCGGCTGGGTGCTCCGACTCGTCCGAGCCGCCACCTGGGCGCTCCGAGCCACCTGAGCGGCCGTGGGTCGAGCGCCCCCTCGGCTCGGTCTCCGTGTTGTCCACCTCACGAAAGTAACAGGTACTTCTTGTATCGACTACTTTTAGTTGCGGTTATATTGGTCTCAACTGGTCGGCGCCCGGCGTCGACCAGTCCGGGCTGAACATCTGAGCCCACCCACCCGCTGGCCCTTCCGCAGGAGTGAAACCCATGGCTTCGCAATCCACCCCCCGATCGACGCGTCGTGTCGCTGTCCTCGGAGGCAACCGCATCCCCTTCGCGCGCGCCAACACCGCCTATGCCAAGGCGTCCAACCAGGACATGCTCACCGCCGCGGTGGATGGACTGGTGGCCCGCTACGGCCTGGCCGGGGAGCGCCTGGGCGAGGTCGCCGCGGGAGCCGTGCTCAAGCACAGCCGCGACTTCAACCTGACCCGTGAGACCGTCCTGGGGTCGCGGCTCTCGCCGCACACGCCGGCCTACGACATCCAGCAGGCCTGTGGCACCGGGCTCGAGGCAGCGATCCTGGTCGGCAACAAGATCGCCATGGGTCAGATCGAGTCGGGCATCGCCGGCGGGGTCGACACCGCAAGTGATGCCCCGATCGCGGTCAGCGAGGGTCTGCGTCAGACCCTCCTCGCGGTCAACCGGGCCAAGTCCCCGCTCGACAAGCTCAAGGCTCTCTCGTCCCTGCGCCCGAGTGACCTGGCCCCCGCCCTGCCGGAGAACACCGAGCCGCGGACCGGCCTGTCGATGGGGGAGCACCAGGCGATCACGACCGCCCAGTGGGGGATCACCCGCGAGGCTCAGGACGAACTGGCCGCGGCCAGCCACCAGAAGCTCGCTGCCGCCTACGACCGGGGCTTCTTCGATGACCTCATCACTCCGTTCCTCGGCCTGAGCAAGGACAACAACCTGCGTCCCGACTCCACGGTGGACAAGCTCGCCGCGCTCAAGCCGGTCTTCGGCAAGGGCGAGAACGCCACCATGACGGCGGGCAACTCGACACCACTCACCGACGGCGCCTCAGCTGTCCTGCTGAGCAGCGAGGACTGGGCTGCCGAGCACGGCCTGACTCCGTTGGCCTACCTCGTTGACGGTGAGGCCGCCGCGGTCGACTACGTCCACGGCGACGAGGGCCTGCTCATGGCCCCGGCTTATGCGGTGCCGCGACTGCTGGCCCGCAACGGACTCACCCTGCAGGACTTTGACTTCTACGAGCTGCACGAAGCCTTCGCCTCGACCGTCCTGGCCACGCTCAAGGCGTGGGAGGACGAGGACTTCTGCGTCCAGAAGCTCGGCCTTGACGGACCGCTCGGCACGATCGACCGCGACCGCCTCAACGTCAACGGGTCCTCGCTCGCCGCGGGGCACCCCTTCGCCGCCACCGGCGGGCGCATCCTCGCCTCCCTCGCCAAGCAGCTCAAGCAACTCAAGGACGAGCGGGGCGGCGGGACGGTCCGCGGGCTCATCTCCATCTGCGCTGCCGGTGGGCAGGGCGTCGTCGCGATCGTGGAGGCCTGAGTCATGAGCGATATCTTCACGAGCATCATCACCTCCCCGATCGCCGCCAAGGTCGGTGTGCCACAGCCGACCCGGCTGCGCCGCTACGAGCCCGGCTCGCCGCTCTGTGAGGGTCCCGTCCTCGTCGCCGGGGGTGGCCGCTTCGCCTCTGGCGTGGCAGCGACCATCGGGGAGCACGGTGTCACCACGGTCGCGACCCTGGACGAGGCGGGCGAGCAGAAGCTCGGCGCCATCGTCCTCGACCTCAGCTCAGCGAAGGTCCCCGACGACCTCGACGCGCTGCGCACGCTCGGCGCTCCGGCGGTCAAGCGGTTGCGCAAGAACGCCCGCGTCGTGGTCATCGGGACCGACCCGGCAGGCCTGACCGACGTCACCGAGTTCACCACGCAACGTGCCCTCGAAGGGTTCGTTCGCTCGCTCGGCAAGGAGTTGCGTGCCGGCGCCACAGCGAACCTCGTTCTGACACAAGGCGACTCGGCCGGCGGAGTCGGGTCAGCCGTCGAGTTCTTCCTCTCCGGGCGCTCCGCCTACGTCGATGGTCAGGTCGTCCGGGTCAGCGACACCACCGACACCGCCGGCACCAACCCCGACTCGCTCGCGCCGCTCGCAGGCAAGGTCGCCGTCGTGACCGGAGCAGCTCGCGGGATCGGGGCCCAGATCGCCCGCGTCCTGGCGCGGGACGGGGCCACCGTGGTGGCCGTGGACATCCCCGCCGCCGGGGACGCCCTGGCGAAGGTGGCCAACGAGATCAAGGGCACCGCCCTGCAACTCGACGTCACGGCGGCCGATGCCGGAGCCCGGATCGTCGAGCACGCGACGTCGCGGCACGGCTCGATCGACATCGTCGTGCACAACGCCGGGATCACCCGGGACAAGCTCTTCGTCAACATGGACGACAAGCGCTGGGGGAGCGTCCTGGACGTCAACCTGGCGTCGATCCTGCGGATGAACGAGGCGATCCTCGGTGACGGCGGGCTGAGCGACGGTGGCCGCATCGTGTGCGTCTCCTCGATCGCCGGCATCGCCGGCAACCGTGGGCAGACCAACTACGGCGCGAGCAAGGCCGGCGTCATCGGCCTGGTCACTGCCCTGTCGGCGCAGGTCAAGGACCGTGGCATCACGGTCAACGCGGTCGCCCCGGGCTTCATCGAGACCGAGATGACGGCGCAGGTCCCGTTCGCCACCCGCGAGGTCGGGCGTCGGATGAACTCGCTCCAGCAGGGTGGTCACCCCAAGGACGTCGCCGAGACGATCGCCTGGTTCAGCCAGCCGGGCACCGCCGCCGTCACCGGACAGGTCGTGCGGGTCTGCGGCCAGAGCCTGCTGGGAGCGTGATCACTACATGACCCACGAGATCACCTTCGACTCGGCCCCTGACCTCAAACGGATCTACGCCTCCGCCGTGGTGACTGGCCGGGGCACCACGGGCGAGGTGCCCGACACCCGAGCCGTCCGCCGCGGCGTCCGGATCGAGCTCGACAACCTCGTCGACTACTCCCGGTTGTGCGGCTTCGGTGTCGGAACGGCGCTGCCGGTCACCTATCCCCACCTACTGGCCTTCCCGCTCCAGATGGCCGTCATGAGCCAGCGGGCCTTCCCGCTGCCCTTGCTGGGGGCCGTGCACGTCACCAATGTCATCACCACCGTGCGGCCCATCGCGGTCGACGAGGAGCTCGACCTGACGGTGCACGCCGAGGCCCTGCGGCCGCACCGGCGCGGCCGCCAGGTCGACCTCGTGTCGGAGGCGAGAGTTGGCGACGAGCTGGTCTGGCGGGGGGTCAGCACCTACCTCGCCCGTGGTGCGAGCCACCCTGATGCCGACACGTCCGAGGCGCCCTCTCTCGAGTCCCTCGAGGCAGTCAGCTCCGGGCCTTCGTGGCGGCTCGGGGAGGGCACCGGCCGGTCCTATGCCGCGGTGTCGGGGGACTGGAACCCCATCCACGTGCATGCCCTGACGGCGAAGCCGCTCGGCTTCCCGACGGCCATCGCGCACGGAATGTACACGTACGCAAAGGTGCTCGCGGCCCTCGGCCCGGCGCTTCCCGACGCGGGGGTCACGAGCCGGGTCTGGTTCCACAAGCCCGTGCGACTGCCGTCCACGGTCCGGCTGCGCTCACACATCACGACCGGCAGCACGCTCTCCGTCCTGGAGAGCGGGCGCCGCGAGATCGAGCACGCCATCGTCGAGAACACCTGGTAACCGGACGCGAGCCCGCCCGCTGGTCGGCGGCCGAGCCCGCTCCCGAGACTTCGCGGGGGCGGGCTCACTCGTAGAGGACGTAGTCCGGCTCGGGTCGCAGGGCCAGCACCTGGGCGGGTGTCATGAGGGGACCGAACTGCGCGTCCTCCTCATAGAAGAGCTTGAAGCCGGGATACAGGGACTTGGGCATCGTGGCGGTGAGCTTGCGCCAGGTCTCTTCCTTCATGGCGCGGCTGCCGATGCCGTCGACCGACTTGATGATGGCCACCCCGGGGTGCGCCTTGATGTCCGACTCGTGGCGCACGATGGAGGGGGCGAGTTGGTGGAAGACGAGCACCTTCTCGGGCAGGTCGTTCTCCTCGACGACGCCCGCCAGATAAGCGGCTATCCCGTTGATCTCCTTGCCCGTCGTGCTGCCGAAGACGCGCATCGGGACCTGGCGCGGCCCCATCGCCCACTCGGGGTCGAGCGCGATCCCGACGTCGGGCTCCTTGAGCCACTTGGCGTAGGCCTTGACCTCGGTGAGGAACGGTGAACGACCCGGCTGGATCCCGAGCAGCAGGATCCCGTTCACCTGACGGGCGGCCGCCAGCTGCGTCGCGATCATCGAGTCAGAAGCACGAGCCCGGTACATCCCGTCCCGGCCCGGCTGGGCCTGCACGACCGTGGCGATGAGTTCGAGGACGGGCAGCGGTGTGCGGCCGTCGGCATAGCGCTCAGCGAGCTTTTCGATCTCCGCCGTGCGGTCGGCCAGCTTGCCGATGCCGAGCCGCCCCAGTGGGACCGAGTTCGGGTGCCCGGCGAAGCCGACCAGGCGATAGTGCGGAAAGAGCGTGCGCCCGCCTCGGGGCAATTCCGATGAAACCGGCGTGGTGGCTCTGGGGGTTGCCGGAAGGGTGGTGGCGGGACTCGAGGTGGAGGGCGGGGTGACCGGCCCGCTCGAGGCACCCGCTGCGGGCGCTGAGTGCGTCGTCCCGCTCGTCCCCGGACCTGCGGAGGCCGCACCGGGATCGACTCCAGAGCCCCCGCAGGCCGCCGCGAGGAGCACGACCAGGGCGGCTACTGCGGCCACGGGCCAGGTCAGTCGGGGGGCCATGCAGCTCCTCAGTTCTTGTCGAGCGTCAGGTCTGGACAATCTCCTCACCATAGGCCGTAATCCGTCGATGGGCTCGACGCCGCGCCTGCCCTGACCCCAGGAACGAAGATCCGGGCGTGCTCAGCCGGCTGGCTGAAGTTGCGTCGCGACCCACCCCCCGCGCTCGGTAGGCTGGCGGAGGCGCCGCAGCCCAGCGGCATACGTCATCGCCTCGTCCCGTTCCCGGGATCGGGTCCGCACCCAAGGAGTACCCACCGTGTCTGCATCGATCACCGTCACCATCGCCGGAAGCGAGCGATCGGTTGCGGAGCAGACGAGCGCCGGTGACCTGTTCGAGCAGGCCGGCGTCGCCGACCGCTCCGTGGTCGTGGCCCGGGTCAACGGGGAGTTGCGCGACCTCTTCCACGTGCTCACCGACGGCGATGTCGTCGAGCCGGTGACCATCGACTCCGAGGACGGGCTCGCGGTCCTGCGTCACTCCGCCGCGCACGTGCTCGCTCAGGCCGTGCAGTCGATCAACCCCGAGGCCAAGCTCGGCATCGGCCCACCGATCCGCGACGGCTTCTACTACGACTTCGACATCGAGACCCCCTTCGTCCCTGATGACCTCAAGGCCCTGGAGAAGGCCATGCAGAAGATCATCAACGAGGGGCAGACCTTCGCCCGGCGGGTCGTCACTGATGCCGCGGCCCTGGAGGAGTTGGCTGGCGAGCCCTACAAGTGCGAGCTCGTCGGGCTCAAGGGCGGCAACACCGAGGCTGCCGCCGAGGGCGCGAGTGTCGAGGTCGGCGCCGGGGAACTGACCATCTACGACAACATCCGCCGAGACGGCACCCGCGCCTGGGGCGACCTGTGCCGCGGCCCGCACATCCCCAGCACCAAACTGATCGGCAACGCCTACAAGCTGATGCGCTCGGCGGCTGCCTACTGGCGCGGGTCGGAGAAGAATCCGCAGCTGCAACGGATCTACGGCACCGCCTGGCCGAGCAAGGTCGAGCTCAAGGCCTACCTCGACCGGCTCGCCGAGGCGGAGCGTCGCGACCACCGCAAGATCGGCGCGGAGATGGACCTGTTCTCCTTCCCCGACGCGCTCGGGTCCGGGTTGCCCGTGTTCCACCCCAAGGGTGGGGTCATCAAGCGGGAGATGGAGGACTACGTGCGCCGCCGGCACATCGAGGAGGGCTTCTCCTACGTCGGCACCCCGCACATCTCCAAGGACGGCCTCTTCTACACCTCGGGCCACCTGCCGTACTACGCCGACACGATGTTCCCGCCGATGGAGCTCGAGGGAGCCAAGTACCAGCTCAAGGCGATGAGCTGCCCGATGCACAACCTCATCTACCTGTCGCGGGGCCGCTCCTACCGGGAGCTGCCACTGCGCTACTTCGAGTTCGGCACGGTCTACCGCTACGAGAAGTCCGGTGTCGTGCACGGCCTGACCCGCGTCCGCGGTCTGACCCAGGACGACTCGCACTCCTACGTCACCCCCGAGCAGGCTCCGGCGGAGATCAAGCACCTGCTCGACTTCGTCCTCGGGCTGCTGCGCGACTTCGGCCTCGACGACTTCTATCTGGAGCTGTCGACCCGTGATGACAACAACGACAAGTTCATCGGCAGCCCCGAGCAGTGGGAGGCGGCTACCAAAGTCCTCGAGGAAGTCGCCACGGCCTCCGGGCTCGAGCTCGTCGCAGACCCCGGCGGGGCCGCGTTCTACGGACCGAAGATCTCGGTGCAGGCCCGTGACGCGATCGGGCGGACCTGGCAGATGTCAACAATCCAGTACGACTTCAACCAGCCCGCGCGCTTCGGCCTCGAGTACCAGGCCGCGGACGGCACCCGTCAGCAACCGGTGATGATCCACTCGGCCAAGTTCGGCTCGATCGAGCGGTTCCTGGGTGTGCTCGTCGAGCACTACGCGGGCGCCTTCCCGGTGTGGCTGGCTCCGGTGCAGGTGCTCGGCGTCCCGGTGGCCGAGGACTTCGCCGACTACCTCAGGGACGTGCTCGAGCAGTTGCGGCGCCAGGGGGTGCGGATCGAGCTCGACGACAGCGACGACCGCTTCCCCAAGAAGATCCGCAACGCGTCCAAGTCGAAGGCGCCCTATGTGCTGATCGCGGGGGAGGATGACCGTGCGGCCGGCGCGGTGTCCTTCCGCTACCGCGACGGCTCGCAGAAGAACGGCGTGCCGGTGGCCGACGCCATCGCAGAGATCCTCGCGGCGATCGAGTCCCGGGCTCAGGTCTGAAGCATCGACGGGTCCGGGTCGGAAAATTGGTCCTGACACGGATCCGGTCAGCACGTAGGGTCGGTCATGGGCACAGCCTGATGCCAGCACTGCCGAGCTGAGAGAAGATGAGTCGCTTGACCGTTCGCTACGACCTACCCACTCCCACTGAGTTCGAGGCCCTGGGGCGCGAGCAAGACCTCGCCGTGACGATCTATGCCGCGACCTCGCCGATCGTGCACGAGCGGGAGCGCGCCCAGGTCGCGGTCAAGAGCTTCTTCGACGACGCGATCGAGCGTGCGAAGGGCCTCGAGGCCTCCGCCGACAGCGTCGAGGCGATCCGACGCCAGCAGGTGGAGTTCGCCGGCTCGGCCGAGTTGTGGACGGACGTCTCCCGCTCGCTGGCCATCTTCGTCTCACCCAGCCACACCGCTGCCTTCGTGCTGCCCAACCACCTCGAGGACAGCGTCCACGTCGGTCGGCACTTCGCGCTGGGGCAGTTGCTCCGCGCCGGCGGCAACCAGCAGGAGGCCTTCGCCCTCACCCTGTCTGCCAAGTCCTGGCAACTGTGGCACGCCACGCCGACCACTCGTGCCACGGTCCAGCAGACCCGGGCGCAGTGGGCCCGGGACGCCGAGTCGGCCGTCCCCAAGCGCCCGGTCGACTCGGGCCGACGGATCGGGGACGAATACCAGAAGGTCATCCTCGAGGGCTATGGCGCCTATGTGGCTGATGCGGTCAAGCAGGAACTGAACGCCCTCGATCCGCACGGTGAGGTCCCACTGGTGGTCTTTGCCAGCGACCCGCTCGCCAGCCTCTTCGTGGCCCGCTTCGACGGACGGCCCGCCGTGGTCGTCAAGGGGGCACCGGACCACCTCGACGCCGCAACCGTCGATCAGGCCGTCCGAGATGAGTTGGCCACCCTCGCTGTCGACGACACCAATGCCGCCCTGCGATCGCTCGCCGACGGCGACCAGTCTCGGGTGGAGCGAGACCTCGCCGCCATCGCCCGGGGAGCGGTGGCCGGCGCCGTCGACACCTTCTACTTCGACTTCACCGTCACGGTTCCGGGGTCGTTCGACGGCAAGACCGGGACGCTGGAGTTCGCGGGACGCGGCTCTGACGGGGACCAACTGGCAGATGGGTCTCCGGCGGAGGACGTGCTCTCCAGGATCGCGGCACGGTGGTCGCAGTCCGGCCCGCTGATGTCGATCCCACGCTCTGGAACGAGCCCGCCCTCGCCCGGCTCCGATTCCCGGTCGCCGGCTGAGCCCAGCCCGGCCCAGCCGCGGACGATGAACTGTCCTGGGCGCCCGCTCGAAGAACGACCCCGCGGATCTCACTCCCGCGGGGTCGTTCGAGAGCGAGAGCCGTTGGTTGCTGCCGACACCGGTCGGACAAGGGAATGGGCCCTGCGATCTCACACATCGCAGGGCCACGTTCATTGAACCGGAAGGCTGCCCCCGATCACCGGACCGACACGCGGGATGTCCCAGACCCGGTCGAGGCGCCGGGCCCGGGAAGCGACACTCTAGGATTTCGAGCATGACGGAGCAGGACAGCGGCACCGCGCGAGAGACCGAGCATGACTTCGTCGGGGTCGATGACGGTTTCGAGCGACTGTGGACCCCGCACCGGATGGCCTACATCGTCGGCGACAAACCGACCAGTGAGGCAGGCCATGGCTGCCCCTTCTGCGCGGCTCCGCACAAGGACGACGCCGAGGGACTGATCGTCAGACGGGGCACGCACTGTTACGTGGTGCTGAACCTGTTCCCCTACAACCCGGGTCACGTGCTCGTCTGCCCCTACCGGCACGTCTCCCTCTACATCGACCTCACTGACGAGGAGACGCAGGAGTTCGCGCTCCTGACCAAGCAGGCGATCCGGGCCCTTCAGGCGGCATCCGTGCCCCACGGCTTCAACCTGGGCATGAACCAGGGCGCCGTCGCCGGGGCCGGGGTCGCCGCCCACCTGCACCAGCACGTCGTCCCACGCTGGGCCGGCGACTCCAACTTCCTGCCGATCATCGGCCAGACCAAGGCGCTGCCCGTGCTGCTCGAAGACACGCGGACCATGCTTGTCGAGGCGTGGCCAAAGTGACGTCGGGTGTTCAGTAGTCTGGAGCCACCATGCTCAATCGACTCCTGCGCGCCACGATCACCACGCTGCTGACCCCCATCGCGCGACTGCTGCTCAAGCTGGGCATCAGCCCCGACATCGTCACCGTCGTCGGGACCCTTGGCGTCAGCGCCGGGGCCCTGATCTTCTTCCCGCAGGGCAAGTTGTGGATCGGCGTCCTGGTCATCGTCGCCTTCGTCTTCTCCGACACGGTGGACGGGATCATGGCCCGCTCGTCCGGGCGGTCGAGCAAGTGGGGTGCCTTCCTCGACTCGACGCTGGACCGGGTCGGTGATGCCGCGATCTTCGGTGGTCTGGTCATCTACTACGCCGGGAGGGGAGCCAACCTCGTCATGGCCGGGCTCGCCCTGGCCTGCCTCATCCTCGGCATGGTCGTCTCCTATGCCCGGGCCCGCGCCGAGGGGCTCGGCTTTACGGCCAACGTCGGTATCGCTGAGCGAGCCGACCGCCTCGTGGCGGTGCTCGCCGCGGCCTTCTTCGCCGACGTGCTGGGCTCGACCGTGCTGCTCGGGGTCGTGCTGGGGCTGCTCGCCCTCGCCAGTCTCGTCACGGTCCTGCAACGGATGCTCACCGTCCGGCGCCAGGCCATCGACGCCGGCGAGGTCGCCCCGTGATCGGGAGCCTCCACTTCGGGTCCGCCTCGGCCGTGAGCCGGGCCAGGGACACCGTGAGCGTCATGGGGTTCAAGATCGGGTGGTCAGCCCTGAGGGCGCTGCCCGAGCCCGCGGCCTACGGCTTGTTCAACCGGATCGCCGACACCGCCTACCTGCGCGGCGGCAAGGGCGTCAAGCGGCTGCGCGCCAACTACGCCCGGGTCCGTCCCGAGCTGGGCGCCCGTGAGCTGGACGCGCTCGTGCACGCCGGGATGCGCTCCTACATGCGCTACTACTGCGAGGCGTTCCGACTTCCGTCCCTGACCCAGAGCCAGATCGACGGCGCCGTCCGGGCGACCGGGACCGAGGCCCCGGCCCGGGACTGTGCCGAGGGCCGGTCGGCGATCGCCTTCGTCGGCCACCTCGGCAACTTCGACATGGCTGCGGCGTGGTCCGCCACCCACCTCGCGCCGGTGACGACGGTCGCGGAGCGCCTGAAGCCCGAGGAGGTCTTCCAGGAGTTCGTCGCCTTCCGCAACAGCATCAACATGGACATCCTCCCGCTCACCGGGGGCGAGGACCCCTTCGCCGGCCTGGTGCGGGCTGCTCGGGACGGGGGTCGGATGATTGCGCTGGCCAGCGACCGCGACCTGACCCATGGCGGCCTCGAGGTCGACCTCCTCGGGCACCGGGCGAAGATGGCCAAGGGCCCCGCCGTCCTGTCCCTGATGACCGGCGCGCCCCTCTACCCCGCCGCGATCCACTACGAGCGGGCCCCGAAGGGCACCGGACTCGGCGGCTACCGCACGGTCATCGAGATGGGCCCGGCCCTGACGCCCCGGGTCGGTGGCACCACCGCGGCCAAGGCGCAGGACCTGACCCAGCAGTGCGCCGATCACCTCGCCGGGACGATCAAGGAACACACGTCCAACTGGCACATGCTCCAGCGCATCTTCGTCGAGGACCTCGACCCGGCACTCGCCGGCGGTGCGGCGTGAGAGTCGGCATCGTCTGCCCCTACAGCTTCGACGTGCCGGGCGGGGTGCAGTTCCATGTCCGCGACCTAGCCGAGCACCTCATCGGTGAGGGCCACTCGGTCTCCGTCCTGGCCCCGGCCGACAGCGAGACCGCACTGCCGGACTACGTCGTCTCGGCGGGCCAGGCCACCTCGGTGCGCTACAACGGCTCGGTCGCCCGGCTCAACTTCGGTCCGGTGACCGCAGCCAAGGTCAATCGCTGGCTCGACCACGGCAAGTTCGATGTGCTGCACCTGCACGAGCCGATCACGCCGAGCATCAGCATCCTGGCGATGATGGCCGCGGAAGGCCCCATCGTCGCCACCTTCCACACCTCGATCATCCGGTCCCGCACCATGCAGACCGTCTATCCACTGGTGCGCCCGGGCCTGGAGAAGATCGCGGGCCGGATCGCCGTCAGCGAGGATGCCCGCCGCACCGTCACCACCCACGTCGGCGGTGACGCCGTCGTCATCCCCAACGGGGTCTACGTCGACCGGTTCGCCTCGGCGCAGCCCAACCCGGACTGGGTCGGGACTCCCGAGCACCCCACCATCGCCTTCCTCGGGTCACCGACGAGGACAAGGCCGCGCTGCTCGCCTCGGTCGACGTGTATGTGGCCCCCAACACCGGAGGGGAGAGCTTCGGCATCATCCTCATCGAGGCCATGTCGGCCCGGGCCTGCGTGCTGGCCAGCGACCTGGCGGCCTTCTCCCGGGTCCTCGACGGCGGCGCGAGCGGACGGCTGTTCCGCAACGAGGACCCGGCCGACCTGGCCCGGGCCCTGGTGGAGCTGCTCGCCCACCCCGAGCACCGGGCGGAGCTCGCGGCCGCGGGACAGGTCCGGGCCCGGCTGTTCGACTGGTCGGTCGTCGCCCGCCAGATCGTGGCCGTCTACGAGACCGTGATCGAAGGATCCCAGATGGCCCAACAGGAGCCCCAGACCCGGTGGAACCGCTTCGTCCGCGGCAGCCTGGGCGGCGGAGGCACTCGATGAGGGAGCCGGTGTCGTGGGTCTTCGCGATCCTGTTCGTCCTCGTCGTCGTGGCCTGGTACCTCTCCTACAGCGCGGCCCGCCTCGACCGGCTCCACGTCCGCCTGAGCGGCACCCTCGCTGCCGTCGACGCGCAACTCGTGCGCCGATCCGAGGCCTCGGTCGAACTCGCCAACAGCGGCGTGCTCGACAGCGCGACCGCACTCATCCTGGCCGCTGCCGCCGTCCAGACCCTCGAGACCGCCCACATGGACGGTGGCGCCCGCGAGCTGGTCGAGAACGACCTGACCGACGCCCTCGACATCGCGTTGACCCGCGACGCCGTGGACGAGTTGCGCGCGCGCAGCGACCACGGCGATGACTACCTGGCCCGCCTGACCTCCGTGTGCACCCGGGTGCAGCTGGCCCGACGCTTCCACAACGACGCAGTGACTGACGTCCGCCGCGTCCGACGCAAGTGGGTCGTGCGGGTCTTCCACCTCGCCGGCCACACCCCGGTGCCCGTCACCCTCGAATTCAACGATGAGCTGCCCGGGCACCTGACCCCCTGAGCCGGCACCATCCTCGGGTCACCGCGTCGTGGTGGAATCGGCCGGTCCAGCCCACCCAGTCGACGGGCCTACCCTTGAAGTACCGCCACCCGAGAAAGCAGGAGACCGTGAGCACTACCGAGACCCCGACCACGCCGTCGCAGCCGTCGACCGAGCCGTCGTCGCAGGTCGGCACCGGCACGATGCGCGTCAAGCGTGGCATGGCCGAGATGCTGAAGGGTGGCGTCATCATGGACGTCGTCACCGCCGAGCAGGCCAAGATCGCCGAGGACTCCGGCGCCGTCGCCGTCATGGCGCTCGAGCGGGTCCCCGCGGACATTCGCGCCCAGGGCGGGGTGTCGCGGATGAGCGACCCCGACATGATCGACAGCATCATCGCGGCGGTCTCGATCCCTGTCATGGCCAAGGCCCGCATCGGTCACTTCGTCGAGGCCCAGGTCCTGCAGAGCCTCGGCGTCGACTACATCGACGAGTCAGAGGTCCTCACCCCGGCCGACTACGCCAACCACATCGACAAGTGGAAGTTCACCGTGCCCTTCGTCTGCGGCGCGACCAACCTCGGCGAGGCGCTGCGCCGGATCACTGAGGGCGCGGCGATGATCCGCTCCAAGGGTGAGGCCGGCACCGGTGACGTCTCCAACGCCACGACCCACATGCGCCAGATCCGCCAGCAGCTGCGGCACCTGCAGAACCTGCCCGAGGACGAGCTCTATGTCGCGGCCAAGGAGCTGCAGGCCCCCTATGACCTCGTCAAGGAGGTCGCCGCGGCCGGCAAGCTCCCCGTCGTCCTGTTCACCGCCGGCGGCATCGCCACCCCTTCCGACGCCGCGATGATGATGCAGCTCGGCGCCGAGGGTGTCTTCGTCGGGTCGGGCATCTTCAAGTCCGGCAACCCGGCCGAGCGCGCTGCCGCGATCGTCAAGGCGACCACCTTCTTCGATGACCCCGACGTCATCGCGAAGGTCTCCCGGGGCCTGGGCGAGGCCATGGTCGGCATCAACGTCGAGGAGATCCCGGTGGGCCACCACCTCGCCGAGCGCGGCTGGTGACGTAGCCGCCACCACCAGCTAAACGTATGCCGCTGAGCGAGACTCGCGGAGCGGCATACGTTCGTCTCGGGCCAGCTCGCCCCCTGCACCCCCTGCACCCCCGGCACCCCCGGCGCGAGGCCCGGCATCGCCCATGTGGCCGAGGGAACAGCGTCTGGTGGCCCGGCCGGGCGGCTGGCGTGCGACGATGGACCCGATGAAGGGTAGGTGCGTCCGGATGGACTGTGCAGCCGTGCTTCGGAAGTCCCGCTCGAGCATCGTCGACGAGAGTTACACGGTCGTCGATCGAGCGCACATCCACCACTACCAGGCCGCTGGGGAGGCGCTCACCCGGGAGCGGCTCGAGAGCCTCTTCGACCTCGTCGTCACCGCCATCGACGACCGTGACCTCGCAGGGGTGAGCACCTACGCCGAGACCGTCGCAGAAGAGCGCTTCGGCCAGGGCTTCGACATCAGCGAGGTGCAGGCAGCGTTCAACGCTCTCGAGGAGTCGATGTGGCGCCAGATCGTCGCGTCGGCCGCCCCCGATGAACTCGCCGAGGCGACTGGGTTGCTCAACACGGTGCTCGGCTTCGGCAAGGACGTCTTGGCACGGACCTACGTGTCGCTGGC
>CAJDUR010000069.1_pt1 | contig 36443 bp, 34 predicted proteins | sample 7391191 | NCBI WGS metagenome assembly CAJDUR01 (sample SAMEA7055688, study PRJEB34461) | soil metagenome | biome: terrestrial ecosystem; feature: Peninsula; material: soil | place: Antarctica | collected 2016 | reverse complement strand
CCCCTGCGGCTGCGGCTCCCGGAGCCCGAGCCGGAGGAGGTGTCGGGCTGTGACCCGCTCCCCTGCTCGGCACCGCGGTCGACCGGGTCGCTGTGGATGACGAAGCCACGACCGTTGCAGTGCTCACACGTCTCCGAGAAGACCTCGATGAGGCCGGACCCGACCCGCTTGCGGGTCATCTGCACGAGGCCGAGGGAGGTCACCTCCGCCACCTGGTGCTTGGTGCGGTCCCGCCCGAGGCATTCGAGCAGTCGGCGCACGACCAGCTCCCGGTTGGCCTCGAGCACCATGTCGATGAAGTCGACGACGATGATGCCGCCGATGTCTCGCAGCCGGAGCTGTCGGACGATCTCCTCGGCGGCCTCGATGTTGTTCTTGGTGACGGTCTCCTCGAGGTTGCCGCCCGAACCGATGAACTTCCCGGTGTTGACGTCGACGACGGTCATCGCCTCGGTCCGGTCGATGACCAGGGACCCGCCCGAGGGGAGCCAGACCTTGCGGTCCATCGCCTTGGCGATCTGCTCATCGACGCGGTGGTGCGTGAACAGGTCCTGGGTGCCGGTCCACTTGGTGACCCGGTCGGCCAGGTCCGGGGCCACCGACGTGATGTAGGGGTGGATCTCCTGCCAGGCCTGCTCCCCGGAGACGACGAGCTCCTTGAAGTCCTCGTTGAACACGTCGCGGATGACCCGGACCGTCAGGTCGGGCTCGCCGTGCAACAGCATCGGGGCGCTACCGGAGGTGCTCGAGCCGGTCCCGCCGTTGCTCTTCCTGCCCTTGGACTTGCCGGCCTTGGGACCGGACGCGGCCTCGGACCGGGCCTGGATGTCCTCCCAGGTCGCACTCAGGCGCTCGACATCGGCCCGGATCTCGGCCTCGCTGGCTCCTTCGGCGGCCGTGCGCACGATGACGCCCCCGCCGCTCGGGACGACCTCGCGCAGGATCTTCTTGAGGCGGGCCCGCTCCCCCTCGGGAAGCTTGCGGGAGATGCCGGTCATCTGGGAGTTGGGGATGTAGACCAGGTAGCGGCCCGGGAGCGAGATCTGCGAGGTGAGGCGAGCGCCCTTGTGCCCGATCGGGTCCTTGGTCACCTGCACCAGCACCGGCAGGCCGGAGCTCAACGCGTGCTCGATCCGGCGCGGCTGGTTGGACTCCAGTCCGGCAGCGTCCCAGTTGACCTCACCGGCGTAGAGCACCGCGTTGCGGCCCTTGCCGATGTCGACGAAGGCCGCCTCCATCGAGGGCAGCACGTTCTGGACGCGGCCGAGGTAGATGTTGCCCGCCATGGAGACGTTGGTGGCCTGATCGATGTAGTGCTCGACGAGGACCCCGTCCTCGAGGACCCCCATCTGGGTGCGGCCCTCCTTGTTGCGCACGACCATGACGCGGTCGACGGCCTCACGCCTGGCCAGGAACTCCGCCTCGGTGATGACGGTCCGTCGCCGGCCGGCCTCCCGACCCTCCCGGCGGCGCTGCTTCTTGGCCTCGAGGCGGGTGGAGCCTCGCACTGCAGTCGGCTCGTCGCTGTGACCTCGTGACGAGCGGGACCGGCTGGAGCCGGTGGAACCCGTGGAACCGCTCGAGCCAGTGGAGCTGGTTGAGCCGGACGATCCGCTCGAGCCCTCATCGCCGGACTCGGACGATCCGCCGCGCCGACGACGACGCCGCCGCCGACTCGGGCTGCTCTCATCGTCGGCGCCGGACTCGTCCTCATGGCTGTCGGGGTGCTCATCCGCCCCCGAGGCGCCGGAACCCGCCGCCACATCGTGGTCCGTGTTGCTGGAACCGGCGCTGGAACCGGCGCTGGAACCCAGGCCGGAATCGTGGTCCGAGGACCCATCGTCGGGGCTTGACGAACCCTCGTCGTCAGTGCCCTCGCCGTCGGCTGCGGAGCGTCCCCGCCGTCCCTTGCCGCCTCGGCGTCGCCGCGACCGACGCGGGGTCGAGTCCCCGTCTGCGCCGTCGTCAGTGCTCGGGCCGTTCTCAGGGGCACCGTCAGGGACGTCATCACCCGGCTCTGCTGCGTCCCGGTCGCGGTGGTCAGCGTCGCGGTCGTCAGTGTCGCGGTGGTCAGCGTCCCGGTGGTGGTGTCGGTGGTGGTGTCGGTCCCGATGGTCAGTGTCTCGGTCGGCGTCTCGGTCGGCGTCTCGGTCGTGGGCAGCGGCAGAGCCATCATCTGGACCATCACTTGGACCATCACCTGGACCGGGGCCCGCCGGGGCCCGGTCGTCAGGAGCCTGCTCCTCCGGAACCGGCTCGGCACGGCGACGCGTCCGGCGGGTCGGCGCGGCAGCGGGCAACTCCGGCGGCTGGAACAGCACGCTGAAGCTCGGCACGGCGGGTGCCGCTGCTGCCTCTTCGTCGCCCTCGGTCGCTGCCGGGTCGGCCTCTTCCTCGACGAACCCGGTGCCAACCAGTTCAGGTAGCGCGACCGCCTCGGACGACACCGTCGCTGACTCCACGGCCTCGGACTCGGCCGCATCGGCTTCGGGCCCGTCGCTGACCTCGGCGGTGGGGACCGGGGCCACCTCTGCTGAGGGCGCCTCGCCCCGCGCTGCGGCTTCTGAGGTCTGCACGTCGTCAGATGTCGCACCAGTCGGAGCGCTGGCGTCGGGGCCGTCCTGATTCACGGGGGTGGCCGACGGAACGGCCTGGGCCACCGCGGCAGCCTTCCTGGTGGCCCGCCGGGCTCGCTTGCGCGGAGCCGGAGCCGCGGTCTCAGCGGCTGCCTCAGCAGCCGGCGGGGCAGCATCCGGGCTGGCTGGCTCGGTGCGGCCCTGCTCGGTGTCGTGCTGCTCGGGGGGGGTCTCACCAGGCGGGACGTCCGGTCCGGTGTTGAACAGACCTTCATCCATGGAGTTCTGGTCGCTGGTTGTCATGGGGCGCCTTTCGGCAGGTGCGGTGCGACCCACACTCGGCCGAGGCCGTCAACACCGCACGAGCGCGGTTGCAGTCGCCCCACCGCTCACGCGGCGGGACGGAAGTCGTCTTGCTACATCTGACCTCGGTTCGCGCGGAGCGCGGCACCGTGATCACATGCCGTCGGCCTTCTTGTCGGCAGCCAATGGATCAGCCACCCTCGCGGTTGCGATGTCGAGCGGTCCCTGTGCCAATCGCGTCACCAAGGGCGAACGCGGCGGCTGCAGATCAGCTATCTCACGCAGCGCGGTCAGAATGTCGTCGGGGCGAACGACAGGTGTGGTGTGCCGTACGACCACGCGAAGTATCGCACAGTCTGGCCCGGGCGGCGTGGTGGGCACGGCGCTGCCCTCGGAGATTCCCTCCCTGATCACGCCATCCCGCCCCGACCCGGCAGCCATCACGGTCGCCGCCACGATCGCCCCGCGGACGTCGAAAGTTCGGGCGCCGGACTTGGTCATCCGGGTCACCTCGGCTGTCTCACGCCCCAGCAGCAGGGTTACCGCCGCGTCGAGTCGGTACCGGTCCAGACCGGCGAATTCGAGCAACCAGTCGCTCGCCTGGAGCCGGTCCGCGAGCGCCCCCGGGCCCGCCTCGACGACCTCGACGATGTCCAGGCCCACGGGCAGCGCCTCGTTGAGCGCGACGCGGACTGACCCGGGGTCGACCCGTTGCGTCACCGAGATCTCGACGTATTCCGCCTCGCTCGCCGTCCCTGTCGCGGCCGCGTTGGCATAGCTGATCTTCGGGTGCGGGTGAAAGCCCGCGGAGAAGGCCATCGGCACGCCGGCCCGGCGCAGCGCCCGCTCGAGCGAGCGCTGGAAGTCACGACTCGAGGTGAAGCGCAGCCGACCACGCTTCGCGTAGCGGATCCGGAGCTTCTGGACCGCGGGATCTGGCGTCGGCCCCTCCGGGACGCGTTGTCGAGCCTGTCGTGCCATGGCCGAAGGTTAGCGGGGCGGCCCGCGTCAACTCGTGCTGCCGGTCCGGCCACTGCTGTCCCGGCGACCGCCGGACTCCCGCTCCGCGCGCTGCTGCGCCGCCCGACGCTCGGCCGCCTGGCGCAGTCGAGCGGCCGCGTCCGCTTCATCCATCCGAGTGGCCTCGGCCAGCGTCGGGGCGGTGCCGCCCAGGCTCGCCGGTAGGTACTTCAAGTCGGGGCCGGTCAACGGCTCGTACCCAGCCCGAGCCTGTTCGAGCAACTGCGCCATGACCGCCTTGTACTGCGCCGTCAGCTCGGTCGGGTCGGCACCCGCGGGAGCGGCCACCGGCGCGCCGACCGACAGGATGATCGGGGTGTTGGTGCGCCCGAGTCGCTTCGGGTGACCCTTGGTCCAGACCCGCTGCGACCCCCAGATGATCACCGGCAGGATCGGGACCCCCGCCTCGATCGCCATCCGGGCGGCTCCGTGCTTGAACTCCTTGAGCTCGAAGGACCGCGAGATCGTCGCCTCGGGGAACACGCCGACGATCTCCCCGGCTCGCAGGGCCTCCACGGCCGCGTGGTACGACGCGGTCCCGGCAGTGCGGTCGACCGGGATGTGCTTCATCCCCCGCATGAGCGGGCCGCTGATCGGGTGGTCGAAGACCACGTCCTTGGCCATGAAGCGAACGAGCCGCTTGGACTTCTGCGCGGCCAGACCGGCATAGGTGAAGTCCATGTAGCCGGTGTGGTTGATGGCCATGACCGCCCCACCGGTCCTCGGGACGTGATCCTCACCGACCTTGGTGAACTTCAGGCCCTGCAGGGCAAAGAGGCCTCGGGCGACGGTGATGACCGGGGTGTACACGGGCTCCATGTGGAACACTCTGCCCTGCCTCGCCCGCCGTCCGCACGCGCACCACCGATCGACTCCCCGCCGACCCAAGGAACGACCATGCCGTATGCCGCTGTGCCGGCGCTCGTCGACCGCCACGTCGCTCTCGGGGCGGGGTTGCTCGGAGCCGTCCCGGTGGTCCTCGCGGCGCTCGTCGTCTGGGTGAAGTGGTGGCGCAGCCGCGACGAGGTGTTCGTCGGGGTGACCCCCGGGCTCGTGCCCGACGACCCGGCGTCAGCGCCCCGTGAACGGGTCCGCGGCGGCGAGTGGAAGGGCACCGTTGCGGCGCAGTTCCAGCCGCCCCGGGGTGTCTCCCCCGGCCTCGCCGGCACCGTCATCGACGGGGAGGCCCACGCGCACGACGTGAGCGCGTGCCTGCTCGACCTCGCGGTTCGCGGGTTCTTCACGATCACCGAGATCTCTCCCGACGGGGACGGCCGCGCCGAGGGGAACGGCGAGCGGAGGCCGGGCCGGCGCGACTGGGAGCTGAGCCGGGCCGAGACGGCGCCGGCCGAGCCGCTCTCGGGCTTCGAGCGGGTCCTGCTCGACAACCTCTTCACGGCTGGGCCGGTGGTGCGCCTCGCGTCGCTCAAGGGCCACTTCGCGATGACGATGCGCCAGGCCCAGATCGGTCTCTACCAGGAGGTCGTCGACCGCGGCTGGTACCGACGCCACCCCCGTGCCAAGAACGCGCGGGCCCGCTTCTGGGGACTGGTCCTGCTCGTCCCCCTCACCCTGCTCATCCTCGTGGGGATCGGCTACGACGCCGTGGCCAACCAGAGTTACTCACTGGCACCGCTCGCCGCCGGGGCCCTGCTCGCCGTCCTCATCCTCATCCGGTGGGGACGCTCCCGCACCCCGCGGACCGCCGAGGGCACGGCAGTGCGGATCGAGGCGCTCGGCTTCAAGCACTACCTCGAGACGGCCGAGGCCGACCAGATCCGCTTCGAGGAGGCCGCGTCGATCTTCAGCCGCTACCTGCCCTACGCCATGGCGTTCGGGATCGCGGCGGTCTGGGCCAAGCTCTTCGGGGAGGTCGCCAAGGCCGCCCAGCTCGCCGGGTGGACCGACCCCTTCTGGGACCTCGCGTGGTTCGACGTGGCCGACCTCGCCCTGCACTCGGCCTCGCTCGCGGGCGACATCGGCTCGCTCGCCCTGGATCTGCCCGACGTCACCGACGCGCTCGGCGGCATCACCGACGGCATCGGGGACGCCGTCGAGGGCGTCACCGGAATGATGGGTGGCGTCGGTGACTTCGCGGAGGCCGCTGGTGGCCTCTTCTCCTTCGACGGTCTCGATGGCTGCGACGGCTGCGACCTCGGCGGCTGCGACTTCTGAGCCGGAGCCGATGGGCAGCGGTCAGAACTCGGTCGAGAGCAGCAGGGCCAGCATGGAAGTATTGCCGCATGACTGACACTCCTGCCCCCACGAACTCCCGGATCCCCGAGCGCCCGACGCTCGACGGCATCGAGGACAAATGGGTGCAGGTCTGGAGGGACCACGGCACCTACGCCTTCGACCGCTCCCGGGCGCTGTCCCTGCCCCGCGATCAGGTCTTTGCCATCGACACGCCCCCGCCGACCGCCTCCGGGTCCCTGCACGTCGGCCACGTCTTCAGCTACACCCACACCGACTGCATGGCGCGCTACAAGCGGATGTGCGGGCTCGAGGTCTTCTACCCCATCGGCTGGGACGACAACGGGCTCCCGACCGAGCGCCGCGTGCAGAACTACTACGGGGTGCGTGGCGACGCGACCCTGCCCTACGAGGAGGGGTTCACCCCGCCCTTCACCCAGGGGGTCGACGAGCGCGGCAAGGCCATCAAGAATGCCGATCAGCGCCCGATCAGCCGCAAGAACTTCATCGAGTTGTGCGATGTCCTCACCGTCGAGGACGAGGTGACCTTCGAGTCGCTCTTCCGGCGGCTCGGCTTCTCCCTCGACTGGGACATCAACTACCGCACCATCGATGAGCGCTCACGGGCCGTGGCGCAGCAGGCGTTCCTGCGCAACCTGGCCCGCGGGGAGGCCTACCAGGCGGAAGCACCGGGGCTCTGGGACGTGACCTTCCAGACGGCCGTCGCCCAGGCCGAGCTCGAGGCGCGGGACTACCCGGGCGCCTACCACCGGGTCGCGTTCCACCGGGCGGGGGCCGACGCGGTGCACATCGAGACGACCAGACCCGAGCTGATCCCCTCGGTGGTCGCACTGATCGCGCACCCCGATGACGAGCGCTACCAGCCGCTCTTCGGCACGACGGTCACCTCGCCCCTCTTCGGCGTCGAGGTGCCGGTCGTCGCGCACCCGCTCGCCGAGATGGACAAGGGCGCCGGGATCGCCATGTGCTGCACGTTCGGTGACCTGACCGACGTGACGTGGTGGCGCGAGTTGCAGTTGCCCACCCGTTCGGTGATCACCCGCAACGGTCGGCTGCAGGCGGAGACGCCCGCCTGGCTGGTCGGCGGCCCGGGCGAGCAGTTGTATGCCGCCGAGCTGGCCACCAAGACGACGTTCAGTGCCCGCGAGGCCGTGGTCGCTGCCCTCCGGGCCTCCGGCGACCTGGACGGGGAGCCGGTCAAGACCCAGCGCAAGGCCAACTTCTTCGAGAAGGGTGACAAGCCGCTCGAGATCGTCTCCTCGCGGCAGTGGTACATCCGCAACGGGGGACGCGACGCCGACCTGCGGGCGGCCCTGGTGGCCCGTGGCGACGAGATCGACTTCCACCCGTCGTTCATGCGGGCGCGGTATCGCAACTGGGTCGAGGGGCTCAACGGTGACTGGCTCATTTCGCGCCAGCGCTTCTTCGGGGTGCCGTTCCCGGTCTGGTACCCGCTCACCGCCGAGGGCGAGGTCGACCACGACCACCCGCTGGTCGCGCCCGAGGCGGCGCTGCCCGTCGACCCCCAGATCGACGTGCCCGCGGGCTTCGAGGAGTCCCAGCGCGGCCGCCCCGGCGGCTTCGTCGCGGACCCCGACATCATGGACACGTGGGCGACCTCGTCACTGACCCCGCAGATCGCGGCCGGCTGGCCCGTGGCAGATGGATCCGGCCTGCGCTCGGACCCGACCCTCTTCGATGCGATCTTCCCGATGGACATGCGACCTCAGGGGCACGACATCATCCGCACGTGGCTGTTCGCCACCGTGACCCGGGCCCACCTCGAGCACGGGAGCATCCCGTGGCACGGTGCGGCGATCAGCGGCTGGATCCTGGACCCGGACCGCAAGAAGATGAGCAAGTCCAAGGGCAACGCGCAGACCCCGGAGGACGTCGTGCGCGAGCACGGAGCCGACGCCGTGCGCTACTGGGCGGCGTCGGGCCGGCTCGGCACGGACGCGGCCTACGACACCGGACAGATGAAGGTCGGGCGGCGCCTTGCCATCAAGGTGCTCAACGCGTCCAAGTTCGCCCTCAGCTTCGGCGACGTGGCCGGCGACGCACGGGCTGCGGTGACCGATCCGCTCGACCGCTCCATGCTCGCGGCGCTGCAGGACGTCATCGACAAGGCCACTGCGGGCTTCGAGTCATGGGACTACACCCGGTCCCTCGAGGTGACCGAGACCTTCTTCTGGAGCTTCTGCGACGACTACCTCGAGCTGGTGAAGGACCGGGCCTACGGCAATCAGGGCGACGCCGCAGCGGCCAGCGCCCGGGCGGCCCTGCGCCTCGCCCTCGAGTCACTGCTGCGACTGCTCGCGCCGTTCATCCCCTATGCCACCGAAGAGGTCTGGTCCTGGTTCGGTGCCGGCTCGGTGCACCGGCAGCCGTGGCCCTCCCGGGACGACCTGCCCGCCGGCGGTGACCCGGCCCTGCTCGACGTCGTCGGCGACGCCCTCGCCACGGTCCGCAAGCTCAAGTCGGAGGCCAAGCTCGGGATGCGCGCGGAGGTGCGCACCATGATCCTGGTCGGGACCGCGGCGCAACTCGAGCAGGTCCGGGCGGCCGAGGCTGATCTCAAGGCCTCCGGTCACATCGGAGACCTCACCTATGCCGAGGGGGATGGTCTCGAGGTCCGCGAGGCCGAGTTGATCCCCGTCGCCAAGACGCCTCGCGCCTGAGGACCGTTCGGTCACGTGAGCGCTTAGGGTGGCCGGTGTGTCACGACGTGGGCTCTGGGCCACCGTCGTCGCGGCAGCCCTCTTCATGGTGGCGCTGGTCGTGGCCTCGGTGTCCGAACCGGTACCCGTCGTCAGCCGGCCGCGTGATACCGGCGTCACCTCCAACCCGCTGCCGACCACCACCATCCTGCCCAGCCGCCTGTTGACCTCGGCGACCACGACCACGACGTCCGAGCCGACGTTCAACCCGTTCGTCGGTCTGCTCGTGCAGGTCATCGCCGTCCTGGTCGCACTGCTCCTCCTCGTGGCTGCCGTCGTCCTGGTCCAGGCCCTGGTGCAGCGGCGGCCCCACCTGGTGCGGTCCCCCGAGGCGTCCTTCGACCTGGCCGAGGTCCCCGAGGAGTTGCTGCGCACGGCCAGGTCCCGAATGGACCTGCTGGAGACCGGGGAGCCGCGCAACGCCATCGTCGCGGCCTGGTTGAGCCTCGAGGAGGCCGCCGCGGCGACCGGGCTCCCCCGGCACCCCTCCGAGACCTCGAGCGAGTACACCGAGCGGGTCCTCGGCACGTGGCCGGTCGATGGCCTCGCCTTGTCCGACCTGGCCGGGCTGTACCGGGAGGCGCGCTTCTCCCGCCACGACCTGGGCGAGCCGGCCCGGGCTCGCGCCATCGCTGCCCTGCGAGTGTTGCACTCTGACCTCGACCGAGTGCCCCGGCCCGCCCACCCCGGGGAGCCGACCGGATGACCCTGCTCCGCGGTCTCCGGCCCCTGCTGGCCCGCTTCGACCCCTGGCGTCGTCGGGCGGGCGGGCTCGTGCTCGCGTGGCTGGGCCTCATCGGGACCGCAGCCGTGCTCGGGCTGTCCCCCAGCGTGCTGCACCTGGCCGCGATCCTCCTCGCGCTCGCGCTGCTGATGTGGTTCGTCATCGACCATGCGGCTGCCCAGCACGTCACGACCTGGCCACTGACCGACTTCGGCGGGCTCGGCGCGACCCGCGGCGGCGACTTCCGGGTGACCAACCTCGCCGGGCGGCTCGAGGCGGCCAACGCCGGCGGCGAGGGTCGTGCTGACCTGGCGGTGGACCTGCACGCGCAGCTGACCAGCATCATCGACCAGCGGCTCAACGCCCTGCACGGCATCACCCTCGAGACCGAGCCCGCCTGGGCCAAGGGCGTCATGCCCCCCGAGCTCTGGGACTTCGTGTCGGGCCCGCCTGACCCCGACCTGCCCACCCCCGCGACCCTTGACCACATCCTTCGACGAATCGAGCAATGGTGACCATGGACCTGCGACGTGTCAGTGAGCTCAGCACCCAGATCCTCGACGAGGTCGACCGCGCGGTGGTCGGCAAGCGTGAGTCACTCCGGCTCGTCCTGGCCGGGATCCTCGCCGGTGGGCACGTCCTGATGGAGGACTTCCCGGGGCTCGGCAAGACCTTGGCCGCGCGCAGCTTCGCGCAAACCCTCGGCCTGGACTTCCGCCGCGCCCAGTTCACCCCGGACCTGCTGCCCGGCGACATCACCGGGTCCTACATCTTCGACCAGAAGGCGGGCGAGTTCGAGTTCCGTCCCGGGCCGATCTTTGCCGGGCTGCTGCTGGCCGACGAGATCAACCGGACCCCGCCCAAGACCCAGTCGGCGCTGCTCGAGGCGATGCAGGAGAAGCAGGTCACCGTCGAGGGACGCACCTTCCAGCTGCCGCGGCCCTTCCACGTGCTGGCGACCGCGAACCCGGTCGAGTACGAAGGCACCTACCCACTTCCCGAGGCCCAGCTCGACCGCTTCCTGATGCGGGTCTCGTTCGGCTACCCGTCCCTCGAGGAGGAGTGGCAGATCCTGTCGAATCGGATGGAGCGGCAGCAGGAAGAACAGACCCTGACCACCCTCGCCACACCCGAAGACGTGCTCGCGATGCAGGCAGCCATCGAGGCGACCAGCGTCGACGAATCCATCGGACGCTACTGCGTGGCCCTCACCGCGGCCACCCGCAGCCACGGCGACGTCCTCATGGGTGCCTCCCCGCGCGGCTCCCTCGGACTGTTGCTCTGCGCTCGGGCCTATGCCGTCATCGCCGGCCGCGACTACGTCACCCCGGAGGACGTCAAGGCGGTGGCGAGGGCAGTGCTCGCGCACCGGATCACGGTCAAGCCGGAGTTGTGGATGAGCAACGCGAGCGGGTCGAACGTCGTCGCCGGGGTGCTCGCCTCGGTGCCCACCCCCGCCAGCCGAGAGCCGCAGCCGTCCGACCGGTCAGGCCACCAGCACCCGGCAGGCTCGGCAGACCCCGCAGGTGCGGCGGGCCCGGTTCGCCGGGACGTGGCTGGCCGGGGCTGACGGTGGCCACGCCACCCCGGACGGCGGGCACGGGCACGACGACGGGCACCACCAGGGGCCCCACGACGGGCACCACGACCGTCAGCGTGAGCCTCGGATCGTGGGAGCCGACGGCCGCGCACGTGCGCGCGGTCCTCCTCGCGGCCGGAGGGGCCCTGGCCGGACACCGCACACCTCGATGGCGTGCTCACCCTGGCCAAGTCGACCTGGGTCGAGCGCAAACCGGCGACGGGGGTGACGTGGGTCGCGGGCGGGACCGGAACCTTCGGCATCCGCTCGACTCGCTGGGGCGCCCACAGCACGGGCACCGTGGCGCTCGCACTGTCGAGCCCGTGGGGTGCCTACCGCGTCGGGCCCGAGGAGCTGCCGCCGCTGCGGACCACGACCCTGCCGGTCCCGGCGGTCTTCGACGCGAAGGCCCCCACGCCACACCCGCGCGGCATCGTCGGCCTCAACCGCTCGGCCCGGCCCGGGTCCGGCAGCGAGTTCAACACGATCCGCCCCTTCCAGCCCGGGGACCGCCTCCGGCGGATCCACTGGCCGGTCTCGACCCGCACCGGACGGCTGCACGTCACCTCGACCTACTCGGATGAGGACGCCCACGTCTGCCTCATCGTCGACGCCTGCAACGACCTGGGCCCACGGGAGGGAGTCGACGGCCGACCGACCAGCCTCGACGTCACGGTTCGCGCGGCCGGCGCCATCGCCGAACACTTCCTCCGGAGCGGCGATCGGCTCACCCTGCGCACCGTGGGGGCCGCCAACGTCCCCGTCCTCGGTGTCGGATCAGGCACCGGGCACCTGCGCCGGGTCCTCGAGACGCTCGCGGCGATCTCCCCCGCGACGGAGCGCCGCGATGACGGGCACCGGGCCATCCGGGGCATCGACCCGATGGCACTCACCCTCGTCCTCACCCCACTCATCGACCCGACCATGGTCACGGTGACCCACACGTTGGCATCGCGCGGGATGACCACGGTCGTCATCGACACCTTCCCCGATCACCTGATCGACAACCCCGGCACCGTGCACGAGTCGCTCGCCTGGCGGATCCGGCTCCTGCTGCGCCAGGCACAGATCGACGGGCTGGTGACGCGAGGCGTGCCCATCGTGCCGTGGCGCGGGCCCGGCTCCCTCGACAACGTGCTGCGCGACGTCGCGCGACGGGCGTCCGCACCGCGCCTGGTCCGGCGGTGATCCGGTGATGGCGCTCAGCACCCGCAGACCCACGCTCCCCCGGCGCCGACGTCGAGGGGCCCGCGGGCTGCGCACCGAGCTCGGTCGCTTCTGGTCCGTGCAGCAGCTTGCGCTGGTGCTGCTGTCCGCAGCGGGTGTCGCCCTGTTCATCGTCGGTCTGCAGGGAGTCTCTGGCTGGACGACGGATCCGGCGGTGTGGCTCCTGGCCGTCGTCCCGGTGCTGCTGGTGCGGGTGGCCGACTCCGCCTGGCCGCTCGCCTACTGGGCGGTGCTGCTCTATCTGTGGGTGCTGGCCGTGCCGGCCGCGTCGTTCTCGTGGTGGTCCGTCCTGGGCGGGGCCGGGCTCATCCTGTCGCACACGGCGACGGCACTCAGTGCCTCGGCGCCACCCGCGGCCGACTTCCCCGCCACCGTGCTGCGGGCCTGGCTGGCCCGGACCGTGCTCGCGCTGGCAGCAGCGGGGGCGGTCGCGGGCACGATCCACCTGGTGGCCGGGCGGGTGTCGACGCTGTCGCCCGTGGCCTACGTCGTCGGACTGTTGGGCGTTGCTGCTCTGCTCGCCCTGACCAGGAGCAACCCGCCGGACACCGCGGACTGACCACCGCGGCGGGAGCAGGTCGGGCCGAGGCCCCACCCGAGGCCCCACCCGAGGCCCCCACTCGAGGCCCCCACTCGAGGACAGCAGCGCCGGGTCACCCCAGGTGTGGGCCCGTGAGGTCTTCGCGTTGCGCCAGCTCGGTGTGCTTGACCGTCAGGAAGAAGAAGACGAGCACCGCCGACAGGAGGATCATTCCCGAGCCGACGAGGAAGGCCTGGGTCGAGCCGTAGGTCTGGGCCTGCAGCGCGATCTGGTGCTGCGCGGCGGCCACCTGCTCCTGGGTGAGGCTGACCCCGGACTGGAGTTGCTGCTGCAGGGCCGCACCGAGCTCGGCGCCCTTGTCCGCGGCTCGGCTGGTGAAGATGGTGAGCAGCGTCGCGAGCCCCAACGCCCCACCGATCTGCTGGGCGGTGTTGAGGGCCGCGGAGCCTGCTCCGGAGTCCTCCTCACGGACGCCCGCGACCGCGGTCAGGGTGAGCGGGACGAAGGTCAGGCCCATCCCGAGCGCCAGGATGCAGATCCACGGCAGGAGGTGAGCGGCATACGAACTGTCCGTGGTGAGGTGGCTGAACCCCCACATCCCGGTGGCGGCGATGAGGGCCCCCGGCCCGGCGATCCACCTGGGGTCGATGCGCCCCGCGAGGAAGGAGGCCGTGCCCGCGCCGATGATCATGGCGCCCGAGAAGGGCAGGAACGCGAAGCCTGCGTGCAGCGGTTCGTAGCCGAGGACCTGCTGGATGTAGAGGCCCAGGAAGAAGAACATCGCGAACATTCCCGCACCGACGAGGAGCATGACGAGCATCGACAGGCCGCGGGTGCGGTCGGTGAGGATGCGCATCGGCAGCAGGGCGTGCTCGTTGCTCGACTCGAGCAGGACGAAGGCGGCAAGCAGGCAGACCCCGAGGGCGAGGGAGCCGATCGTGATCCCGCTGCTCCACCCACCGCTGGCCGCGGCTGCGTGCGTCAGGCCGTAGACGATCCCGACCAGCCCGAGGGTGCCGGTGATGGCACCGAAAACGTCGAAGCTGCCCTCATGCTTGTCCGCCTCGACGAGGTGGCGCGGCGCGAGGTAGGCGAGGCCCAACCCGATGGGGACGTTGATGAAGAAGGTCCAGCGCCAGTCGTACTGCGTCAGGGCTCCACCGAGGATCAGGCCGATCGCGGCGCCGACCCCGGACATCGCGGCGTAGAGGCCCATGGCGCGATTGCGCTCCTTCCCGGCGGGGAACGTCGTCGTGATGAGGGCCAGCGCGGCGGGAGACGCCAGCGCGGCGCCCACCCCCTGCAGGATGCGCGAGCCGAGCATCATGGTCGGGTTGAGGGCCAACCCGCCGAGCAGTGACGCGCCGGCAAAGATGAGCACGCCGTAGGTGAACATCTTGCGGCGCCCGAGGATGTCACCCAGACGTCCGCCGAGCAACAGGAGACTTCCGAGGGCCAGGGCGTAGGCGTTGATGACCCAGGAGAGGCTGGCCGGGTCGAAGCCGAGCGAGGTCTGGATCCGTGGGAGCGCGATGTTCACGATCGTGCCGTCCAGCACGATCATGAGTTGCGCTCCGCTGATGACGGCGAGGGCGAGGCCGAGGCCCCGGGGTCGCTGCGGGGCAGCAGGTGCGCCGGGCGGTGTCGCGTCGTCGGTGGTGACGTGCGCTGTGGACATGGGGGTCCCTTTCGATGGCGGCATGAGCTCGCCTGGTCGCGATGATGGGGTGACCGCTCGCCGCGTCGGCGGTCAGAGCGATGGCGCCTGCGGGCGGGGGCCCGGAGGCGTGGTCGTGCGGAGAGTGCCGTCAGTCGGCGGGGGGATCCCCCGCGCCGCAACAGGGCAGGACGACGGTGTCGATGATCGACTCGACCTCCTCGCTCTGGATGTCACGACCGAGCAGCAGGGCATCGTGCAGGACGATCCCAGGGATGATGCGCGAGGCGTGGTCGAGATCCACATTCGTGGTGATCTCACCACGCGCCTTGGCGCGGTCGAAGACCGAGCGTTGGCGCTGCAGGATCGGCTCGATGATCCTGGTCGCGATGCCTCGGGACAGCTCTTCGTCACGGTGGAAGGCCGGCATCAGCGCACCGAGCAGGGCCGGCATGACCTCGCGCAGGCCGCCCTTGTCACACGTGATGGCGACGAGGTCTCCGCGCAGCGAGCCGGTATCCGGATCGGGCTGGTTGATGCCCGAGAACAGTTGCACCACTGCATCGACGACCAGATCGGCTTTGGAGGACCACCGACGATAGAGCGTCGCCTTCGACGCCCTGGCCGCAGCTGCGGCTGCATCGAAGGTCAACTTGTCGTAGCCGACCTCGATGAGGACACCGACCACCGCCTCGAGGATCTCGCACTCGCGATCTCCCTCGACCCGGGGGCGACTCGTCACCGCAGCGGACACGCAACAACTCCTTGACCCTGACCCGATCTGGCACGGATGGAACGAAACTGTTTCGTTCCATCCGGAACGATACGCCTGCCGGGCCGGTGCACCAAACGCGGCCCGGCACACCCCTCTGGCATAGACCTACCGGGCCGTCCCGTCCCACACGACGCCCCACGGCACGTCCCACCCAGCCAGCCTCAACCGACGGCTCACCAACGACTCACGCGAGAGAGAGACCACCCGACCGACCGACGGCTCATAGACGTCGAGTTCCTGCCCCTCGGGCGAGCGCAGGACCAGGACGACGTGCCGGGGCAACCACTCGTTGCCGATGTAGAGCAGCGCGGGCCGCCCGGCCCGCACCTTGGTGCGCAGAGCGGCATACACCCGATCGAGGGAGCGCCTCCTGGCGAAGCGGATCCACTCGAGGTCATAGTCGGCCTCGGGGTCGGCTGCGCCGTACTCCAACTCGTTGATCGCCCCCCACGGCGGGGTCCCCAGAGCCCGGGGCCAGGGCAGCTGCCACCGGCCACCAGCCCCGACCAGGGCGTTGGTCCGGGCTGCCACCACCTGCTCATAAGCGGCGAAGCGCTCGATGGGCGTGCGGCCGTCCCGGACGTCGGTGTCCCGCGCGTCCTTGCCGATCCCGTCGACGATCCAGCCGGAGAAGGCCGGGTTGACCAGCATTCGCGAGACGCTCAGGCAGGCCGATCCGCACGTCGTGCTCGATTGCTGCCTCGGCGCCGGGTCACCGACCTGCAGGTGGAAGGGCGCTGGCACCGTTCAGCCTCCGCGCGGGCGGTGGGTCAGGCCGATTCCTTGCGCGGACGCTTGCGGGTCTCGGGCTCGCGGCGCACGATCGTCGGGTTGACGTTGTCGAGGACGACCTCACGGGTCACGACGACCCGCGCGATCCCCTCGTCGCTCGGCACGTCGAACATCACCGGGAGCAGGACCTCCTCCATGATGGCCCGCAGCCCACGGGCCCCGGTGCCTCGCAGCAGGGCCTGATCGGCGACGGCCTCGATGGCGTCCGCGGTGAACTCGAGCTCGACGCCATCGATCTCGAACATCTTCTGGTACTGCTTGATCAGCGCGTTGCGCGGCGTCGTGAGGATGCTGACCAGTGCCTTCTGGTCCAGCGGCGACAGCGTCGTCAGCACCGGCAGGCGTCCGATGAACTCGGGGATCAGACCGAACTTCAGCAGGTCCTCGGGCATGACGTCGACCATCGCGTCCGCGGTGTCGGACGCCGAGTGCAGCTTCGCTCCGAAGCCCAGGCCCTTGCGGCCCGACCGCGCCTCGATGATCCGGTCCAGTCCACCGAAGGCGCCGCCGACGATGAACAGGACGTTGGTCGTGTCGATCTGGATGAACTCCTGGTGCGGGTGCTTGCGACCGCCCTGAGGCGGCACCGAGGCGGTGGTCCCCTCGAGGATCTTCAGCAGCGCCTGCTGCACGCCCTCGCCGGACACGTCCCGGGTGATCGAGGGATTCTCCGACTTGCGGGCCACCTTGTCGACCTCGTCGATGTAGATGATCCCGGTCTCGGCCTTCTTGACGTCGTAGTCCGCGGCCTGGATCAACTTGAGCAGGATGTTCTCGACGTCCTCGCCGACGTAGCCGGCCTCGGTCAGCGCCGTGGCGTCCGCGATGGCGAACGGCACGTTGAGCATCTTGGCGAGCGTCTGGGCCAGGTAGGTCTTGCCCGAGCCGGTCGGTCCGATGAGCAGGATGTTGGACTTGGCGATGTCGACGTGGTCGTCGGCCTTCTTCACGCCCTCGCCGGCCTGGATCCGCTTGTAGTGGTTGTAGACGGCGACGGCCAGCGACTTCTTGGCCTGGTCCTGGCCGACGACGTAGTTCTCGAGGAACTCGAAGATCTCTCGGGGCTTGGGCAGGTGGTCGAGCCCGAGCTCGCTGCCCTCGGCGAGCTCCTCCTCGATGATCTCGTTGCACAGGTCGATGCACTCGTCACAGATGTAGACCCCGGGCCCCGCGATGAGCTTCTTGACCTGCTTCTGGCTCTTTCCGCAGAAGGAGCACTTGAGCAGATCCCCGCCTTCGCCAATGCGTGCCACCGATGTGCTCCTGCCGTTGAGAACGTTGACCGACCCGAGGGCCGCACTCCATTAGACGACGAAGCGACCCTCCTCCGCGCGCGCAACGCCGTTTGTCCGCTGATGGCTGACAAACGACGCCCGTGTCACTCAGGGGCGCCCACGTCGTCACCCGAGCTCGCAGGACCTCGACAATCCCACCCGGGCCCGATCCCGTAGGCACCCGAGGCCGCAGGACCTCGACAATCCCACCCGGGCCCGATCCCGTAGGCACCCCGCGCCTGCGGGCCGGGCTATACCGCCGTCAGGTCAGCGACGATGGCGATGTACTGGGCCTCGGCGTCCTCGGGCGAGGTGCCCGACAGCGCGGCCCAGGCGTCGTACTTGGCCCGTCCCACGAAGTCGGCGAAGCCCGGCCTGGAGCCGGTCGCGTCCCCTTCGGTCGCCTGCTTGAAGAGGCCATACATGGTCAGCTTCACGGCGTTGCCGGGATCCTTCTCCAGACCCTTGACCGCCGCCACCGCCGACTCGAACTCACTGCTTGCCATCACGCCACTCCCCTGCTCGGTACCAGTCCCTGACAGTGCGCCCGAGACAACTGCCCAACATAGCCGTATGCCGCTGAGCCCAGCCCCGGGGGGAAGGGGTGACCTTCGTCGCGGGCCGGGCTCAACGGCATACGGAACCAGTAGGAAATCGGTGGCCGACTCAGCTCTCGAGCGACGCCTTGCGCGAGACGAGCACCTCGTCGATGAGGCCGTACTCCTTGGCCGCGGCCGACGAGAGGATCTTGTCGCGCTCGATGTCGTCGCGCACGACCTCGGCATCGCGGCCGGTGTGGTGGGCGAGCGTGTCCTCGAGCCAGGTCCGCATCCGCAGCACCTCGTTGGCCTGGATCTCGATGTCCGAGGCCTGACCGTAGTCACCACCGGCCAGCGCCGGCTGGTGGATCAGGATCCGGGCGTTGGGCAGGGCGAACCGCTTGCCCGCCGCGCCGGCACCGAGGAGCACGGCCGCGGCCGAGGCGGCCTGCCCGACGGCGAAGGTCTGGATGTCGGGACGGACGAACTGCATCGTGTCGTAGATCGCCGTCATCGCCGTGAACGAGCCACCGGGACTGTTGATGTACATGAGGATGTCGCGGTCCGGGTCGAGCGACTCGAGCACGAGCAACTGCGCGATGATGTCGTCGGCGGACGCGTCGTCGACCTGCACGCCGAGGAAGATGATGCGGTCCTCGAAGAGCTTGTTGTAGGGGTCCGAGCGCTTCATCCCGTAGGAGGTGCGCTCCTCGAACTGCGGCAGGATGTAGCGGCTCGACGGCGCGGCAATCGTCGACGCGCTGGCGCGGCCCGGCAGGGCGAGGCGCGAGGTGGGGGTGATCTGCATGACGGTCTCCTGGTCCTTGGCCGCGGTCACTTGGTCTCGTCGGGCGCGGCGCCCTCGGAATCTGAGGGCTTGTTGAGGGCACCGGCGTCGCTGGCGTCGCTCGACCGGGTGAAGACGTGGTCGACGAAGCCGTACTCCTTGGCCTCGTCGGCACTGAACCAGCGGTCGTGGTCCGAGTCCGTCGTGATCTGCTCGAGGCTCTGCCCGGTGTGCTCCGCGATCAGCTCCGCCATCTGCTTCTTGACGTAGAGCATCTGCTCGGCCTGGATCTTGATGTCAGTGGCCGTGCCGCCGATGCCGCCCGAGGGCTGGTGCATCATGACGCGGGCGTGCGGGGTCGCGTAGCGCTTGCCCTTGGTGCCGGCGGACAGGAGGAACTGCCCCATCGAGGCGGCCATTCCCATCGCCACCGTGGCGACGTCGTTGGGGATCCAGTTCATCGTGTCGAAGATCGCCATGCCGGCCGAGATCGACCCACCGGGGCTGTTGATGTAGAGCCAGATGTCCCGGTCGGGGTCCTCAGCGGCCAGCAGCAGCATCTGAGCGCAGATGGCGTTCGCGTTGTCATCACGCACGTCCGAGCCCAGGAAGATGATGTTCTCCTTGAGCAGTCGGTTGTAGATGTGGTCGTCGAGACCACCCGGCATGCCGTTGCCGTTGGCGGCGGAGATGTCCGAAGTCACCATGTCTCCATCGTTGAAGTTCTGTCAGTCCCGGCGGCTGCGGTTTTGCGGTCGCCGGCTGGCTCGTCACTGACCCTAACGCGCGGGGTGGGCGCAGGATTTCCCGACCCACGTCATGTTCGCCCTGAGCGCACAACCCGCACCTGCCGTATGCCGCCCCCGCAGGTCCCGTGCCACGGCTCCGACCCAGCCACCGAGTCCCCCGGACCCCGGACGCGCCTGAGGCCGCCCCCGCAGGGGACGGCCTCATGGTGTGCGGTGCTGGGTGGGTCAGGCGTCGGCCTTCTCCTCGAGTGCCTCGTCGCCGGCATCCACGGCGTCATCGGCAGCGTCCACGGTGCCTTCGTCGTCCACAGCGTCCACGGTGTCCTCGTCGTCCACAGCGTCGTCGTCGTCTTCATCGTCCTCGGTGCCGGGAACCACGGCGTTGAGGTCGACGACGTTGCCGGCGGAGTCCTTGACCGAGATCTTCTCGAGCACGGTGGCCAGCGCCTTGCGGCGGGCGACCTCACCGACCATGGCGGGGATCTGCCCGTCCTGGTCCATCGACTGGGCGAAGGTGTTGGGGTCGACGCCGTACTGCTGCGAGGTCATGACGAGGAACTCGATGAGCTCCTGCTGCTGGACCTGCACGGCCTCCTTCTCGGCGATCGCGTCGAGCAGGAGCTGACTGCGCAGACCCTTGCGGGTGCTCTCGGTGACCTCGGCGCGGTGCTCGTCGTCCTCGAGCCGGCCCTCGCCCTCGAGGTGCGAGTGGACCTCGGCCTCGACGACGCTCTCGGGCACGGGGACCTCGACCTTCTCGAGCATGACCTCGAGCAGCTGGTCGCGGGCGGCGACGCCCTGGGCGAACTTCGCGTCGTTGAGCGCGGACCGCTCGACGTCGGCCTTGAGCTCCTCCAGAGAGTCGAACTCGGATGCCAGCTGGGCGAACTCGTCGTCGAGCTCGGGGAGCTCGCGCTCCTTGACGGCGGACACCGTCACGGTGCACAACGCGTCCTGGCCCTCGAGGTCTCCCCCGGCGAGCGCCGCGGTGAACTCCTTGGTCTCGTCGGCGCTCATACCGAGCAGCGCCTCGTCGAGGCCCTTGAGCATGTTCCCGGAACCCACCTCGTAGGACACGCCCTGGACCGAGTCGACCTCGTCGCCGTCGACCGCGGCGGACAGGTCGATGGAGACGAAGTCTCCGTCCTGAACGGCACGGTCGACCCCGATGAGGGTGCCGAAGCGGGCACGCAGCGCGTCGAGGCGGTCCTGGAGGTCCTCGTCGGAGACGATCGCCTCATCGACGGTCAGCTCGATGTCGGAGAAGTCCGGCAGGTCGATCTCGGGACGCTTGTCGACCTCGACCGTGAACGTGAAGTCGTCACCGTCGGCCATCGGGACCTGCAGGTCGCTGATCTCGGGCTGACCGAGCGGACGCACCGAGTGCTCCTCGAGGGCCTGGCCGTAGAACTCCGGGAGGGCGCTGTTGACAGCCTCTTCCAGAACGGCGGCGCGACCGACGCGCTGCTCGATGATCCGGGCCGGGACCTTGCCCTTGCGGAAGCCGGGAACCTGGATCTGCTCACCGATGGACTTGAACGCCGCATCGAGGCTCGGCTTGAGCTCCTCGAAGGGGACCTCGACGGTCATCTTGACCCGGGTCGGGTTGAGGGTCTCGAGCGCACTCTTCACTGCGGGGTACTCCATTGACGTTGGGATCAGGGGCCGGATGGCTCGCCGGTGCCGATGGCATCGGGCCGGTGCGCACACGCCTCAAGGCCACGGCGCACCGACGCACCATGTTAGCCGTCCCGGGACCAATGACTAAATGCGCGTCAGCCTATGCTCGGCGCCATGGTCAGTTTGCCGGTCCCGGATCACGTCGCTCGCCTGCGCCCCTTGCAGTTGCTCACCCTGACGATCGGCGCCGGCACCGTGATGTTCACCGGGACCCGGGTCTTCATCGAGCCTCAGGTCACCACGCCCCCGGTGCTCTTCGTCCTCATCGTGCTCGCCGCCCTCATCGGTGCGGCCGTGGCGATCCGGGCCTACGGCTATGCCGTTCCGGCCCTCCCGACGGGGCTCCCCCGGGAGAATGCGGTCGAGACGAGCCTGCGCTATTTCGCCTCGACGACCGTCCTGCGCACGACGCTGAGCGAAGTCCCGTTCTTCGTCGCGTTCTTCCTCTCGCTCCTCGAGCCCCGGTCCTGGCTGCTGGTCCTGGTCGCGCTGCCCGGGGTGGTCGCCCTCTTCTGGATCCATGCCTGGCCCAGTGCTCGGACCGCCGCCGCCATCGAGGACGGGCTGGAACGTGAGGGGGCTGAGTGCCTGCAGTGACTGGTCGGAGCGGGTGACGAGAATCGAACTCGCGTAGCCAGTTTGGAAGACTGGGGCTCTACCATTGAGCTACACCCGCGGGGAACGGACCGGTGTCACCACCGGGTCGTTCGAGGCGTTAGCCTACTGGTCGCGTCCGATTGTCAGAAATCGTCGTTCCTCTCACCGTCGGTGGGATGGACGCCACCGGTCGGTCGACGCGGGGCATGGCGCAGCTTGGTAGCGCGTCCGCTTTGGGAGCGGAAGGTCGCAGGTTCGAATCCTGTTGCCCCGACCGAGTGAAAATGCAACCACCGGACCTGCGAAGGCAGGCCGGTGGTTGCTCTTTATGGCTCCTCAGTCGCGGCCGCCGAGCAGTGGTGCGGGGTCAGTGGCCGTCATTTGGGGACCGTGGTCCGAATCTGACGCGGTCGCGGGGTCAGTGGCCGCCATTTCGGGACCGTGGTCCGAATCTGACGCGGTCGCAGGGTCAGTGGCCGCCATTTGGGGACCATGGCCCGATTGTGGCGGCCGAGGCCTCAAGCCTGCAGGCATGCGGACGGCAACTCGAACCAGCGCAGGTGGTCGAACGCCAGAGCCGGTGTGCCACCAGGTTTCGGTGACCGACCGAGCCCTCCCATCGCCATGACGCTGGTCGAGTGGTCAGCCGAGGAGGTCGAGGCGCAGCTCGCTGATCCGGCGGCCCGCGGCCCGCCCCTTGGCCTCGAATCCTGCCGTCGGACGCCACGAGGGACGCTCAGTGTCCGTGGCCGCCCACCTCGGGTGCGCAGCGACGCGGGCCCGCACGTGGTCTGCGTAAAAATCCTGATCGGTCGCGATGAGGACGTGTCCCCCCGGTTTGAGCACCGTCGCGAGCAGGTCGAGGTTCGCGTGGTTGATGAACCGACGCTTGGTGTGCTTCAGCTTGTGCCAGGGATCCGGGAAGAAGAGGTGGACCGCGTCAAACGTCGCCGGCGCCACCCGGGTCTCGAGGAAGACGACCGCGTCACCGATCTCGACGCGCAGGTTCGGCACTCCGGCCCGAGCCGCGTCTGCGAGCATCCGGGCCAGTCCGGGGCTGTGCACGTCCATCGCCAGGATGTCCTGGGTCGGGAAGGCAGCGGCATACGAGATCGCGGCGGCGCCGTATCCGCACCCGATTTCCAGCAGGACCGGGGCGAGGCGACCGAAGGTGGCCTCGGGATCGAACCGCCCCTCGGGCAGGGCCCGCTCCGGCCCGAATTGCTCCATGCGGTTGCGGGTCAGCGCCGAGAGTCGCCCCCGGCGCACGAAACTGCGCACCCGAGCCGGAGTCACCCCGGCCGGCAATTCCGGGGGTCGATGGTCGGTCTGCTGCGCCGAGGCAGCGGCGGCTTCAGGAGATGGCTCGGTCACCTGCTGCATCGTAGTGACGCCGGCTTTTCGCAGGTCATTCACAGGGAGTGACCTGCGCCGGACAGGGTGGTCGCTACTAGGGTGGGGGCCGTTCACGAGCGCCCACCGGGGTGCTCGCACACTGGAAGGGGTACCCCATGGGTCTCTTGGACAACATCAAGGACAAGGCCTCCGAGCTGGTCGACCAGCACGGCGATCAGGTTGGTGGCGGTGTCGACAAGGCCGGCGACTTCGTCGACGAGAAGACCGGCGGCAAGTTCAGCGACCAGATCGACGGTGGCCAGCGGCAGGCCAAGGACGGCCTCGACGGGCTCGACGGTCAGGACGACGACATCTCCTGACCAACGGTCAGCAGCACGTGACGAAGGGGCGGGACCACTCCGGTCCCGCCCCTTCGTGTCGTCTCAGTCGCGGTGTCGTCTCAGTCGCGCCAGAGGGTCACGACGGCCCGATCGTCGCCGTGCCCGGCGGCAGCCTGGTCGCACAGCCGCTGGGCGAGCCCAGCAAAGCCTTTGGTGACGAAGGACTCGGCCCACCCGAGCATGCGGTCAGTGCCGTCGGTCAGCGTGCGGTTACGGGCCTCGATGACCCCGTCGCTGTAGAGCACGAGGGCGTCGCCCCGTCGCAGCACGCCTCGCTCCCGGGGGTACTCGGCCGACTCGATGACCCCCAGCAGCGGTCCGCGCCCCCCGGTGAGCAGCCCCCATCGGCCAGACCCTGCCGAGAACTGGGCCGCGGCCGGGTGCCCGGCATACCCGATGGTGAAGTCACCGGTCTCGAGGTCGATGGCCACGTGGACGGCCGTCGCGAAACCCTCGCGCCAGCGCAGCCGCAGCAGGTGGTTGTTGGCCGAGGGCAGGAAGCCGCCCTCGTCGGTCTCACCGAGCAGTCCGCCCATGGCGCCAGACAGCAGCAACGACCGCGTGCCGGCCTTGCGGCCCTTGCCTGAGACGTCGACCAAGGCGATCTCGAGGCTCCGCCCATCGGTCGAGCTGCTGGAGACCACGAAGTCTCCGGAGAAGCTGTCGCCGTAAGCGGATTCGAGCGCGACCTCCGCCGACCAGCCCGGAGGCAGTGCGGGCAACTCGCCCTGGGCGCGGAGTCGGTCGCGCATGTCGACGAGCATCGACTCCCCCATCACTCCGATCACCCCTGCCTTGGCACGGGCGGTCGCGATCCAGAGCATCAGGGCCATGACCGCGATCGTGGTGAGCAGCGTCCCGACCGGCGCACCCTTGCGCTCCCCGAGGTCGCCCCCCACCACAGCCACGATGATGATCAACCCGACGTAGGCGACGCCCAGCGGCTTCGGCTCGAGGAAGAGCCCGGCCGCGACCACCAGCACGGCGAAGAGGCCCCAAGGGGTCTCGGCCGGCCAGACCCGGACCGCCCACCCCGCCAGGACACCCAGCACCAGACACCCCGCAACGATCACCCAGGGGGATCGGCTCAGTCGTAGGCCCGCCGCTCTGGCTCGTCGCCAAGGCCCGCGCTGAAGTCGTGGCCGCTTGGCGATGATGTGCTCAGCCATGGCCAACCAACCCTCCGTCCCAGAATCGAAGCTCGACGTGGCTGCGATCGGCGATCCGGGTCAGTGCCCGGCGCTCGGTAGTGCTGGGAGCTCGTGAGATGCCTCGTACGCCGACACCATATCGATGCGGCGACGGTGCCGCTCCGCATCACTGAAACCCGTGGCGACGAAGGTGTCGACGATGCTCTTGGCCAGGTCCTCCGAGGTGAATCTGGCACCGATCGAGACGATCTGCGCGTTGTTGTGCTCGCGAGCCAGAGCCGCCAACTCCGGCGTGTAGGCCAGGGCCGCGCGGATACCGGCAACCTTGTTGGCCGCCATCTGTTCACCGTTGCCGGACCCCCCGAGGACGATCCCGAGGGTGTCCGGCTCGGCCGCGACGGCCTCGGCGGCCCGCAGCACGAACACCGGGTAGTCGTCCTCGGCGTCGAAGTCGTCGGGCCCGTGGTTGACGACGTCGTGCCCGGCGTCCTCGAGGTGCCGGATCAGGGCTTGCTGCAGGTCGTAGGCGGCGTGGTCGCCGCCGATGTGGATGCGCATCTTCGTCCTTCGGGTGGGTGGGGGCGTAGGGGTGGGTCGGGGCGTACGGGATGGGTCGGGCGTACACATGGGTCGAGGTCATGAGCCGGTCCGAGCCTGAGCAGCGCTCCCGCCCCGCCAAATCACGTCAGGTCAGGGGTGACCTAGAAGATCGGCTCAACGGTTCGGGTCCGCTTCAGCTCGAAGAAGCCGGGCGTGCTGGCCACGAGAAGACATCCGTCCCACAGCCGTCCGGCGTCTTCTCCCTTGGGCGCCGGACTGACGACCGGGCCGAAGAACGCGATGCCGTTGACGGCGATGATCGGCGTCCCGACGTTTGTGCCGACGAGGGTGATCCCACGCTTGTGGCTGCGCGTCAGGGCGGCATCGAACTTCTTGTGGTGGGCGGCCTTGGCGAGATCTGTGGGCAGACCCACCTCCTCCAGTGACTCCCGGATCACGGCGTCGAAGTCGTGGTACTTCTTCAGGTGGATCCGGGTGCCCATGGCGTCGTAGAGCGGCTTGATGACCGAGACCCCGTGCGCCTGCTCGGCCGCGATGATGACGCGGACCGGCCCCCAGGCACGGTCGAGGAACTCCCGGTAGGCGGCGTCGAGGTCCCTGCCGTGATTGAGCACAGCGAGGCTCATCACCGACCAGGTCACCTCGATGTCTCGGGCCTTCTCGACCTCCATGAGCCACCGTGACGTCATCCACGCCCACGGGCACACTGGGTCGAACCACATCTCCACCTGATTCTTCTGCTGATCCGCCATGTCTGCCATCCTGCCACCCGAGCAGCCAGCACCTCACGCCCGGAGGGGCCGGCCGAAGGAGCGCCGCACAGCCGGGCGCTCCGGTCACCGGCTCGTGCGAGGATGGCCCCCGCGACGCAGCCGTCCGGATCGTGGGCGCCGTCGTGCGCACCATCCACGTTCCTAGGAGGCCACCTTCGTGCCCGGCAAGAACCTCACCCGCGACGAAGCCGCACAGCGCGCCAGTATCCTGCGCGTCGACTCGTACGACATCCGGCTGGACCTGACCACGGGTCCGCTGCACTTCAACACCGTGACGACCGTGCGGTTCACCTGCAGCGAGCCCGGCACCGACAGCTTCATCGATCTGATTGCCGACTCGGCGCAGCGGATCACGCTCAACGGCGAGGAGCTCGACCCGGCCACCGCCTTCCAGGACAGCCGGATCGCCCTCCCGGGCCTGCGCGAGACGAACGAACTCACCATCGCTGCGACCGGCAACTACACCAACACCGGTGAGGGCCTGCACCGCTTCGTCGACCCGGTCGACAACGAGGTCTACCTCTACAGCCAGTTCGAGGTCCCGGACTCACGGCGGATGTATGCCGTCTTCGAGCAGCCCGACCTCAAGGCGTCCTTCCGCTTCACCGTGACCGCACCGGCGCACTGGAAGATCATCTCCAACTCCCCCAGCCCCACCCCGACCCCCGCCGGCGTCAGCGACGGAGTCGAGCAGGCCACGTGGGCCTTTGGACCGACCCAGCGGATCTCGTCCTACATCACGGCCCTCATCGCCGGCCCCTACGACGAGGTGCGCGACGAGGTGGCGACCCGGGGTGGAGTCGTGCCACTCGGGGTGTACTGCCGCAAGTCGCTGACCCAGTACCTCGACGCCGACAACATCTTTGACTGCACCAAGAAGGGATTCACCTTCTTCGAGGCCGAGTTCGACCAGGCGTACCCCTTCGAGAAGTACGACCAGATCTTCACCCCGGAATACAACATGGGTGCGATGGAGAACGCCGGGGCCGTCACCTTCACCGAGGCCTACATCTTCCGCTCCACGGTCTCCGAGGCCAAGGTCGAGCGCCGCGCCCTGACGATCCTGCACGAGTTGGCGCACATGTGGTTCGGCAACCTCGTCACGATGAAGTGGTGGGACGACCTCTGGCTCAACGAGTCGTTCGCCGAGTGGGCTTCGACGACGTGCCAGGCCGAGGCCACCCAGTGGACGAGCGCGTGGACGACCTTCGGGTCGTCGGAGAAGGCATGGGCCTACACCCAGGACCAGCTCTCCTCGACCCATCCGATCGCGGCGGACATGCGGCACCTCCAGGACGTCGAGGTCAACTTCGACGGGATCACCTACGCCAAGGGCGCCTCGGTCCTCAAGCAACTGGTGGCCCACGTCGGCCGCGAGCCCTTCGTCGCAGCCCTGCGCGAGTACTTCCGCAAGCACGCCTGGTCCAACACCACCCTGTCCGACCTCCTCGGCGAGCTGGAGCAGGCCTCCGGCCGCGAGCTGTCCCAGTGGTCGAAGCTCTGGTTGGAGACCTCGGGCGTCAACACGCTGCGCCCGGACTTCGAGGTCGGCGAGGACGGCACCTACTCGTCGTTCAGCATCGTCCAGACCGCCGCACCGGAGCACCCGACCCTGCGGCCCCACCGGCTGGGCATCGGCCGCTACGTCGACAAGGCAGGGAGCCTCGAACGAGTCGGCTACGACGAGGTCGACATCGACGGGGAGCGCACCGACATCTCCGCGCTGGTCGGTCAGGAGCAGCCCGACCTGCTGCTGCTCAATGACAATGACCTGGCCTACGCCAAGATCCGCCTTGATGAGCGGTCGCTCGAGGCGGCCCTGGCGCACCCGCGCGGCTTCCCGGACTCGTTGCCACACTCCCTCGTCCTCGGGGCGACCTGGGACATGACCCGCGACGCCGAGATGAGCGCCAGCGACTTCGTCCGCTTCGTGCTCGATTCCCTTCCCGGGGAATCAGATTCGACGCTGCTGGGGGTCCTCGTCGGACAGGCCCAGACCGCCGCGAACCTCTACACGGCCCCGAGGAACCGGGCCATGGTCAGGTCGGCACTCAGCACCGCGCTGCTGCACCTGGCTGAGTCTGCGGATGCGGGCAGCGATGCCCAGTTCCAGCTCATCCAGGCCTGGGCTGCGAGCACCGGAGACCCCGCGGACGAGCCGCGCCTTCGCGGGCTGCTGTCCGGCGAGCAGCCGATCGAGGGTCTCACCATCGACACCGAGATGCGCTGGACCCTGATCAAGGCCCTGGCCGCGATCGGGGTGGCCGATGCGGACGAGATCCGGTCCGAGCTCGATCGCGACCCCACCTCAACGGGAAAGGAGCGGGCCGCCGAAGCCCTGGCCACCCGACCGAGCGCGGAGGCGAAGGCGGATGCCTGGGCCAAGGCGGTCGGGCACAACGACCTGCCCAACCAGATGGTCGAGGCCATCGGCAACGGCTTCCGCCGCACCCGGGACCTGTCCCTGCTCGAGCCCTACATCGAGACCTATCACGACATGCTCGTGGACGCGTGGGCCGAGCGCAGCATCGCCATCGGTGAGCGGGTCGTCGGTGGCTTCTACCCGTTCGGCCTGGCCAGTGCTGCGCTCGTGGAGGCATCAGACGCCTGGCTCGCCGCGCATGCCGACGCCGCACCGGGCCTGGTGCGCACCGTGGCCGAGAACCGCGACACCATCTCCCGCGCGCTCAAGGCGCAGGAGATGGACGCCACAGCTGACCCAGCGGCCCAGTGAACGCCCGCTGAGCGGCATACGACCCCGTCCCACCCATACGCAAGGATGGCCGTATGCCGCTCAGCTCGCTGTCGACGCTCACCTGGGGCCAGGTGGGTGACTGGCTCCTCGGAGCCCCGGTGCGGATCATCTTCACCCTCGTCATCGCCCTCGCAGTCCGGTGGCTGCTGCACCGCGTCATCGCTCGGGTCGTCGAATCAGCAACCAGTCGGCACACCGAGCGGATCGCCGCTCTCCCCGGAGCGGTCGAGGTCGCGCGGGTCATCGGCCTGTCGAGCGGGCGTCATGGGCAACGGACCCGGACGATGGGGGCGCTGCTGCGCAGCATCACCACGTTCATCGTCTTCGGCATCGCAGGTTTGACGGTCATGGCGCTGGTGGGCATCCCCCTCGGGCCCATGCTCGCCTCGGCCGGCGTCGGCGGCGTCGCGCTCGGCTTCGGAGCGCAGAGCCTCGTCAAGGACTTCCTCTCCGGCATCTTCATGATTCTCGAGGACCAGTACGGGGTCGGTGACGTCATCGACACGGGCGAGGCGACCGGCACCGTCGAGAACGTCACCCTGCGGATGACCCAGTTGCGCGATGCTGAGGGCGTCGTCTGGTACGTCCGCAACGGCGAGATCACCCGGATCGCCAACAAGTCGCAAGGCTGGTCGACGGCGGTGGTCGACATGCCGATCGCCTACGACGAGGACCCGGAGCGGGCCCAGGAGCTCATCCGTGAGGTGGCGTCGACCATGTTCACCGACCCGACGTGGGCCGGTCGCCTGCTCGAGGTGCCGACCGTGGCCGGCATCGAGTCGATCTCCGGGGGCGCGATCACGATCCGGGTCTTCGCGAAGTGCCGAGCGCAACAGCACTTCGCGATCCAGCGCGCGCTGCGCGAGCAGATCAAGCAGTCCTTCGACCGCGAGGGGGTGCGCAGCCCGGTGATCTTCCCGCCCTACCCGTCCGCTGGCGCCGGCTCCGGTCGAGGGCCGTCATGAGGGCGCAGCCCGCTCTGAGAGACTTCCCCGCGTGAGCTACTACGACGACTTCGGCGGCCACGAGACCTTCGTGAAGCTGGTCCACGAGTTTTATCGCGGGGTGGCGCAGGACGAGCCGTTGCGCGCCCTCTACCCCGAATCGGACCTGGGGCCGGCAGAGGTGCGCCTGCGGATGTTCCTCGAGCAGTACTGGGGTGGCCCCACGACCTACTCGGACCAGCGGGGGCACCCACGACTGCGGATGCGGCACGTGGACTATGCCGTGACGCCCGACATGCGTGATCGCTGGCTGCTGCACATGTTGAATGCCGTCGACACCCTCGACCTGGCAGCAGAGCACGACGACATGCTGCGGGACTACCTGACCCGCGCGGCCTTCTCCCTCGTCAATTCGCACGACGAAGCCGGCTCCGTCTGACTGCTGGGGTCTCCTTCACAGCAACTCACAGCCGTTTCCCAGCAACTCACAGCCCATTCAACGAGAACCTACGCGTCGATGGTGTTGTCTTGGAGACATACCCGGTGGGGTACCGGGTCACACCTAAGAAGGCGGAGTCATGGTTTCACGGAACACGAAGACGGCCAGCGCGGTCGTGGCGGGTGCCGCAGCAATCGCGCTCGGACTAGGAGTCTCGGGGGCGGCTCAGGCCGACACCCCGGCACCGACACCCTCTGCGACCACCGACGGCCCACAGAGCAGGACCTCAGGAGGCGGGCCGAGCAGTGCGCCCGGGAAGGCCGGGCCGAGCAGTGCGCCCGGGAAGGGATCGGGGCACGGCTGGGGCAGGGGCGGCCGCTTCGGCGCTGGCCTCGATGCCGGCGCAGATGTTGCGGCGCTCGCCACGAAGCTCGGCGTCGACGAGGCGGCGTTGCGCGATGCCTTGAAGGCAGTCCGTGACGACCTCAAGGCCGATTTCAAGGCGGACCGCAAGGCGGCCAAGTCGGGCCCGGGGGCCAAGGCTGCCCCGGGGACCCCGAATGCCCGTCCGGACCTGGCGGCTCGCCAGGACGCTCTGGCGAGCGCGCTTGCCACCCGGCTCGGGATCAGCGTCGACACGGTCAAGAGCGCCCTGTCAGCACAGCAGGCCTCTCGACAGGCAGACCGAGAGGCGGACCGACAGGCCGCCCTGACCACCCGTCTCGATCAGGCCGTCAAGGATGGGACCTTGACGCAGTCAGAGGCCGACGCGGTCGCGAAGGCGGTCAGGGCCGGAGTCATCGGCTCTGGCGGTGGCCAGCACCGCTGAGCGCGCGCAGCGACTGAGCAGCGCGCGAACGCGAGCAGCGTCTGCTCGAAGTCGAGGGCTGTGACCGAGGTGTAGTCAGAGGTCGAGCCGTCCGTGGTGACGAGTCTGGTGCCGTCCTCGTACTCCAGCACGCACGAGCCGAATCCGATCGTCAGCACGTCGGGCCCGGTGTTCCTGATCGTGATCGGGAAGGTCTGGACGATGTCCCCGGTCTCGGGCTTGTGGCACCCGGTGGACGGATGGGTGCACTTCCCCTGAACCGGCGTGCCGACGGTGACCTCGAACGTGGACGCGTCACTCTCGGCGGCGAAGAACTCCTCAGTCACGCCGACCTCGCCCTCCGTGTAGGAGGCCTCCTCGGGCCCGGCCGAGGGAGAGGTCCCGGAGGGCCACTCATAGGCCGACGCTGGCACCTGGGTCCCCGTGGAAGTTGGGGTGGGCGAACTCGGCACCGGCGCTGCGTCGCGCCACTCGCTGGAGCACCCGCCCAACACGAGAAGAGCGGCGCTCACCACGACGACGCCCTTCGTCATGGTGAGGCACCTTCCCGGCCAGGCGCTCGAGCCAACACTGGCACGCGGCGGAAGGAACCGCCGAGCCTGGTGCCAGGGATATCGACCTCTCCTACCGCACGCTCGTGGCCGCTCTCACCCGGGCTTGGCCAACTCGTTCACCGCGGCCCGGAACACCGGTCGCAGTGACGCAGACGCGGGCACGAGGAGGCGCCGGGTCCACGCTGGCCGGGTCGCCTGCACGAGCACGTGGGTCATCACGGCGTAGCGGCGAGTCGCGCGTCGCCACTCCCGTTCGTAGTCCGCCGGCCGTCCGGCCCTGATCGTTGCCACCGCGGCCCGGGCATGGGCCAGGCCCAGTGCGATGCCCTCGCCGGTCAGCGCATCGACGTAGCCGCTGGCGTCCCCGACCAGCAGGACTCGGCCGGACAACGGACTGGTGGCCCGTTGACGCAGCGGGCCGGCCCCCATGACCGAGGTGACCACCTCTCTGTGGGCGAGGCGTTCGCCGAGATCGGGGAAGTCGGAAAGACTGTCCTTCAGAGGAGTTCGACGTGAACCCAGGACCGCAACGCCCACCAGGCTGTCGGAGACGGGAGTCACGTAGGCCTCGCTGTGCGGACCCCAGTAGACCTCGACGTGGTCGCTCCAGGGGTGGGATAGCGCGGATCGAGATGCAGGATGCGCCGGATCGGCGAGTGCAGTCCATCGGCGGCCAGCACGTAGGGTACGCCCAGGTCGGGCCCGACGTCGCCCCCGGGGTGCACGGTCGCGACGGTGACGCTCCGATGGTCCTGACGCACGTCGGTTGCAGCGAGGGTCAGCACCTCGATCCCTGCAGCCGCGACGGCCTCCCTCAGGGCGGCGTGCAGCGTGGTGCGACGCACCCCGCGGCCCAGTCCGTGCCGGAAAGGGGCCTCAACGCTCCGGCCGCCACCGAGGTAGCGGATGCCGCGCAGGTCGTAGCCGGCCGGATCGACCCCGAGCTCCGCGAGCGCGAGGACGCCACCGGGCATCAGCCCCTCCCCGCAGGCCTTGTCGATGACCCCGGCCCGCGGCTCGACCACGACGGGCACCAGACCTGCCTGAGCGGCATACAGGGCGGCCGCGAGACCCACAGGTCCGCCACCGACGACGATGACGTCCGCATCGAACTTCGCGGGTCCGCGCCGGAGATCCGGCCCCGTCAACGGGCTCACGCCGGCGCGGCTATCTCGCGCAGGGCGGAATCCTCGATCCGGATCCGAAGGGTGAGGAGCGCCGTGTTGGCGAGCGTGAACACCACCGCGGTGATCCAGGCCGAGTGGACCAGCGGCAACGCCAGCCCCTCGACGACGACAGCGACGTAGTTGGGGTGGCGGAACAGTCGATAGGGCCCTCGACGCACGAGGGCGAGCCCGGGCACGACGATCACCCGGGTGTTCCACTGCCGCCCCAGCGTGCTGATGCACCACCACCGCAGCCCCTGGGATGCCAGGACCAGTGCCAGCATCACCGACCCGAGGGCTGGGATGAAGGGCCGGTCAGCCCACCACGTCTCGGCGAGCGCCCCCACGAGGAGTCCGGTGTGCAGGACCACCATGACCGGGTAGTGCCCGAAACCGCGTTCGATGCCGCCCTGCGAAAGGGCCCACGCGGTATGGCGTTTGGACACGACCAGCTCGACGAGACGCTCGATCCCGACCGCGACGACGAGCCCGGTGAAGAGCCATTGCGACATCCGTGCTCACCCGGCCGCTCGGAGCAGGACCATCTCGAGGCAGAAGCCCGGACCCATGGCGAGCAACACGCCCCAGCTGCGAGGCTCGGGGGCGCGCTCACGAAGGGTGTCGGCGAGCACGTGCAGGACCGAGGCGGAGGACAGGTTGCCGATCTGGTCGAGCGAGCGCCACGTGACGCCGAGCGCCTCACGTGGGACCTCGAGTGCCTCCTGCATCGCCTCGAGCACCTTCGGCCCGCCCGGGTGGGCCACCCACCAGCCGATGTCGGCCCGGGTCAGGCCGTGCCCGGCCAGGAAGCCGTCGACGTCACCACGGACGTTCTCGCGCACGAGGTCGGGCACCTCGGCGCCGAGCACGATGCGCAGGCCGGTGGACCCCACGTCCCACCCCATCGCCCGCTCGGTCCCGGCGTAGAGCCGGCTGCGGCTCGCGATCACGTGGGGCTCGGTCCCGGGGAGCGTCAGGGCTCGTCGGTCCCCCACCATGACGACCGCGGCCGCGCCGTCCCCGAACAGGCCGCTCGCCACGAGGTTGGCGACCGAGGTGTCGCCCCGCTGGACCGTGAGACTGCACAACTCGACCGAGAGCAGGACCGCCACGTCATCGGGGTGCCCGACCAGGTAGTCGTGCACCCGGGCCACCCCGGCGGCGCCCGCCACGCAGCCGAGCCCGACGAGCGGCATCCGCTTCACGTCGTCGCGCAGCCCCACCCGACCGGCGATCCGCGCCTCGAGGGACGGGACCGCGAGGCCGGTGATGGTGGTGGACACGATCAGGTCGACGTCGCGAGGCGCGAGCCCCGCGGCAGCCAGTGCCTCAGTGGTGGCTTGGGCCCCGAGTTCGGTTGCCACCCGAATGAATTCATCGTTGGCCGCACCGAAGTCCGCGAGTCCCCAATACCGTTCGAGAGGGAGCGCGAGATGGCGCTGGCTGACGCCGGCATTGGCATGGAAGCGCTCGAGAAGCCCGCGGTTGCCCCCGGAGGCATCGAGCACGTCGGCAAACGCAGCAGTCACCTCGGCCTGGGCGTAGCAGTGCTCTGGCAGGACACCGCGGACGGCCGCAAGCTGGCTCATCCCTCCACCCTAAGCGCGTCGGGACCGGTCCAGGTCGGGTGAGTCCCGCCTACGCTCGGGGCTGTGTCCACCACAACCGCTGCCCGAGGCCTCGCGCTCGCCTGCCATCCGGGACCCACCGTGGCCGTGACCGGACTGACGGCATTGCTCGCGCTGTCCGCAGGACACACGCTCGGCACGGGAGCCCTGGTGACTGGTGCGGTGCTCACCGGGCAGTTGTCGATCGGGTGGTCCAACGACCTCATCGACGAGTCGCGAGATCGCGCGGTCGCGCGTAGCGACAAGCCGATCGCCGTCGGGTCGGTGCGGCCCGGCGTCGTGCGACTGGCCACCGGCACGGCCCTGCTCGCCTGCCTCCTGCTGTCCCTGGCCTGCGGGCTCCCCTCGGCCACGGTGCACCTGCTCTTCGGGGTCGCGGCGGGGTGGACGTACAACCTCGGCCTCAAGCGCACGCTCTGGTCCCCGGTGCCGTATGCCGTGGCCTTCGCGGCGCTCCCGGCGGTGGTCTCCCTCGCGTTGCCGTCGCGGGCCTGGCCGCCCGGGTGGATGATGCTGACCGGTGCGCTGCTCGGAGTCGGCGCCCACCTGCTCAACGCCCTGCCCGACCTGGTCGACGACGCGGCGACCGGGGTGCGTGGTCTGCCGCACCGGCTGGGCGCGACGCGGGTGCGCCGGTCGGCCCCACTCGTCCTGCTCGCCGGATCCCTGGTGGCCGCGATCGGTCCGGGGCCGAGCCCCGTGGGTTGGGTGGCCCTCGGGGTCTGTGTCGCGCTGGCCGTGGTCGCGCTCGGGGCCAAGGGCCGGGTGCCGTTCATCGCCGCGATCGGGATCGCCGCCGTGGACGTGCTCAGCCTCGTGCTGCGCCAGTGACGGCGGCGCGCCGTGACGCGTCTGCGCGCCGTCGCAACCACGTCGCTGTGTGCACCAGCCGCCCCGCCAGGGGCCGCCCGCGCACACAAGCCCTGGGCCGCCGGATCCTGTTTTGAACTTTCGTCATGATGCGGAACGATGACCCCTCGTGACCCAACGCACCCTCCGTCCCAAGAAGCAGCCCGGCTCGATCACCGAGATCCGCCTGGCGACCCAGCCTGTGCACACGGCGCAGGCGACGGACGCGACAGACGCACCCTGGTGGCGCGACGCCGTGATCTACCAGATCTACCCACGGTCGTGGGCCGACTCGAACGGGGACGGCATCGGCGATCTGCCCGGCATCACCGGTCACCTGGACCACCTGCGCGACCTCGGCGTGGACGCGATCTGGCTCTCCCCCTTCTTCACCAGCCCGCAGGCCGACGCCGGCTACGACGTGGCCGACTACCGGAGTGTCGACCCGCTCTTCGGCCAGCTCACCGACGCCGACGCCCTCATCGGGCGCGCGCACGACCTCGGCCTCAAGGTGATCGTCGACCTGGTCCCCAACCACAGCTCCGACGAGCACGCCTGGTTCCAGGCCGCCCTCGCTGCCGGCCCCGGCTCCCCCGAGCGAGACCGCTACCTCTTCCGCGACGGCACCGGCCCGGACGGGGCCACCCCGCCGAACAACTGGGAGTCCGTCTTCGGCGGACCGGGGTGGACCCGGGTCACCGAGGCCGATGGCAGGCCCGGCCAGTGGTACCTGCACCTCTTCGACGTGAAGCAGCCGGACTTCAACTGGGAGCACCCACAGGTGCGGGCCGAGTTCGAGTCGGTCCTGCGCTTCTGGCTCGATCGCGGGGTCGACGGCTTCCGCGTCGACGTCGCCCACGGCCTCATCAAGGTCGCGGGCCTGCCCGACCACACCGCGCGCACCACGATGCTCGGCGCGACGGAGGAGGCCGCGGCCCACCTGCTCGATGAGACACCGCCCGAGCCGACCCACCTGACTCCCTACTGGGACCAGGACGGCGTCCACGAGATCTATCGGCAGTGGCGGGCCGTCCTCGACTCCTATGGCACGCCCGACCGGATCCTGTGCGCCGAGGCCTGGGTCGAGCCGATGGAGCGAGCTGTGCTCTACACCCGCCCGGACGAGATGCACCAGGCCTTCAACTTCGACTTCCTCAGCGCACCGTGGCACGCGGCGGAGCTCAGGGCGGTCATCACCCGATCACTCGCTGCGGCTGACTCGGTCGGAGCGCCGTCCACGTGGGTCCTGTCCAACCATGACGTCGTCCGGCACGCGACGCGGCTGGGCTATCCGGTCGGGACCA
>CAJDUR010000002.1_pt3 | contig 36509 bp, 34 predicted proteins | sample 7391191 | NCBI WGS metagenome assembly CAJDUR01 (sample SAMEA7055688, study PRJEB34461) | soil metagenome | biome: terrestrial ecosystem; feature: Peninsula; material: soil | place: Antarctica | collected 2016 | reverse complement strand
GAACGATGCCCCCGCCCTGAAGAAGGCCGACTGCGGCATCGCGGTATCCGGGGCCACCGACGCCGCCCGCGCCGCCGCCGCGATCGTCCTGCTCACCCCGGGCCTGTCGGTGATCATCGACGCGATCAAGGAAAGCCGCAAGATCTTCCAGCGGATGAACTCCTACGCCATCTACCGCATCGCCGAAACACTGCGAGTACTACTGTTCGTCACCCTCGCCATTCTCGTGTTCAACTTCTTCCCGGTCACCGCGATCATGATCGTGATGCTGGCGCTGCTCAACGACGGCGCCATCCTGTCCATCGCCTACGACAACGTCCACTACAAGATGAAGCCCGAAGCCTGGAACATCCTCGGCGACCGCGTCTTCGACCTGGGCCGCCCCCAGCTACAGACCATGATGTACCTGATGCTGTCCGTGGCTGGGCACCTGACCATCTTCCTGACCCGCACCCGCGGACCGTTCTGGTCCATCCGCCCCGCCAGAATCCTGTGGATGGCCGTCCTCGGCACCCAAGCCATCGCCACCCTGATCGCCGTCTACGGCCTGTTCATGGCCCCACTCGGCTGGAAATGGGCCGCGTTCGTGTGGGGCTATGCCATCATCTGGGCCCTCGCCAGCGACCGCGTCAAACTGCTCGCCTACCGCGTCCTCGACCCCGCCACGACCACCACCGGCCCCGAGGATGGAAGCCTGACCGAAGTAAGGACATCACCGGAACACAACTTCGCCGACCCAGCACGGTCCGCCGGGCTCAAACCATAATCACTCAATGATCATGCCGACCGGCGGAATCGTCGGCTCCGGGGCGGCTCTTCTCCTCGCACCCCGGCCGACGCAACCGGGACACCGCGATCGTCAACCGGACGTGTTCAGCGTGGAACTCGGTGAGTTCCCTGTAAACGCGGTCGAGGACCTCGGACACCCGCGAGTCCGTCTTAAAGTCATGCAGAGCCAACTCGCTGGAAATCTGATCACTCACTGCGCCGTTCCGCGATCAGCAAGATCGCCCCTTGCAAAGCCGCCACGCACGACAACACCAAGTTGAGCAGGATGAACGGTGGGGGGCGAACCCGCCGTGCCGGTTAAAGCCCATCCAAACGGCCAAGAACCCCAACGCACAAAGAACGAACGCCCACGAGCCCATCGCGTTGCGCATTCGGTCCGCAGATCGTTCACCCGCAGTGAGTTACAGGTCCGAGCGGACTCCAGGAGTCGGCGCCACCGTGGGGGCGCAAGACGGAGAACGCTAGGTCGGAGTGCCACCGCATCGCCGCGCTCGGTGCCCCTGTCTGCTGCTTGTGCCGGTGGGGATGTGCTGGGGTGCGTCGACTCTTCATCGTCTATCCAACAATTCTGATGGCATCTGCCGGCGCAGCAGCCCTATCCAGTCAGTAGGGTCTGTGATCCTCGGCTTTGAGCGGCCCTGATGAGTCGCGCGAACGCCGAGAGCGCTCCGTGCGCCAGGGCCGCTGCGTTCAGATATCGAGGAACCTCGTCGTGCGCGGCGCAGGCCTCCACACACCCTCAGTGTCGCGTCGTTGACTGGAATCAAAGCGCTGTCGTGTGGCCTGCGGGGCCACAACGACGACGAGACCCGCTCAATCGGCTTCTCGGCAGAGAGAACTACGCAGAGAGAACTACCAGCTCGACTGGGACGGCGCGGTCATCGTCGCTGCTGGCCTAGGTTTGGCAGATGCAACTCGACGAGTACCTCACCTCAGACGCGACCACCCTCGCCGGCCTCGTGGCGGGCAAGGAGGTCAGCGCCACCGACCTGCTCGCGCTCGCCCGCCAGCGCAGCGACGCGGTGAACCCGCGGATCAACGCCGTGGTGCTGCCGCTGGGGCACGTCGCCGACGCGCGAGCAGCCGACCAGGGACTGTCCGGCACGTTCGCCGGGGTGCCGTTCCTCGTCAAGGACCTCGCCCAGGAGTACGCGGGCTTCCCCACCTCCAGCGGGTCGCGAGCCCTCGCGCACGACGTCGCCCGGGAACATGCCCTCGTCACGCAGCGCTTCCTTGATGCGGGCCTGGTGATATTCGGAAAGACCAACACCCCGGAGTTCGGCGCCAAGGGCGTCACTGAGCCCGAGCTGTGGGGTGCCGCCCGCAACCCCTGGAGCCTCGGTCACACGCCGGGCGGTTCGTCCGGCGGGTCTGGGGCCGCCGTCGCGGCGGGAATCGTGCCCGCCGCCGGCGCCAACGATGGCGGGGGCTCGATCCGGATCCCGGCAGCCTGCAACGGGCTCGTGGGGCTGAAGACCAGCCGCGGGCTCAGCCCCTACGGCCCACAGACCGGCGAGATGATGTTCGGGATGGTGACCCAGGGCGTGGTCTCGCGCACGGTCCGGGACAGCGCCGCACTGCTCGATGCCACCATCGGGCCGGACCCGACAGCGGACTACGAGGTGGCCCGCCCACCGGTGCCGTTCGCCGAGCTGGTGCGCCAGCAACCTGGCACCCTGCGGATCGGGTACACCTCATCGTCGGCGATCAACGCCCACCCGGACCGCGAGGCCGTCGCGGCGGTCGAGGCCGCCGCGGAGCTGCTCAGCGCGCTGGGCCACGAGGTCGAGCAGGTGCCACCCCCGCACGACGACGAGGCGCTGGCCCGCGACTTCCTCACCATCTGGTTCGCCCAGCTCTACGGCCAGGTCACCGACGCCAAGCGACGATTCGGCTCGCCCGACAGCCACTTCGAGGCCGATACCCTCGCGGCGGCCGAACTCGGTCGTGCGGCCGGGGTCCGCGCGCTGCTCCGGGCGGTGACGAACGTGAACGGCTACACACGGGCGCTCGCGGGCTTCCACCAGACCCACGACCTGCTCCTCACCCCCACGCTGGCTCGTCCGCCGCTCGCCATCGGGGCACTCACCCCAACGCGCGCTCTGCAGCGCGCGTCGCGGGTGGTCGCACGGACCCGGACGGGCCGGGTGCTGGCAGCCTCCGGCGTCCTCGACGAGATCATCTCCGACAACCTCAGTTGGGTGCCCTACACCCAACTGGCGAATCTCACCGGACGCCCGGCGATCAGCGTGCCCCTGCACTGGACCGATGCTGGTCTCCCGCTGGGCGTCCAGCTCGTCGGCGGGCTCGGGGCCGACGGACTGCTCCTCCAGGTCGCCGCGCAACTCGAGGAGGCTCGGCCCTGGTTCCACCGGTATGCCGAACTCGACCCTGCCCTGAACGCCTAGGTCTTCTGCCCACGGCGACTGTCACTCAAACGACACCCGGCCGCTGGATGGGAGCCACCCTTAGCCCGTCGCGAACTCGCGGACCAGCTGGGTGGTGGTGCGGGCGACGCAGGCTGCATCGCACCGGCCAGCGAGGTATCCCGACCCGCACGCCGCCAGTTCCGCCAAGGCATCTTGCAACGCCTGGAGTTCTGCGGTGCTCGGAGCCGGGTCGCTGGCCAGGGCCTGCTCCTGCTCGACGTAGTGCCGGACCGCGTGGAGCATCGTGTTCGCCATCTGGTCCGCATCGACGTCGCCGCGTAGAAAGCTGGGTGCCACCACCACGACGCGCTCAACCGCGGCGCGCATTCGGCCTGCCTGGGTCTTCGTCACCGACGACGCATCCACGGTTTCAGGCTGCTGCTCAGCCGCCGGGTCTGCTCTCATCGCGCGCTCCATCCACTGTCGTTCGCTACGCCTATTCTACGCCGCGAAGCGAATCAGCGAGGTCAGCGCTCGGCGGCCTCAGACCGGTCCGGCGAGTCCCCCATCGTGGCCGGACGGGTCGGTCGGGTCTTCTCCCGACGGACGCGGGTCCTCCTCCGTTTCGCCGCTCAGCACCTCCGGGTGGCCAGGGTGCTCCTCATCGACGGCAGGAGCATCGGAGGTCGAGTCCTGCGCACTGACCAACCGTTCGAGCAACGGGCGCATGATCCTGCGGAAGGTGCGCCGGGGCCTGTCCCGATCGAGGACAGCGACCTCGAGTTGATCCGCGGTCAGACTGCGGGCCTCGCTGCCTTCCTCGTGCGGGGCGCCGAGGACCTCCACAGCGATCCGCAGGGCCTCCCCCAGCGTCAGGCCCGGGCGCCAGGCCTTGGTCAACAACTCCGCAGCGCGTTCACTGGCGCCACCCATGGCGACGAAGCCCTGCTCGTCTGCCACGGAACCGTCGTAGGTGAGTCGGAAGATCTGGTCACCGTCCGGGGTCTTCCCGACCTCGGCAACGACGATCTCGATCTCAAAAGGCTTCGACTCCTGGGTGAAGACCGCCCCAAGGGTCTGGGCATAGGTGTTGGCCAGTGCCCGCGCGGTGACATCCGCCCGGTCATAGGAATAGCCACGCACGTCGGCATAGCGGATGCCGGCCACCCGCAAGCTCTCGAACTCGTTGTAGCGACCGACCGCGGCGAAGCCGATCCGGTCGTAGATCTCCGAGACCTTGTGCAAGGCTTTGGAGGGATTCTCGGCGACGAAGGCGATGCCCTTGTCGTAGCCGAGCACGATGACGGACCGCCCGCGAGCAATTCCCTTGCGCGCGAAGTCGGCCCGATCCTTCATCATCTGCTCGGGCGGGACGTAGAACGGCATCGTCATCGCGCACCTCCAGGGTTGCCACGGCGGGCTTCGATGACGGCTTCGACCACTGAGCGCAAGGTGTCCTCCGGCACGAAGCGGACTCCACTTCGGTCGATGACCGCGACCGTGGGCCAGATCTGGCGGCCGACGTCGGGGCCGCCGGTGGCCGAGTCGTCATCGGCCGCATCGTAGAGCGCCTCAACGGCGACGGCGATCGCGCGATCCTCCGACAGTCCGGGACGCCACAACTTCTTGAGGGCACCCCGGGCGAAGACCGCCCCGGACCCGATGCAGTGGTGACCCGCCTCGGTGTAGCACCCGCCGGTGACGTCGTAGGAGTAGATCCGCCCGACCCCGTGCGTGACGTCGAAGCCGGCATAGATGGGGACCATCGTCAGGCCCTGCATCGCGAGGGCGAGGTTGCCCCGGATCATAGAGGCGAGCCGGTTCGCCTTGCCCTCGAGGGACATGATCGCCCCCTCGATCTTCTCGTAGTGCTCGAGTTCGACCTGGTAGAGCCGGACCAACTCGATCGCGATGCCGGCCGTTCCGGCGATCCCGACGGCGGAGTAGCCGTCGGCTGCAAAGACCTTCTCCATGTCACGGTTGGCGATGACGTTGCCCATGGTGGCCCGCCGGTCGCCGGCCATGATCGCGCCACCTTCATGCAGCAGGGCCGTGATCGTGGTGCCATGTGGAGCCTCGATGCTGGCGCCGACCGGGAGCGGACGTCGGCCCGGCAACAACTCGGGTCGCTGCGTCCCGACGAACTCGGTGAAGGAGGAGGACCCCGGCGTGAGGAAGGCGTCATCCAATCGGCGCCACCGCGCCGATGCCCCGTCGCTCACTGGCCGCCCTTCTGGACGAACCCGCGCACGAACTCCTCCGCGTTGGACTCCAGGACTCCGTCGATCTCGTCGAGGACGCTGTCGATGTCATCGGTGAGTCCCTCCTTGACGGCCGCACCGGACGGCACCGGAGGTGGCTCCGGAGCCTCGGGCGGCTCCTCATCACGACGCTGTTGCTTGGCGTGCTCCTGAGCCGGCATGGCTACCTCCCGTACTGCAGTGGACGTCTCTCCTCCGACCCTAACCCCTGGAACCGGCGGCGTGGCGGTGCCTGTCCGGCATACGTAGCAGGTGCCGTCGTCAGCGACCCTCAGCCAGCAGCCGGACTGGCCAACCCGGCAAGCAGCTCTGAGACGTCGGCGCTCTCGTCCATGAGGTCACCCACCTGCGCCCGGGTGCCCCGTTCGGGGTCCAGGATGGGCACCCGCTGCAGGCTGGCCCGCCCGGGCACCTCGAACACGACGGAGTCCCAACTTGCCGAGAAGACCGCCGACCCGAAGCGGCTGACGCACTGGCCACGGAACCAGGCCCGGGTATCGGCAGGCGGCGTGTCGCGGGCCGCCCGGATCTCCTCGAAGGTCACGAGCTCCCGGGTCCGTCCCCGGTCCCGGAGTCGGTGCACCAGCCCCTTCTCCGGGCGCACGTCGGCCCACTGGAGGTCGATGGCGGTGAGCCGGTGATCATCCCAGGCGAGACCGTCACGGGAGCGGTAGCCTTCCAGCAACTGCAGCTTGGCGACCCAGTCGATGTCGCGCGCACACGACATGACGTCGGTGCCCAGCCCGGTGAGCACCTGCTCCCAGAGCGTCATGACCTGCTCGGTCTCCTCAGGCACGGGGTCATCACCCCGGCGGTCGAGCCAGTCGCGGGCTGCTTCGTGGTACATCCACTGGAGGTCGAGTGCGGTCACCGACCGACCATCCACGAGCTCGACCGTCACGGTGAGGGTGGGGTCGTGCGAGATCGACTGCAACGCCTGGACCGGATGGCGAATCGACCAGTTCTGTTTGAGATGCCCGGACTCGATCATGCCGAGGACGAGCGACGTGGTCCCCATCTTGAGGAGAGTCGCGACGTCGAACTGGTTGGCGTCACCGATGATGACGTGCAGCCGCCGATAGAGGTCCGCCACCGCGTGCGGCTCATCCCGGGTGTTGATGATGGGCCGTTTCAGCGTCGTCTCCAGACCGACCTCGGCCTCGAAGAAATCGGCTCGCTGGGAGATCTGGTAGCCGGGGACGCGGGAGTCGACACCGATCCCCACCCGCCCCGCACCACAGATGACCTGGCGGGTGACGAAGAAGGGAATGAGGTGGCGCACGATGTCGGGGAACGGGGTGCGCCTCGGCATGAGGTAGTTCTCGTGCGTGCCGTAGGACTGCCCCTTGCCGTCCGCGTTGTTCTTGTAGAGGTTGACCGGGGGCTGGCCAGGACGATCGCTCAACAACCGCACCGACTCGAGCGCGACGGCTTCCCCGGCCCGGTCCCAGACCACCGCGGCGCGCGGCGTCGTCACCTCCGGCGAGCTGTACTCCGGGTGGGCGTGATCGACGTAGTAACGAGCCCCGTTGGGCAGGACCACGTTGGCCAGCGTCGGGTCGTCGACGTCAGTGAGTTGACTCGCGTCGGCGTCACTCCGGTTGAGCTGCCAGCCGCGTGCGTCGCGCAGCGGATCCTCGAAGGTGTAGTCCCAACTGGCCTGGTTGGAGCGGATGCCGTGGGCGGCGGCGTAGACGCTGACCACCTGCCCGGACAGGAGCATGGGGTTGGCCATCGGGTCCCCCGGCACCGAGATGCCGTACTCCGTTTCGATCCCCATGATCCGCCGCACCGTCATGGGTCGACCCTAACCTCAGGGCCGGACGTCCAGCAGGCCCGGGGACTTGGCACACTGGGACCGTGACGACTCCTTCGCGGGCCCTGCCCTGGCGCACTCGGCTACTGGCTCGGCTGCTCGAGCGCGAGCGCCCCGCCACCTCGCCCCTGACGATCGAGCAACTGCTGGTGGTCCGGGAGTACATCGCCCCAACTCATCCGCCCTACACGTGGGTGACCGGTCCGATCTACTCGGATGTCGAGATCACGCAGTCCTCGTTCGCAGCACGCGATGGGGTCCGGCTTCCGTTGCGGGTCTATCGGCCAACCCTGCCCGGCGCCTCCGCCTCCGTCCCGCAGCCGGACCAGCTGCCGTGCGTCATGTTCTTCCACGGCGGCGGATGGACCGTCGGACGCCCCCGTGGCTACGACCCGCTCTGCTCGTTCATCGCCCATGAAGCGGGCGTCGTCGTCGTCAGCGTCGACTACCGACTGGCACCGGAGCACCGGGCACCACAAGCCGCCCACGACTGCGTCGATGCCACTCGCTGGGTGTCAGCGACCGCGGACGAGCTCGGGGTCCGGGCGGCGCGCCTCGGCGTCGCCGGGGACTCGGCCGGAGGCAACCTCGCTGCCGTCGTCACCCAGGTGATCAGGGACGAGGGCGGGGCCCACCTCGGCCACCAGTCGTTGATCTACCCGGCGACCGACGCCACGATGAGCTATCCGTCGGTCACCGAGCACGCGTTCGGGCTGATCCTGACCCGGGTAGGCATGGAGACGTCCAGGGCCCACTACCTCGGCCCCGGGGCGGACGCCCTTGACGTGCGCGACCCCCTCGTGTCCCCGCTCTACGCCCCGGACCTCAGTGGTCTGCCCGCGGCGCTGGTCCAGACCGCCGACCAGGACCCACTCCGGGACGAAGGCCGTGCCTATGCGGCTGCCCTCATCGCCGCGGGAGTCCCCGTCCGGGCCACGAACTACACCAGGGCGCCGCACGGCTTCATGAGCTTCCCCGGCGCCACCACGGTCGGTCGCGCCGCACGGCGCGAGTTGGCCACGTGGATCGCCCGCAACGCCCACTGAGGCCACCGAGCCCACCAAGCCCCTGATGCGATCCACCGGCCGACCCACCCGCGAGCGCCGGGCGTCGACTAGTGTTCTGCTGGACACGGACGACGAGAGGATCTTGCCCGTGAACGACCTGGTCGTCTTCAGCGGTTCGGCCCATCCGGCATTGGCCAAGCAGATCTGCAGTCACCTCGGAGTGACCCTCTCCCCGGCAGACATCAAACGATTCAGCAACGACTGCCTCCAGGCGCAGTTGCTCGCCAACTGCCGCAAACGTGACGTCTACATCATCCAGCCCTTGGTGCCGCCGACCCAGGAACACCTCATGGAGCTGCTGCTGATGATCGACGCGGCGCGAGGCGCCTCGGCGGCGCAGATCACCGCAGTCATGCCGCACTACGCCTATGCCCGCTCCGACAAGAAGGACGCCCCCAGGATCTCGCTCGGCGGCCGTCTCGTGGCCGACATGATCGCGACAGCGGGGGCGCACCGGGTCCTGACGATGGCGCTGCACGCGCCGCAGGTGCACGGCTTCTTCTCCATGCCGGTCGATCACCTCACGGCCATCGGTGTCCTCGCCGACCACTTCCGGGCCACCTCCCTCGACAACTCCATCGTGGTCAGCCCCGACCTCGGGAACGCCAAGGTGGCAACGCAATTCGCTCGGTTGCTCGGCCTGCCCGTGGCGGCCGGGTCGAAGCGGCGGTTGTCCGATGACCACGTCGTGATCGACTCCATCGTCGGTGACGTGTCCGGCCAGCGCGCCATCATCCTCGACGACGAGATTGCCACCGGCGGCTCGATGCTCGAGCTGCTCGACCGGCTGAGGGACGCTGGCGCGACAGAGGCTGCTGTCGTCTGCACCCATGGCCTCTTCACCGGCAAGGCCATCGAGCGCCTCCGCGGCCACCCCTTCGTCACCGAAGTGGTCACGACCGACACCGTCCCGCCACCGACCGAGCACTGGCCCGAGCTCACGGTGCGCTCCATCTCGGAGCTCTTCGCGGAGGCCATCAACCGCATCCATCAGGGGCTGTCGGTCTCCTCACTCTTCGAGGGAGTCGACCCCACCCTCGCCCCACCCCAGGCCCAGTTGCCCTTCGGCGAGAGTGAGTGATCCACCCCATGCACGTGCTGCGCCGCCCCGTCCTCGCGCTTGTTCTGGACCTGCTGCTGGTCGTCGTCTTCGCCACCATCGGTCGGGCCACCCACGCGGACGGCCTGTCGCTCACCGGTGTGCTCGCCACGGCCTGGCCCTTCCTCACCGGCACCCTGATGGGCTGGACAGTCGTGCGCCTGCTGCGCAAGGACTGGCCACTCGAGGTGGGCCCGGGCATCACCGTCTGGGTCGCGACCGTGGTCTTCGGGATGGCGCTGCGTCAGCTCTCGGGAGAGGGCACCGCGGGCGCCTTCATCGTGGTCGCCACCCTCGTTCTGGGCGTCTTCCTCGTCGGGTGGCGTGCCCTGGCGACGTGGCACTCACGCAGGAGTGCCCTCACCTCCTGACGTATGCCGCTCAGTGACGCGGAGACGCGGACGCCGCCGGCAGAGGTAGCGGGGCTCCTCAGAGGTACTGACCGGTGTTGGCCGTGGCGATCGACCGTCCGGGCTCGGTCCCGTCCTTGCCCTTGATGAGGGTGCGGATGTAGACGATCCGCTCCCCCTTCTTGCCGCTGATCCTCGCCCAGTCGTCCGGGTTGGTCGTGTTGGGCAGGTCCTCGTTCTCCTTGAACTCGTCGACGCAGCTGGTCAACACGTGCTCGACCCGGATCCCCTTCTGGCCCGTGCTGAGGAAGTCCTTGATGGCGAGCTTCTTGGCACGGTCGACGATGTTCTGGATCATGGCGCCGGAGTTGAAGTCCTTGAAGTAGAGGACCTCCTTGTCGCCACTGGCGTAGGTCACCTCGAGGAAGCGGTTCTCGTCCATCTCGGAGTACATCCGCTCGACGGCCGCCGTGATCATGGCCGAGATGGTCGCGTCCCGGTCGCCATCGTTGACCGCGAGGTCGTGCTCGTGCAGTGGGAGCGACGGCACCAGGTACTTCGAGAAGATGTCGCGCGCGCTCTCGGCGTCGGGCCGCTCGATCTTGATCTTGGCGTCCAGTCGGCCGGGACGCAGGATGGCCGGGTCGATCATGTCCTCGCGGTTGGAGGCGCCGATCACGATGACGTTGTCGAGCCGCTCGACCCCGTCGATCTCGGCCAACAACTGCGGAACGATCGTCGTCTCCACGTCGCTGGACACCCCGGACCCGCGGGTCCGGAACAAGGAGTCCATCTCGTCGAAGAAGACCACCACGGGGGTGCCGTCGGAGGCCTTCTCCCGGGCCCGCTGGAAGATCAGGCGGATGTGACGCTCGGTCTCGCCGACATACTTGTTGAGCAACTCCGGGCCCTTGATGTTGAGGAAGTAGCCCTTCTCAGAGGTGCTTCCCGTCCGCTGGGCCATCTGACGCGCCAGTGACGCCGCGACCGCCTTGGCGATCAGCGTCTTGCCGCACCCGGGGGGCCCGTAGAGGAGCACCCCCTTGGGTGGCTTGAGGTCGTGCTCCTTGAACAGTTCGGGGTGCAGGAAGGGTAGCTCGACCGCGTCACGGATCTGCTCGATCTGACCGGCCAGGCCGCCGATGTCCTCGTAGGCGACGTCAGGGATCTCCTCGAGGACGAGCTCCTCGACCTCGAGTTTGGGGACCAGCTCGAAGACGAAGTTGGACCGGCTGTCGAGGGTGAGGGCATCCCCGACGCGGATCCGCTCGTTGAGCAGCGGCGCTGCGATGCGAGCGACCCGCTCCTCATCGCCATGCGTGATCACGACGACCCGGTCCTCGCCGAGCCGGTCCTTGACCGCGACCACCTCGCCGACCCGCTCATAGCCGTGCACGGCCACGATGTTGAGCGCCTCATTGAGCATCACCTCGCGGCCCACCCCCAGGTCCTCGAGCTCGACGGAGGGGCTCACAGCCACGCGCATCTTGCGTCCGCCGGTGAGGATGTCGACGCTGCCGTCGTCGGCCACATCGAGGATGAGGCCGTAGGTGCTCGGGGGTTGGGCGAGCCGGTCGACCTCCTTCTTGAGGCTGACGATCTGCTCGCGGGCGTCCTTCAACGTGCGGACGAGGCGTTCGTTCTGGGTGGACAACGTTGACAGGGAGGTCTGTAGGTGGGCCAGTCGGGCCTCGAGCTCGGACGATCGCGCCGGCCCCCGCCGGGCTGCCTCACGCAACTGCTGGACCTCGGCGCGCAGTGCCTCAGCATCCGTGGAACCGCTGGCAGTTGAGTCCGGCCCTGAAGTCTCGTGGGACATGCCGGGTCCTCTCGTTAGGGTGGCTCACCAATACTTCGACAATTCGACCCTAACCCCCAACCGTCAGGACCCGTCGGACGTTCCGACCACTGAGCGCCTGATGCGTCGGATCGTCTTGTCCGACTTGGGGTGCTCTCCAACGGCTTCCGGCGTCCAGGCCTCGTCGGGGATGTCCATCGATGCGGTCGAGCCGGGGACCGGGTCGGCCGCGGGGCGAGCCCCGCTCGGGTCCTCGGCCCGGGTGTCGGTGTTGGTGTCGGCGCCGGTGTTGGTGTCGGCGCCGGCATCCGGGTAGGCGCCCTTGGCCGGTCGCCGGGTCCGCGTCGGGGCCGCGACGCCAGGAGCCAACCGACGGGTCGTGATGAGGAAGCCGGTGTGCCCGTGCATCCGGTGCTGCGGGCGCACCGCAAGGCCTTCGAGATGCCAGCCTCGCACGATCGATTCCCAGGCTGCCGGCTCGGTCCACCCACCCTGGGCCCGGATCTCCTCGGCGACCCGGCTCAGCTGGGTGGTGGTCGCGACGTAGCAGATGAGCACCCCACCGGCGATGAGCGCTTCACCCACCGCCTCAAGGCACTCCCACGGGGCCAGCATGTCCAGGACCACCCGATCGACCGACCCGGGCGCGACCACGTCCGGCAGGGTCTGCACGAGGTCACCGACCGTGACCGTCCACGCTGGGTGGTCGGCCCCGAAGAAGGCCCGTCCGTTGCCTTTGGCGATCTCCGCGAAGTCCTCGCGACGCTCGAACGACAGCAGTCGTCCCTGCTCGCCGATGGCCCGGAGCAAGGACATCGACAGCGCCCCCGACCCGACGCCCGCCTCGACGACGGTGGCGCCTGGAAAGATGTCGGCCATCTGCACGATCTGTCCCGAGTCCTTGGGATAGATCACCGCCGCCCCCCGGGGCATCGACATCACGTAGTCACTGAGCAACGGACGCAGGGCGAGGTAGTCGACCTGGGCGGTGTTGGTCACCACGCTGCCGTCGGGCGCGCCGATGAGGTCGTCGTGACGCAGGAAGCCGCGGTGGGTGTGGAACTCACGCCCGGGTTCCAGGGTGACGGTGTGCAAGCGGCCCTTCGGGTCGGTCAACTGCACCCGCTCGCCCACCTCGAAGACCCCACGCCGGTGGGTCGGCGAGGAGGCGGGTGCCGCGGTGGTCGCAGCCGCGGTGGTCGCCGTGGTCGCAGCCGCGGTGGCGGCGCTGGCGGTGGTCGCAGCCGCGGTAGTCGCAGTGGTCTCGGCCGCGTCGGGGATGGGGGCAGTCATGGGAGCACAGTCTAGGTGCGCCCCGGCGTGCTCCGGCCCGGCCCACGTCCGGCGCGCGGCGCCGCACGACGCACCTTCACGGCCTCCACCTCGTAGCGGCTCTGCGGCCCCGCGGACCCCCCGAAAAAGCGGCGCCGCAACGCTCCTTCGACGGCCACCTGGTCATCCGGACGCAACCGCAGGGCCGCCCGACGGGTCAGGGCGCTCCAGCAGACGACGTCGATGGTGTCGACCGTCGCCCGGCGCCTCGCCCCGTCGGCCGACTTCCGCCGGACCGGTCCGCCTTCCCGGGGGACGACGATCCGCAGCGTGACGATGCGGTCTCCACTGGGCAGCTCGCGCTCTTCCGCGGCTGCTGCGAGCCGGCCACGCAGTGTCACCTCGTTGACGGCCTCGGTGATCGCCTCGTTGACCGAGCCGGTCGTAGACTCGGTAACCGACTCGGAGACCGGCTCACTGGACGCGGGCGCCCGGTGGTCGGGCGTGTGACCGTCAAGACCACCCGCGACCGTGGGTGCCGCCCGTTGGGCTGGCGATCTGCCTGCCGGTGCTCCGCGCGGACGCTTTTCCGTCGCCTGACCCATGTCGACCTCCAGCCTCTCCGGTCGCCGGACGCTCCGAGGACCTGGCCCCAGCGTGCGGTGACCCAGACCTGGGCGCGAGCCCAGCGGCATACGGCTGTGGATGGCCCGAACGTGGCGTCGAGGGTGTGGACAGTCGTTCAGGAGTGGCCACGGCGGCCGAGTGCCGCAGCGACCACCTCGTTGACCCGCTCGGCCCGGACCACCCCACGCAGGTGTCGGTGCTCCTCGTCGACCACGAGCGCCAGGGAGAGCTCTCGCTCCCCCATGATGCGGACCACGTCGGTCAGCACGGCGTCGGCCGGCAGCGCGATGACCCACGACGGTGGTTGCCCGAGCACGACGGCCGACACCCGACTCGTCGCGAGCGACGCGGGCGCGACGGTTGCCATCGCTTGACCGTCCACGATCCCGACCGGCCACCCCGAGGGGTCCGTCGCCACCATGATCGCCGCGCGGGTGGCCCTGATCACGTCGAGCGCCCGGTCGAGGGTCGCGTCGGCAGAGACCAGGACAGCAGGGTCGAGGACCGGGTCGATCGGCCCAGCAGTGACCTCGTGGACGTGCCCCGACTGGATCGCCGAGGACGCCCCTCGCCACAGGAAAACCCCGATGAGCCCTGCCCAGACGAGCGTGGTCAGGTCTGGTTGCGACCCGTGCAGCAGCGGCCACCCGAGCACCCAGGCCACGCCGAGGACGGTGAAGACCCGGCCGCTCCAGCCGGCCACGGTCAGGCCCCGCCCCTTGCTGCCGGTGACCGCCCAGACCACGGAGCTGAGGATCTGCCCACCGTCGAGCGGCAGCCCGGGGAGCAGGTTGAACAGGCCGACCAGCAGGTTGACGTAGGTGACGACGACGGTGAGCAGGGCGGCGGTGGTGCCCACCTCGAGGGTGGTGCCGAGCAGGTACCCGAGGCCGGCCAGGGCCAGGTTGGCCAGCGGTCCCACCACTGCCACGAGGGCGGTCGTCCCCGGCGTGCTGCGGGTCGCGTCATAGACGGTGTGGCCACCCCAGACGTCGGCCACGATCCGGTCCACCGGGTGTCCGCTCGCGCGTGCCGCGATGGCGTGCGCGGCCTCGTGGACCAGGACGGACAGGAGGAGCAGCAGCGCGTAGGCGAGGGCCACCAGGACGCCGTAGGTCGCCCCCTGCCCCTGCGAGAGGGTCGGGGCGAACACGGCCACGATGAAGACCGCGACGAGCGGCCACGAACGGCCGAGATAGATGGGGGTCCCGGCCAGGTTGCCGATCCGCCAGCCGTGCGCAGACGGGCCTGCTGCGCGCGGCGTGGTCATGGGGTGACCCTATGACACGCCCGGCAGGTCAGTGGTGCGCCTCCACGTCGGTCGCTGTCGGTGCATCGACATACAGTCGCTGGCATGGTCTCCGCATTGTCCCCGAGTCGAGCATCGGACTTCATGACCTGTCCGCTGCTCTACCGCTTCCGTGTCATCGACAAGCTGCCGTCACCGCCGACGGCCGCGACGGCACGTGGCACGCTCGTGCACGCGGTGCTGGAGCGGCTGTTCGACCTGCCGGCGGAGGCGCGGACGCTGACGGCCGCGGTGTCCCTGGTGCCGACGGAGTGGGAGCGACTCGTGGTCGAGGAGCCCGAGATGCTCGAGTTGCTGACCCAACACGATGGACGCACCGACGAGTGGTTCACGGGGGCGGGTGCGTTGCTCGAGACGTGGTTCGGCCTCGAGGACCCGACCCGGCTCGAGCCCGCCGAGCGGGAGCTCTATGTCGAGACGGACGTCGATGGGCTCGTCCTGCGCGGCTACGTCGACCGGCTCGATGTGGCGCCCGATGGGGCGATGCGGGTCGTGGACTACAAGACGGGTCGGTCGCCCTCGGAACGCTTCGAGTCCAAGGCGCTGTTCCAGATGAAGTTCTACGCCCTCGTGCTGTGGAAGCTGCGCGGACAGATCCCGACGTTGCTCCAACTCGTCTACCTCGGCAACGGCGAGATCATCCGCTACGCGCCGGACGAGCAGGACCTGCGCGCCGTGGAGCGCAAGGTCAAGGCGCTCTGGGAAGCCATCCGGCTCGCGGCCGAGACCGGCGACTGGCGTCCGAGCCCCAGCCGACTGTGCGACTGGTGCGAGTACCGGCCACTGTGTCCCGCGTGGGGCGGGACCCCACCACCGCTGCCCACCGATGCCGCAGAGCGGGCCGTGGACCCGCGCGGCGCGGGCGCGGCTGAGCCGGCTGCCGACTGAGCCACGCCTCGTCAACCGTGGCCGACCGGACGCCGACCGAAAGTGGAGAAGGTGCTTCCTGTCGCCGCATTCAGGGCGACGACGACCGCCCAGCCACGGGCCAAGATCGTTCGCCGGTAGCGAACGGGTCTGGCGCGGCAGGGGCGAACCGGCCATGCTCGTTTGGGTGCGATGGGATAGTCACGCGCACCGAGATGCAGCAGGAGGCTCTCTCCCGCGGATATACCTCTGTCGTCCGCCCCTGCCCTCGAGGTAGTCTGACTCTGGCCGCGGCATCAGCCGAATGACAACTCCCCGAGTAAGATGGGCCGGTCTGGGTCGATGCTCAAGCAAGTCGGCGTCTCAGTGGTTGTGTTAGCCGCGTTGGTAGCGTTCGCCTCCTCAAGCACCGGCACCTCCGTAGCGTCCGGGCCTCACCTGACAAGTCCTGCGACGGCGCCGTTCGGCATTTCCCTGCCCTCGACACGATCCGATCAGGCGTACACCGTGGGCGGCATCCCGGTCTGCCTGGACAGGCCTGGGAACGCGGACATTGACGGGATTTCCCTGGTTGCCCCGAAGGGCGGTCTGACAGTGTCAGCGTTCGCGGCCCGACCCCTCGGCACCACCTTGTTCGGTGCTGAGAACATCGAACTCTCACGGACGGGGTTCGATGGCCGGACCACCGTGAGTCAGAGTTGCGGGCAGTCCCCAGGTGGCGCGGAATTGGCTGTTGAGTTCCGGAAAACCACCAACGACAACGCCCGAGCTGACGGAATCCTCGTGAAGTGGCACAACAACGATGCCCAAGGACAGGTATCGATCCCACTCCACATCGTGTTCTGTGAAGGGCCCAACGAGAACATCACAGCGTGTCAGTCCTTTCCACCGCAAGGCTCTTCGGTAGACATGGCCTGGTCTGACCGCAAAGAGGCCCAGGACGAGATCGCCCCACACCTCCTATTGGCAGGCCTACAGGGCTCCCACAGCGACCGCGGACATCCGGGAAGGTCGTGCTTTCTGCGCGGTGATGGTCGGGGTCCATCTGGCCTCGACTCGCGCACCGCGGCCTGACCAAGGACCGTCGCCCTGGCCGGGGTCGGTTCGAACGGTTTCGGAACGGCGCCCTGCATAGCGTCGTGGATGAATCGGCGGGGTCCCGGCCGGTCGGACGGAAGAGCCAGTCATGACCCAGACAGTAATCACCCGACCAACACCGATCGCGCTCGCTTGGGCTCCAACCGTCGGTGCCACCTTGGCCTGTCCCGAGTGTTGCCGACTGGCTGAGATCGTCGACACGTTCTCGCTCGCCTCCACCGACGGCCCGGTCGAGCACTTCCGGCTGCGCTGTGAGGCCGGTCGTCACCACCTCACCCTTCTCACCGAAGGACACTGCATGAAGGCATGACGTCCACCGGGCCCGAGGCTGCGAGAGGCAGCAGGAGAATCAAGGAAGCAGTCCCACTGACCGGTGGCGTAGGTCGTCATTCCAAGGCTCCACGAGGAGGGTCGGCCACTCGTGTCGCCATCGCGCTGCCTTCGCCTCGTACACGGACTGCGGCGCCAGAATCCGGTTCGGGCGAATGCGCTTGTCGTACAGGTCCGTGAAGCCGTGGGGGGCGTAGACAGCGATGTCGCCGCTCCCGGTCTGAGTGAGTCCAAAGCAGCACGTCGTGGACGCGAAGTGGTCGATCGCGTCGTGCGTGCTCGTGAAGGGCTCGGCGGGTACGCCGAAGTGACCCTGGTACCAAAGGTGGACGCGGGCCTGATTGCGAACCTCGATCGGTGCATCGAGGCCATCGAAGAGCAGGCGCGCTCGACCGATCGCGTGGTCCTCAGCTTCGTATGAGGTGTCGGTGACGTCGAAGTAGAAGACGTCGTAGTCGCGGATCCCGGACTGTGGATCACGCTGGTCGAGGACGTTCCAGACGGTTTGGAAGATCGCACCGCCCGTCAGCCAGCAGTCCGTGAGGCTGAGCTCCGGGAGCCGGTCCAGGGCCGCTTTGGCCACGGGATTCGTGAGCACGTCCTGGACGAATTTCTCTTCTCGGTTGAGCGCTGCCACCACTCGCGCATTGTTTCGCACCTGCGCGGGCGAGGCCGGCGTTGGAGTGGCCGCATCGGAACACGCCTCTCTGGCGCGGAGCGGGTCGTGATGGACACTTGCTGCATGGTCGATGTTGAACCCGAGCGATTCGAGGTCATGGTCACCGAGGCGCTCGACGGCATACCCGCAGAGTTGGGCGAGCACATGAGCAACGTGGCCGTCACGGTGCAGCACGAGGGCGGCCCCGCCGGCCTCTTGGGGCTCTACCAGGGAGTGCCACTGACGCGTCGGTCGACGTTCTACGCCGGCGCCCTGCCTGACCGGATCACCATCTACCGGCGTGCCATCTGCGCTGTGTGCAACAGCGATTCCGAGGTGGTCGAGCAGGTCCGGCGGACGGTCATTCACGAGGTGGGTCATCACTTCGGGATCGGGGACGCACGGCTGCGCGAACTCGGATGGTGAGTCAGCGGGCACCAGGACTCCGGCGTTTCTGGTGGGCTTGGCCGGCACCTGCGGCCGGCTGGCTCACGGGCTGGCTGCAGACCTCCTGGTCGTCCGGGGCGAGGCTGGCGCCGACCTCGGGGCGCTGCTCGACGTCGAAGCCGTCTACCGCGAAGGACAACTCGCGCAGGGTGGATGGTTCTGCCGCCAGGCAGCGCCTCGCTCAAGGGAGACCTTTACCCTAGACGCGGACCGCTCGCACGAGCCGACGACCACCCTCGTCGTAGCAACCTCGCCTTTTCGCCGTGTCAGACCACGACAGGAGTCAGCCAATGACCGCAGAACAGAAAGCCCTCGCCGACCGGGTCCGGGCCGCACTGCCCCAGGGCCACTCGACACGCGAAGTGTCGATGTTCGGCGGACTGTCCTTCATGGTGGACGGCAGCATGGTCGTCGCGGCCGGCCCTGACGGCGACCTTCTCGTGCGAATCGACCCCACACGTAGCGACGAACTCCTCACTCGTCCCGGCGCCAAGCCTGCGGTCATGGGAGCCGCTCGCCCCATGGGGCCGGGCTGGATCAGGGTCTCTCACGACGGGCTTGCCACCGACGAGCAACTCGCCTTCTGGACCGGAGTCGGACTAGAACACCTGGCCGCGCAGTCACAGATCCCGCTCACCCAGAAGAAGCGCTAGCACCACAGGCCCCGGTCCAGCCGCAGCGCCTCGAACGTCTGCCTCCCGGGACCGCGTTGCAGCCTGGTCGTGACGCATCCCCTACGGTGACTACGTGTCCAGAATCCCCGTTCGCACGCAGTCCCTAGCCCGGGAGTTGCTTGATGCGCAGGTGGCATACCACCTCGAGCGGTGGACCGGAGACCAGCTCGCGTCGACCGTAGCCGCTCTGGTCGAGGACCTGCTGGCAGCTGGGGGGCGCCACCAGATCGAGGACCTCGTGGATCGGGAGGCCGTCAAGACGATCGTGGTCCGCGCGCTGGGGACCGTCCCGGCCAGCGCCGCGGTGAGTGGCCTGGTCGAGCTGACCACCACGGTGCTCAACGGCGGTCCTGCCGCGCCGTACCCGCTCGGGGAGCTCGTCGACCGCGACGGGGTCGAGGCACTACTGGACAGCGGGTTGGCCCTGCACCCGGTCCTCGAGCAGTTCGTGGAGTCCTTGGCTGAGGTGCCGCTGGTCGGGACCACCGCATCTCGCTTCATGGGCCGCGTCGCGGTCGAGGTGATGCAGGCTCACAAAACGATGGCCGACAAGGTGCCCGGGCTCGGCTCGTTGATGTCCTTCGGGAGCAGTGCAGCCTCCAAGGTGGTCGGTGCAGCAGACAAACAACTCGAGGGTTTGATCGGGGAGACCATGGGCAAGGGCGGCGCCTTCGCCGTCCGCCGCCTCAACCGGGTCGTCATGGAAACGCTGCGCGACCCCAAGACCCGCGACGCGGCGCTGCAGGCCTGGGACCTGCTCGCTCGGGAGCAGGTGGTCGGTCTGAGCCGCTTCGCGACGCAGGAGCAGGTCTCCGACGTGGCCGACGCGATGCAGAACCTGGCGATCACGACCCTCGCCACCGAGCACGCCGCGCAACTGGCCGAGGTGCTGGTCGACGGCTTCTTCGACCGGTTCGGCGGCTACACCCCCGCCGAGTTGCTCGACGAATTCGACCTGACCCATGAGGACCTCGTCGAAGCCGTGGTCCGGCTGGCTCCCGCTGCGGTAGGCGCTCTGCGCGCGACGGGAGACCTCGAGCGGCTGCTCAGGGCTCAACTCGAGCCGTTCTTCACGTCGGCCGAGGTAGCCGACCTACTTGGCTGACGCCGCCCCCCACTCATCGAGTGACCGTGACGCTGATCTCGCTGGCGACACGGGCTGGTCCGAGGCGATGGGCAACCCGTCCTCACACCACTACAGTTCATCGCACTCGGACGACGGAGTCCCGCGACGGCATACCCGGAAGGTCACCTCATGAACATGAAGTTGGAGGTCGTGATGCTGCCCGTCACGGACGTGGATGCGAGCATCGCGTTCTATCGAGACCAAGTCGGATTCGTTCTGGATCACGACATCCACCCGGGCAACGGAATGCGCGTTGTCCAACTGACCCCGGTGGGGTCGGCCTGCTCGATCGTGTTTGGCCTGGGGATGGGCGGGCTGGCCGTCCCGGGATCGGTGCGCAACACCCATCTCGTGGTGGATGACATTGAGAGGGCCCGCGATCAGGTGGTCAGCAACGGCGTCGACGTCAGCCCCGTCAATGACATGGGTGGGGTCAGGTACGCCTACTTCGAAGATCCCGACGGGAACAGCTGGGCATTCCAGCAGATCGACACCAGGACCGGGCCCACCAACCCAGAATGACGCGACCGCCAAAGGGCGGCTCGGTCGTGACACGTCAGCGGATTCCGATTGCCAGCCGAGGACATCCCTCGTCACGTCAGCCGCCCACTCCGTCCTCAGGGTTTGGACCATCCACGGGGATGACCAGACTGGCCATGACAGCGTCGGCGAAGGCAGCGTGAAGCGCCGGACTCGGATGGAATCCGTCGCCGGCGAACATCTCCGGCCCGAGCGCTTCGACGGTCTCGATCCGGAAAACCCTCTCGCGGGCCCGGACTGCTGCGGCCCCAGTCGCGTCGAAGACCCTGCCACGCCAGCCGAGGACGTCGGCCAAGGGCCGGGGAAACGCCGGGAAGCGATCAAGCGGGGGGATGCCGAGGAGGCACACCTGGGCGCGTGGGGCGGCGGCAAGGATCGCATCGAGCAGCGTCTCAAGCTCCCGGCGGAAACGGGCCGTGCTGTGGAGGTTCTTGAGGTCGTTGACACCGATGGAAACGAACACGAGGTCGGCGCCGGCCAAGGCCTCAGCAGAGATGAGACTCAGTGCCTCCCCCGCGGTGGCACCGGACGCGGCGCAGGCGCACCAGTCGACCGTCGCGTCGTAGCGGGCGGCGAGCCGGGCGGCCAGCTGACCTGCGACGGCCGATCGGTGATGACCAATGGCATACCCGGCCGTGACACTGTCCCCGAGCGCGACGACCCTCAGGTGGCGATCGCCGGATCCGACCCGCCCCTTGACACCGTCAGCATCTGCGAAGCGCGGGAGTGTGCGGATCAGTCGGTAACCCTGGAACGGCACGAAAGGGAGGCCGAGCCACCACCACTGCGCCCGTCGCCCTCCACCCACAACACGTCTCAGACGGACGTGTGCGACGCGCACCGCCTCCCTGTGCAACATGCGCCCGATGGTATGCCGCGTGCTCGCGTCGGTCACTCAGCGGATCGCCCGGCTCGATCCAAAGTCGACGGTATGCCGCTGTGCCGGGTCGCGCGACCCGGCACAGCGGCATACCCCTCCCCCTCGTCAGACGGTGAAGGCGTCGGCCACCGTCAATGCGTCATCGAGGATGGCCAGCCCTTCTTCCGCCTCGGCTGGTGTGGTCGTGCACGGCGGCACCACGTGGGTGCGGTTGAAGTGGGTGAAGGGCCACAGTCCACGTTCCTGCCCAGAAGACCCCGAGGCCCCGGACCTCGCCGACGCTGGGGTGCTTGCTCGCGATCTCGCGCAGCCGGGGGCCGATGACCTCCTCGCCCAGGGCGCGGGCGTTGTCGATGATGCCCTCCTCGTGGAAGGCGGTGATGGAGGCGACGGCTGAGGCACACGCCAGGGGGTGCCCGCTGTAGGTCAGCCCGCCGGGGTAGGCCCGCTCGCGGAACGTGTCGACGATCTGGTCGGAGATGATGACCCCGCCGAGCGGCACGTAGCCGGAGTTGACCCCTTTGGCGAACGTGATCAGGTCCGGCACCACTGCCCACCGGTCCACGGCGAACCACTCGCCGCACCGGCCGAAGCCGGACATGACCTCGTCGGCGATGAGCATGATGCCGTGCTCGTCGCAGAGCGCGCGGACACCTTCCAGGTAGCCGTCGGGCGGGACGAGGATCCCGTTGGTGCCGACCACGGTCTCGAGGATGATCGCGGCCACCGTGTGAGCGCCTTCGACCATGAGCGTGTCACGCAGATGGGTCAGTGCCCGGTCCCGCTCTTGTTCGGGGCTCTCGGAGTGGAAGGCCGAGCGGTAGGGGTACGGGCCCCAGAAGTGCACGATCCCTGGCATCGCGGGCTCGGATGGCCAGCGGCGTGGGTCTCCGGTCAAGGTGATCGAGCCGCCGGTCGCGCCGTGGTAGCTGCGATACATGGCCAGCACTTTGTGCCGGCCGGTGTGCAGTCGGGCCATCCGGATGGCGTTCTCGTTGGACTCGGCCCCACCGTTGGTGAAGAAGACGTGGTCGAGCCCGGCCGGGGCCACCTCGGCGATGAGACGCGCCGCTTCGCCGCGGGCGTCGTTGGCGAAACCCGGGGCGACCGTGGCGAGTCGGGCGGCCTGCTCCTGGATGGCAGCGACGACCTTGGGGTGTTGGTGGCCCAGGTTGAGGTTGACCAGTTGCGAGCTGAAGTCGAGGTAGCGCTTGCCGGCGTAGTCCCAGAAGTAGGACCCCTCTGCCCGCGCGATCGGGAGTGGGTCGATCAGGCCCTGGGCGGACCAGGAGTGGAAGACGTGGGACCGGTCGGAGTGGCGCACGTCGGCTTCGGAGAGTGCGTCGAGGCGGTCGCCGATGGACGTGGTGTGATCAATCTCTGTCACGAGTCTTCCTGTCTCTCAAGGCAATAGCGAGGTCGGGTCAGTGGGCTAGCGGGTCAGTGGCCTAGCGGGTGGTCGGGAAGCCGAGGTCCACCCGTGAGGTTGCCGGGTCGGGCCAGCGCTGGGTCACGACCTTGCCTCGGGTGTAGAAGTTGATTCCCTCCGGGCCATACATGTGGGTGTCGCCGAAGAGGGAGTCCTTCCAGCCGCCGAAGGAGTAGTAGGCCACCGGGACCGGGATGGGCACGTTGATCCCCACCATGCCGACCTCGACCTCGCTCTGGAAGCGGCGGGCTGCGCCACCGTCCCGGGTGAAGATCGCCGTGCCGTTGGCGTAGGGGTTGGCGTTGATCAGGGCCAGGCCCTCGTCGAAGGTGTCGACCCGGACGACGGACAGGACCGGGCCGAAGATCTCGTCGGTGTAGACGGTCATGTCTGCAGTGACCTGGTCCAGCAGCGTGGTGCCGAGGAAGAAGCCCTCGGCGGGCACGGACTGGGCGCGTCCGTCGACGACCACGGTGGCCCCGGCCTGCTCGCCCGCGTCGATGTAGCCGGCTACCTTGTCGCGGTGCTCACGGGTGATCAGCGGCCCCATGTCGGTCCCCGCATCGGCGTCGGGCAGGACGAGGGCATGGTTCTTGGCGCCGCCCAGAGCCTGGACCCGCTTGCCGGCCGCCGTGGCCCGCTCGTAGATGTACTTGGCGATCGGCGTCGACCCGACGAAGCTCACGGCGGCGATGTCCTCGTGGTCGAGGATGGCGTCGACTGCTTCCTTGTCGCCCTGCAGCACGGTGAAGACCCCGTCGGGCAGTCCCGCCTCCTGCCAGAGCTGCGCCAGGAAGAGCGCTGCGGACGGGTCCTTCTCGCTGGGCTTGAGGATGAACGCGTTGCCGCAGGCGATGGCGTTGGCGCACATCCACATCGGCACCATGACCGGGAAGTTGAAGGGCGTGATGCCAGCGACCACCCCGAGCGGCTGGCGCAGGTTGTAGACATCGACACCGGTGGAGGCCCCCTCGGAGAACCCACCTTTGAGCAGCTGGGGCACCCCGGTGGCGAACTCGACGTTCTCCAGGCCGCGGGCGATCTCTCCCGCCGCGTCGGACAGGACCTTGCCGTGCTCAGCCGTGACGATCGCCGCCAGGTCCCCGGCGCGGGAGTGGAGCAGCTCACGGAACGCGAAGAGGATCGAGGCCCGCTTGGACAGGGAGCTGTGTCGCCAGGACTGGGCAGCTGCGACCGCGGCCTTGACCGCGGTGTCGACCTCCGCTCTCGAGGCGAGCGGGACCTCGCCCGTCTGCTGGCCGGTGGCCGGGTCAAAGACCGGGGAGGTGCGGCCTGACGCTCCGGGCACACGCGCGCCTGAGATCCAATGGTCGATCAGGGTCAGTGAAGCGGTAGCTGGCATGAGCCCAGATTACGTGTCAGGGCTATCCCATACAACGGCTCTTTTGCTACAGTACAAACCGTGCGCGCCCTCATCTCCGCTCTTGAGGAGCGGTTGGATGAGCCCACCGCCAAGGGGCTCGCCCATGCGGTGTCCCGAGCCGTCCGAGACGGGGTCCTCACGTCCGGGGACCGGTTGCCGCCGATCCGGGAACTCGCCCGGCAACTCATGCTCTCCCCCACCACGGTCAGCGCCGCCTGGCAGTTGCTGAGCCGGGCCGGCACGATCCACTCCGCAGGCCGTCGGGGCACCACCATCGCCGACCTGACCCCGCAGGGCGGCCGCCGTTACGCCCGGGCGCTGCGCCACGAGTCGGAGGTGTCGCTGGACCTGTCGACCGGCGTCCCGGACGGGGACCTCCTGCCTGACCTGGGCCCGGCCCTCGCGGGCCTCACCGCTCTCGCCCCGGGCAGCTACCTCGATGACCCCGTGCTGGACACGCTGCGGGAGGTGCTCCTCGCCGACTGGCCCTACCCGCCCGAGGACCTGATCATCGTCGACGGCGCCCTGGATGCGCTTGATCACGTCGTCCGCACCCTGCTGCACCCCGGCGACCTGGTCCTCGTCGAGGACCCCGCGTTCCCCCCGCTGCTCGACCTGCTCGAGGCCCGCGACGTCGAGGTCAGGGGGATCCCCCTCGACGAGGCCGGGATGGACCTGGTCGCGCTGACGGCGGCGCTCGATCAGGGACCGGCCGCGGTGTTCATCCAACCTCGCGGTCACAACCCCACCGGCATCTCCATGTCACCCACGCGGGCCCGGTTGCTGGCCGAGGCGCTCTCGGACACGGACACCCTCGTGGTCGAGGACGACTCGGGGGGCCACGTCGCCACGTCCCAGGCGCTGAGTCTCGGCCAGTTGATCCCCCATCAGGTCATCCACATCCGCAGTTTCAGCAAGTCGCACGGCCCCGACCTGCGCCTGGCAGCGATGAGTGGCCCCAGCACCCTCCTGGCCACGGTCCGCCAGACCCGAGCCCTCGGTCAGGGCTGGACCAGTCGGCTGCTCCAGCGAGTCCTGGCAACCCTGCTCACGGACCCGTTCGCCTGCCAGCAGGTCGAACGGGCCAAGGGCGAGTACGCCGTGCGTCGGGACCGGGTGACCCGGCGCCTGCACGAGCGCGGAATCGAGGTGGGCGGCACCGACGGGCTCAACATCTGGGTGCCGGTGCTCGACGAGGCAGCCGCCCTGTTGCGCCTGGCCACCGTCGGGATCGCGGTGACACCCGGATCGCCCTTCACCGTCGAGGACCACCGCGGGCACAGCGGACCCAGCGGACCCAGCGGACACATCCGGGTCACCTGCGGCCTGATCCGCACGGATCACGACCGGATCGCCGACCTGATCGCCGACGCCGCCACGGTCGGGGCCTGGACCGCCCAGCATCGCTGACGCAGTGGACTAGCGTGTGCCAGATCAGTCTCGCGAAGGGGTAGCCATGGCCGAGGCCTTTCGGATCCAGTTCACTGAAGGCGTCATGCCCGGCAAGTGGCTGCGCATCTGGGCCGAGCGCATGCCGGACTCACCGCTGGAGGCCGAGCCGGTCAGCGAGGTCACCCAGCTCGACGGTGTCCGGGACGGGTCGGTGTCGATGGGTTTCGTCCGGCTACCGGTCGATCAGGACGGGCTGCACGTGATCCCGCTCTACCGCGAGGATCCCGTCGTCGTCGTGTCCACGGAGCACGTCATCGCTGCTTTCGACGAGGTCGATGTGGCGGACCTGCGTGACGAGCCCCTGCTGCAGCATCCGGATCTCGTGCCGGCCTGGGCGGCCCGGGCGGACCCGGTCCTGCGATCGCGCGCCGCGTCGCTGCCGCCACTGAGCGCCCGGGAGGCGATCGAGGTGGCCGCCGCCGGTAGCGGCATCGTGGTGGTGCCGCTGTCCGTGGCTCGTCTGCACGACCGCAAGGACGTCGTGCACCGCCCCGTCCGCGGCGTCGAGCAGTCCCAGATCGGGTTGGCCTGGCGGGCCGATGACGACGACCCCCGGATCGAGGTCCTCATCGGGATCGTCCGCGGACGGACCGCGCGCAGTTCTCGCGGGGACGCACCTGATCCTGCGCCCGGCGGGGGCTCTGGCAATCCCGCGCCCGGCAGGGGCTCTGGCAATCCTGCGCCGGGCGGGGGTTCTGGCCGGAAGCCGGCCCGCTCGGGCGGATCCGGTCAACGGCGGCGCGCACCGGCGACCGGCGCGGCCAAGCGACGCGGACGGCGCTGAGCGACGGATCAGTCCGGTCGGTGAGGCATCCGGCCAGACGGTGGTTCGGTCGTGCGGTCAGTCGCTGGATCAGGTGCCGGGCGTCGCGCTCGCCCGGCTCGATCCGGCCTGGCTCGCGAGCAGGCCCAGTCCGTTCGGTGTGAGTCCAATCAGGGTGTCGACCTGCACGGCCCCCTCGGTCTGCGGGACCGGCACGATGTGTGGTATCGCAACGGTCGGGACCCCGGCCGCGGTCGCCGACCGCACTCCGGTGGGTGAGTCCTCGAGTGCGACGCACCGACCGGGTTCGACGCGCAGGGCGCGGGCCGCGGCGAGGTAGGGCTCCGGATGCGGCTTGCCGTGGCTCACCTCGTCACCGGTGACCACCACGTCGAAGGTGCCCGGCGGCAGGTGGCTCACGACGGCATCGGTGAGGGAGCGCCAGGACATCGTCACCAGAGCGCAGGGGATGCCCAGATCGTGCAGCGCCGTGAGCAGCTCCCGTGACCCGGGCCGCCACGGCACCTGCCCCTGCACCTGGCTGATCACCCGGGTCAACAGCCCCTGGATGATCTCGGGTACCGACAGGGTGATCCCGGAGTGCTTGATGATCATCTCGGCCGAGACGTCGAGTGCGTTGCCGACCAGCTCGTGGGCGAACTCGTCGCTCCACTGACCGCCGTGCTCATCGACGAGCTCGTGCTCAGCGGCGATCCAGTACGGCTCGGTGTCCACCAGGGTGCCATCCATGTCCCAGAGGACTGCGGCCGGCAGCGTGCTCATCTCAGTCCTCCGGGTCGTAGGCGAGACTGGCCGACAGCCAGCGCTCCGCCTCCTTCAGGGTCCAGCCCTTGCGTGCGGCGTAGTCCTCGATCTGGTCCTTGCCGAGCCGGCCCACGACGAAGTACTGGGACTGCGGGTGGGAGAAGTACCAGCCCGACACGGCCGCCCCCGGCCACATCGCCATCCCGTCAGTGAGCTCGATCCCGGTGTTGGTGTGGACGTCGAGCAGGCCCCACAACGTCTGCTTCTCGGTGTGCTCCGGGCACGCGGGGTAGCCGGGGGCCGGACGGATGCCCTGGTAGGCCTCCTTGATCAGTTCCTGATTGTCGAAGTGCTCGTCGGGCGCGAAGCCCCACAGCTCCTTGCGGACCCGCTCGTGCAGCCGTTCGGCAAAGGCCTCGGCGAGCCGATCGCCCACCGACTCGAGCAGGATCGCGTTGTAGTCATCCAGGTCCGCACGGAACTCGGCAACCCGCTCCGCCGCCCCGAGCCCGGCCGTCACGGCAAAGCCGCCGATGTAGTCCCGCAGCCCGGTCTCCTTGGGTGCCACGTAGTCGGACAGCGACCGGTTCGGGATCCCCGCGCGGTGCTGCCCCTGCTGACGCAGGTGGTGCAGGACGACGTGCGGCTCGGATCGTGACTCGTCGAGGTAGACCTCGATGTCCTCCCCGATCGCGTTGGCGGGGAAGAGCCCGATCACGCCGGCGGCCCGCAGCCACCCGTGCTCGATGGCCTGGTCGATCATGGCCTGGGCGTCCTCATAGAGTTTGCGTGCGGTGGGGCCGCTCGCCGGGTTGTTGAGGATGTCGGGGAAGGAGCCCTTCATCTCCCAGGCGTTGAAGAACGGCTGCCAGTCGATGTAGCGGCGCAACTCCTCGAGGGGGTAGTCGTGGAAGACCCGGACGTGCTGGGTGCCTCCGGGCTTCCCGATGATCGTCGACACGTCCTTGTCCTGCTGCAGCAGGAGCCGGGGGCGCGGGGGCGTGTAGCCCTCCCACGACACCGGCGTGCGCTGCTCCCGGGCGTCGGCAAAGGAGAGCATCGGCCGGTCCTGCTTGGCGGCGTGCCGCGCGCGCAAGGCGTCATAGTCGCTCTTGACCGATGCGAGCAACGCCGGCCGCTGCTCATCGCTGAGCAGCGCCGCGGCGGTCGGCACCGACCGGGAGGCGTCCTTGACCCAGACGACCGGGCCGTCATACTTGCCATCGATCTTGACGGCCGTGTGGGCCCGGGACGTGGTCGCCCCGNNNNTCGATGACCTCGTAGTTGTTGCACTGCAGCACGACGCCCACGATGTTCTTGCCGATGTCGTGGACGTCGCCCTTGACCGTCGCCATGACGATGGTCCCGTTGGTGTCCTTCTGCGTCGCCAGCTCCGGGTTCTTGGCCTTCTCCTCCTCGATGAAGGGGATCAGGTAGGCCACTGCCTTCTTCATGACCCGCGCGCTCTTGACCACCTGCGGCAGGAACATCCGCCCGTCACCGAAGAGGTCGCCCACGATGTTCATGCCATCCATGAGCGGGCCCTCGATGACCTCGATCGGACGGCCACCGCTCGCCTCGATCTCGGCCCGGAGCTCCTCGGTGTCCTCCGTGACGTGGGCGTCGATGCCCTTGACGAGCGCGTGGCTGATGCGCTCGCGGATCGGCAGCGACCGCCACTCGTCCTCGACCTCCGGGGTGGCGTCGGCAGCCGCGTTGTAGGTCTCGGCGATCTCGAGCAGCCGCTCAGCAGCGTCGGGCCGCCGGTTGAGCACGACGTCCTCGATCCGCTCCCGCAGGTCAGGCTCGATCGTGTCGTAGACGACGAGGGCACCCGCGTTGACGATTCCCATGTCGAGCCCGGCGTGGATCGCGTGATAGAGGAAGACGGCATGGATCGCCTCGCGGACCGGGTTGTTGCCCCGGAAGGAGAAGGAGACGTTGGAGATCCCGCCGGACACGTGCGCGCCGGGAAGGTTCGCCTTGATCCACCGGGTCGCCTCGATGAAGTCGGACCCGTAGGCAGCATGCTCCTCGATGCCGGTTGCGAGGGCGAACGCGTTGGGGTCGAAGATGATGTCCTCGGGTGGGAAGCCGACCTCCTCGGTGAGGATCCGATACGCCCGGGCACAGACCTCCTGGCGGCGCTCGAGGCTGTCGGCCTGACCGTCCTCGTCAAAAGCCATCACCACGGCCGCTGCGCCGTACTTGCGGACGAGCCGAGCCTGGTGGATGAAGGACTCCTCGCCCTCCTTGAGGGAGATCGAGTTGACGATCGGCTTGCCCTGCAAGCACTTGAGGCCGGTCTCGATGACCTCCCACTTCGACGAGTCGACCATGATCGGCACCCGGCTGATGTCCGGCTCACTGGCCACGAGCTTGAGGAAGCGGTCCATCGCCGCCACCCCGTCGATCATCCCCTCGTCCATGTTGACGTCGATGACCTGCGCCCCGTTGTCGACCTGCTGCACCGCGACCGACAGGGCCGTGTCGTAGTCACCGGCCTTGATCAGCGTACGGAACCGCGCCGAGCCGGTGATGTTGGTCCGTTCCCCGACGTTGACGAAGAGGCTGTCATTGGTGATCGTCACCGGCTCGAGCCCGGACAGCTTCAGTCCTTCGGTGGGCTCAGCGGGAATGCGTGGCGCGACCGTGTCGACCGCGGCGGCCAACGCCTCGATGTGGGCCGGGGTCGTGCCACAGCAGCCGCCGACGAGGTTGACCAGCCCGCTCGTCGCGAACTCCCCCACGGTTTTGGCCATCTGCTCAGGGGTCTCGTCGTACTCACCGAACGCGTTGGGCAGGCCGGCGTTGGGGTACACCGAGACGAAGGTGTCGGCGAGACGACTGAGCTCAGCGGCATACGGCCTCATCTCCTGAGCGCCGAGCGCGCAGTTGAGCCCGATGGCGAGCGGCTGGACGTGGCGCACCGAGTGCCAGAACGCCTCGGTCACCTGGCCGGACAGGGTGCGCCCGGAGGCGTCGGTGATGGTGCCCGAGATGATGACCGGCCAGCGCCGCTCGTGCTCCTCGAAGAGGGTCTCGAGCGCAAAGATCGCCGCCTTGGCGTTGAGGGTGTCGAAGATCGTCTCCACGAGGAGCAGGTCGGTGCCCCCTTCGACCAGGCCCCGGGCCTGCTCGAGGTAGGCCTCGACGAGCTCGTCAAAGCTCGTGTTGCGGGCGCCGGGGTCATTGACGTCCGGGGAGATCGAGGCGGTGCGGTTGGTCGGGCCGATCGCGCCGGCGACCCAGCGCGGACGTTCCGGGGTGCTGAACTCGTCACAGGCCGAGCGGGCGAGTTGCGCACCAGTCCGGTTGATCTCCCGGGCCAGGTCCTGCGTCCCGAAATCGGTCTGGGCGATCCTGGTCGCGGAGAACGTGTTGGTCTCGACGATGTCGGCACCGGCCTGCAGGTACTCCCGGTGGATCTCGCGGATCAGCTCCGGTTGGGACAGGACGAGGACGTCACTGTTGCCCTTGAGGTCGGTCGGCCAGTCAGCGAACCGCTCACCGCGATACTCCGACTCCCCCGGTCCGCTGCGCTGGATCATCGTGCCCATCGCCCCATCGATGACCATGATCCGCTGCGACAGGATGGCAGTCAGGGCAGCGGTGGCATCGGGTTGGAACGCAGTGGTTTCCGGCACGGGAATCCTCTCGTGGGACAGGCGGTGGGATCGCCCAAGTCTACGGACCGGTCCTTCTCACGGCTCACGCGACCAACTCGTGGTCGGACCCGGCCACGACCTGCACCGAAACCGGGGAGACGCGACATAGGCTTGACCAGTGCTGCGGAAGGGTCCGTGGCCAGGAGAGGAGCGGTCGCGTGTTGGAGTTCGAGGAGGTCCCGGAGTTGCTGGACCCCGTACTCATCGCGGCCTTCGAGGGCTGGAACGATGCCGGGGAGGCGGCCACCACCGCGATCCGGCACCTGGCCGAGGTGTGGGACGCCGAGTTCGTCGCTGCCTTCGACCCCGAGGACTACTACGACTTCCAGGTCAACCGGCCCCGGGTCCTGCAGACTGACGGCCGCCGCCGGGTGGTGTGGCCGACCACCCGCATCCTCGTGGCCACCGAGACCGGCTTCGAGCGGGACGTGATCCTCGTCCAGGGGATCGAGCCGTCGGTGCGCTGGCGATCCTTCTGCGCCGAGCTGATCGAGCTCGCCACGCAACTCGGGGTCACCACCCTCGTGACCATCGGGGCCCTGCTCGCCGACGTCCCCCACACCCGTCCGATCCCGGTCACCGCCACGGCCGAGGACGAGGGTGTCGTCCACCGCTATGACGTCGAGCCGAGTCGCTACGAGGGGCCCACCGGCATCGTCGGCGTGCTGACCACCGCCGCGGCGGACGCCGGGATCCCCTCACTCTCGGCCTGGGCCGCGGTGCCGCACTATGCTGGCGGGCCGCCCTCCCCCAAGGCCACCCTGGCCCTGATCCGCCGCATCGAGGCCCTTCTCGAGGTGACGGTGCCGCACGGCGACCTCGAGGAGGACGCGCAGGCGTGGGAGCGCGGGGTCGATGAGCTGGCCCAGTCGGACGAGGAGATCGCGGACTACATCCAGACCCTCGAGGAGTCACAGGACACCGCTGAGCTGCCCGAGGCCAGCGGGGACGCGATCGCCCGCGAGTTCGAGCGCTACCTGCGCGGTCGGGACGACGAACCACCCGCACGCTGAGTCTGCTGGTGGCACAGCCACTTTCGTGACGTATGCCGTTCAGCTGGCGACACTGAGCCGCCGCTCGCAGGGCTAGAGGCGCACTCCGAGCAGGGCGTCCAGGGTGCGCGAGAGGACCCCCGGCGCCCCGGGGTCCTGGCCGCCGCGCGTCAATGCCTGGGCGGCCCACCGATCGACGGCCTCGAGCGCGCGTCGGCTGTCGAGGTCCTCGGCGAGCGCGGCCCGGATGTCGTCGATGGTCTGGTCGGCGACGGGCCCGCCGTTGCCGGACAGCGCCTCGCGCCAGGTGTCCAGTCGACGTTGGGCCTCCTGCAGGATGGCGTCGTTCCACTCCCAGTCCTGCGCGTGGTGCTTGCTCAGCAGAGCGAGCCGGATGGCCATCGGGTCGACGCCATCGCGGCGCAGGGCGGAGACCAGGACCAGGTTGCCCTTGGACTTGCTCATCTTCTCGCCCTCGAAACCGACCATGCCCTGATGGACGTAGAGCCGCGCGAAGACCGCCGCGTCCTCGAGCACCCGGCCATGGGCCGCACTCATCTCGTGGTGCGGAAAGATCAGGTCGGTCCCGCCACCCTGCACGTCGATCGGGACCCCGAGGTGGTCGATGGCGATGCACGAGCACTCGATGTGCCAGCCGGGTCGTCCCTCGCCCAACGACCTTCCGTCCCAATGGGGCTCACCGGCTCGGTGGGCTCGCCAGAGCAGCGGGTCGAGCGAGTTGCGCTTGCCGGCGCGATCGGGATCCCCGCCCCGCTCTGCGAAGAGCGGAAGCATCTGGTCCTTGGTCAGTCCGCTGACGCGGCCGAAACCGGGATCCTTGGCGACGTCGAAGTAGATGTCCGCCGCTGCGGGGTCGGTGGCGTCGGCGGCGGGCACCGCATAGGCGTGCCCGGTCGCGACGAGCCGCTCGATGGGGGCAACGAAGGTCGGGATGGACTCCACGGCACCGAGGTACTCGTCCGGCGGAATCACGGCCAGGGCGGTCATGTCCTCGCGGAAGAGCCCGATCTCTCGGGTGGCGAGATCTCGCCAGTCGATGCCGTCTCGCTCGGCCCGCTCGAGGAGCGGGTCATCGATGTCGGTGATGTTCTGGACATAGCGCACGGCCTTGCCGCTGTCGCGCAGGACCCGGCCGAGCAGGTCGAAGGTGACATAGGTGGCGGCGTGCCCCAGATGGGTCGCGTCGTAGGGGGTGATCCCGCAGACGTAGAGACGCACCGCCCCCGTGGCGTCCGATCCGACGACAGGGCGCAACTCGCCCGTTGCCGTGTCACGAACCCGCACCTGCGGGGCGTTGCCGGGGACGTGCGGGATGAACGGCGCGGGCCAACTCTTCACCCGGCGACTCTATCCCGCGCTCGAAGGGGTCTCTGACGCGGTCGGGAGCCGATCCGGTGGCGCTCAGGAAAGCCCAGGACCCGGTCGTCGCCGGTCCGCCGCCCAGATGGGTGCTGGCTCGATCAGACCGGCGGCCAGGGCACCGGCGGCCAGTCCGGGCTGGGCAGGGGGTGGCGCCCCTCCTCAAGCAGGTGCTCGACGCGCGACTCCAGGGCCACGACGTCGTCCTCGGGGAGCAACAGGGCGAAGGCGGCGCGTGCCTCTGGACGGGACAGCTCGGACCGGAATCGCCGCAAGCGATCGAGGTCGGGCCGGGTGAACGCGCGACCAGCCCAGCCCCACAACACGGTCCGGAGTTTGGGGGTCGGGTGGAAGCAGAGCCCGTGGTCGATGGCCCACAGCCGACCCGAGCCGTCACGCAGGCAGTGCGACCCCTTGCGGTCCGAATTGTTGAGGACGGCATCGAGCACGCTGAGCGAGCGCACGTCCTCGCGGTCACGATGCACGACGGTGACCGGCTCACCGGTCGGGGTCAGCCCGTCGAGGACGTGGATCCAGCCGTCGGGGACCGTCCCGGAGGGGATGACGGTCACGTCGGCATCGTCGGCGACCGGTGCGAGCGGGTTGCCGATCCAGCGCTGGACCGCGCCGGCACCGAGCGGGCCATCGCGCAGCACGGTCAACGGCACGAGGTCCCAGCCGCCGAGGCGTGAGACGAGGTAGGCGGCGACCTCCCGTCCCGCAAGCGTCCCGTCTGGGAAGTCCCAGAGCGGCCGTTCGCCGCGAACGGGCTTGTAGATGACGTGCTCGCTCGGCCGGTTCGTCAGGCGGGCCAGCACCGAATGGTTTGACGAGTCCGCGATCCGGCCGATGACCTCGAGGTCCCCGGACAGGTCGTCTGGCAGATCAGCTGGCAACTCGTCTGACGGGACGTCGCCGGGTGGGTCAGCGTCGGTGGCCATTGGCCCGTGGGCAGACGTGACCGGTCGCATCGAGCGGACCCCCACAGAACGGGCACGGCGGTCGCCCGGCAGCCACGAGGGCGGCGCAGCGCAGGGCGAACGACCGGGCCTGCTCCGGCTCGAGGACGACCCGGAGGGAGTTGCGGTCAAAGGCTGCCTCGGGGCTGGCGCCCGGGTCCGGCAGGGCCGGGTCAGTGGACTCCTCGATCTCGTCCGGCTGGTGGTCGTGGCACTCGATCACGAGGACGCCACGCTCGTCGTCCCACGACAGGGCGAGGGTCTGGACCTTCCAGTCCTCGTCGAACGGGGTGTGCAGGGGTGCGGTGTCCTCGACACCGGGCGAGACCGCGCCGGCAGCCGGTGAATCGGCGATGAGCCGGTCGAGGACCTCGAGGATGCGCTCCGCCAGGAGGGCCACCTGCTGCTTCTCCAGGCCCACGGTGATCAGCCGCATGTCGTCCGACGCCTGCAGGTAGAAGGCCCGCTGTCCAGCAGCGCCCACCGTGCCGGCGACGAACCGCACCGCGGGATCGAAGTCCTGAAGGGTCATGGCTCGACCCTAACCGACGACCCGGCTCCCCCGCCGACGACTGCATCTCCCTGGCCAGCCGCTCCAGTGGGCGGTGGGCGCAGGCCGCTCAAGTCGCCACCGACGTCGTTGAGGCGCAGCACGAACGGCCGGGTACTGGTGTAGCGGACGACGCTGACCGAGGCGGGATCAACGTGCAACCGCTGGAAGTCATCGAGGTGGGCGCCGGCCGCCTGCGCAAGGATCGACTTGATGACGTCACCGTGGCTGACCGCGACCCAGACGACGTCGCTGCCATGGGTGGCGGCAATCCGCGCGTCGATGTCGCGCACCGACTCCAGGGCCCGGTCCTGCATCTCGGCGAGGGACTCGGCGGCGTAGGACTCCGAGTCGGGGAAGCGGGCCTGACTCGGTCGGTCCTGGATGGTCCGCCACAACTCGTCCTTGGCCAGCTCCGCGAGCGGTCGGCCGGTCCACCCTCCGTAGTGGCACTCCCCCAGCCCATCGGCAACGCTCCGGGCGACGCCGGGCAGCGCGGCCACGATCTGGTCAGCGGTCTGCACACACCGGTCGAGGGGTGAGCTGACCACTTCGACGATCGGCAACTGCGCGCTCGCGAGCCGCGCCCCGACGGCCACGGCCTGCTCCTGCCCGACGGGGTCGAGGAAGATGCCCGGCGTCCAGCCGGCCAGGACGCCTGACGCGTTGGCACTCGAGCGTCCGTGGCGGACAAAGATGACGGTGGGCACCGAGCCAGCGTAGACGCCCGCTCGCGCCTCACCCCCAATCCGGCCATCGCGTGGTGAAGTAGGTGGGTGATCGTGGACCAAGCCATCTATCGTGCGGGACACCGGCACGCGTGCGGCGACCTCAGTGACGAGCTGGAGGCCCTCCGGACCGGAGCCGACGGTTTCTTGTGGATCGGGCTCAAGGACCCCACCGACCACGAGTTCGCGGTGGTCAACAGGGAGTTGCACCTGCACCCCCTGGCGGTCGAGGACGCCATCAAGGGGAAGCAGCGGGCCAAGATCGAGCAGTACGAGACCTCGGTCTTCGTCGTGCTCAAGACCTTGCGCTACATCGACCGGACGAGCGACATCGAGACCGGCGAGGTGATGCTCTTCATCGGCGACCGGTTCGTCGTGACCGTGCGCAAGGGCGAGGCCAACCCGCTCACTGGCGTGCGGCACCGGCTTGAGACCGAGGAGAGCCGGCTCCAGCAGGGACCGATGAGCGTGCTGCACGCCGTCATGGACTCGGTCGTCGACCACTACGTGGCGGTTGACGCCGAGATCAAGCAGGACCTCGATGAGATCGAGGCCACCGTCTTCGGGGACGCCGCGGACGCGGACGCCAACGCGATCTACCGGCTCAAGCGCGAGGTGCTGGAGTTCCGCCGGGCCAGCGGGCCCCTGGCTGATGCCCTCGCCAACTTCATGGAGCGCGGGCTCGGCAAGAACCTGCACGCCGACGTCCGGCACCGGTTCCGCGATGTCCAGGACCATCTCGGTCGGGTCGGGGACCACGTCGAGACCTACGACCGGCTGCTCACCGACATCCTGGGGGCACACCTGGCGGGGGTCTCGGTCAAACAGAACGAGGACATGCGCAAGATCTCGGCCTGGGTGGCGATGGCTGCCGTGCCCACCATGGTCGCGGGCATCTTCGGCATGAACTTCGAGCACATGCCGGAACTCACCGCCAGCGTCGACCTCTCCGGGCACGAGTTCTACTACGGCTACCCGCTCACGCTGTTGGTCATGGCCCTGGCCGTCGGCTTCCTCTATCGGGCCTTCCGGCGCTCCGGCTGGCTCTAGGCGTTCTGGCTC